>Ga0255365_10018_pt1 | contig 32779 bp, 32 predicted proteins | sample ANMaggSeSYBR01J3_FD_182089 | JGI IMG/M metagenome (GOLD analysis project Ga0255365, IMG submission 182089) | Sediment cell enrichment communities from methane seep in Santa Monica Basin, California, United Staets - ANME aggregate JGI... | ecosystem: Environmental > Aquatic > Marine > Cold seeps >... | reverse complement strand
AATCGGTAGAGAATTTGTTTTTTCCCTGTACTTATTGAGAGTATTATACACATCAATCATAATGGTTTCTACATCATCTGGCAGTGTTCCACCATTTGTATCACAGGGAACAACTGTCTCAGCTCCACCATCTATAGCTGCTATAAGAGTCTGTAAAGCATATTCTCTATTTGCTAAATAGCCATCAAAAAAGTGCTCGGCATCGTAAATAACTTCCCGACCATTCTTTTTAAGGAACTCGACACTATCTGTTATCATGGCGAGATTTTCTTGCAGGGTATTGTTCATAATCTGCTTAACATGAAGATCCCAGGTTTTGCCGAATATTGTTACAGCAGGGGTGCTGCTTTTAATAAGGGCTTTTAAGTTTTGATCCTCATCAGCAGTAACTCCAGGTTTTCGAGTAGAGCCGAATGCACTGAGACGGGCGTTTTGAAATTTAATATTTTTTGCAAGCTCAAAAAAGCGCTCGTCCCTGGGATTGGAACCTGGCCAGCCACCTTCTATGTAATGTATTCCAAGGTTATCAAGCTTCTGAGCGATCTTTATCATTTCTTCAGCACTGAAGTTGATATTTTCTCCCTGAGCCCCGTCCCTCAAGGTGGTGTCATATAACAGAATTGGTTCCATTTTGTTGTTCTCCCAAGAAAAAGAATACAATTTCTAATTTCTACTTTCCAATTTCAAGCCGTGAATGGCTCCTATTTTTTTCGGTTTTCAGGTCTCAATGCTCTAACCGCAGCGCCTGCTGTCCACATTTCTGATTTTTTTATAACATCAAGTTCTTTTCTCAGTTTTACAAGATAATCAGGTGCGCTGTTGGCCTCAAGAACTCGTTGTGTCTCTTTACCGGTTTTAACACGGTCATAAAGTTCTTCAAAAACAGGAGCTACTGCATCCCGGAATTTCGGAGCCCAGTCCAGAGCCCCTCTCTGAGCGGTTGTGCTGCAGTTTGCAAACATCCAGTCCATGCCGTTTTCTCCAACAAGACGTATAAGACTCTGAGTCAGTTCTTCAACTGTTTCATTAAAAGCCTCGCTGGGTGAATGACCATTTTTCCTGAGAATATTGTATTGCGCCTCCATAGTGCCGGCAAGGCATCCCATAAGGACTCCGCGTTCTCCGGTAAGATCACTATAAACTTCCTGCTCAAAGGTGGTTGGGAAGAGATAGCCGGAACCTATTGCTATTCCGAGAGCAAGAGTTCTTTCCTTTGCTCTGCCGGTATAGTCCTGGTGTATTGCATAACTGGAGTTTATACCGCTTCCGTCCAGAAAATTTCTTCGGACATTTGTCCCTGATCCTTTTGGAGCAACCATAATAACATCTATATTCTCCGGGGGTATAATACCTGTCTGTTCTTTATAGACAATAGAAAATCCATGCGAGAAATAAAGAGCATCTCCTTCATTAAGGCATGCCTTTACCATTGGCCATGTGGCAACCTGTCCTGCATCTGAAAGCAGTTCCTTAATAATAGTTCCCTTTTTTGCTGCTTCCTCAATGGGCAACAGGGTTTCACCTGGGACAAAACCGTCTGCAATAGCTTTATTCCAGTATTCATCTCCTTCAAGCTGTCCTATTATTACATTAAAACCGTTATCTTTGAGGTTTAAGGCTTGTGCTGGGCCTTGAACCCCATATCCAAGGATAACGATTATTTCATCTTTTAGAATTTCTATTGCTTTATCCAGAGAAAATTCATCTGCTGTTATTATTTCTTCTACAACTCCACCAAAATCAATTTTTGCCATCTTTTTCTCCTTTAATAAATAACGGTTTACAGTTCACGGTTGTCGGTTCACGGTTGTCGGTTTACAGTTATGCATTCCCACGCTGGAGCATGGGAACGAGAAACGGTTGTCGGTTTTACAGTTAACGGTTTTATGTTTTGATCAACCGTGAACTGTGAACCGTAAACTGTCACATCTATACAGTCTTCGGCTCGCGGGATAGAGCAATGATCCCTGTTTTAGCGATTTCCTTGATTCCTAAAGGTTTCAGGAGACTCAATATGGCAGACAGTTTGTCTTCATCACCCGTTATTTCAATAGTGTAATGTTCCAGTCCGACATCTATTATTTTAGCTCTGAAGATATCGACTATTCTAAGTATTTCAGCTCGGTGTTCGGGTTTGGCGTTAACCTTTATAAGAGCCATCTCTCTTTGAACAAATTCCGTGCCTGTGAGTTCGATTACTTTCATTACATTTATGAGCTTGTGAAGCTGCTTCATAATTTGTTCCAGAACAACCCTGTTCGCCGTAGCGACAATTGTAACCCTTGATACATGAGGTTCGGTGGTTTCGGCAACGCACAGGCTGTCGATATTATAGCCCCTTCCACCGAATAATCCTGAGATTCTGGAAAGTACACCGGGCTGGTTCTCGACCAAAATCGAAAGTACATGTTTTTCTTCTATCATGATTAATATCCTTTTTATGTAGCTTGGTAGTAAACTATGTTAAACTAGCAGCATTTCTGTTATAGGCGCGCCTGCGGGAACCATTGGATAAACGCATTCTTCCTGTTCTACAACAAAATCCATGATTACTGCTTTAGGACTGGAAAGACCTTTTTTGAGCACTTTTTCAACTTCATCCGGTTTTGTAGCCCTTAATCCTACTGCTCCATAAGCCTCAGCCAGTTTAACAAAGTCCGGAGCGTGTTCCATACCTGTTTGTGAATAACGTTTTTCGTAAAAAAGTTCCTGCCATTGCCTGACCATGCCAAGATAACTATTGTTCAAGATTACAACCTTAATCGGAAGACCGCATTGGGCAGCAGTTGCCATTTCCTGGATATTCATCTGGATACTGCCATCTCCCGCAATATCCACTACAAGTTTTTTGGGGCAGGCCAATTGAGCTCCTATTGCTGCAGGAAGACCAAAACCCATTACACCCAAACCACCGGAAGTAATAAAATGATTGGGTTTGTCAAAATGATAAAACTGGGCGGCCCACATCTGGTTCTGACCTACTTCAGTAGTTATTATAGCTTTTCCCTTAGTTAGTTCGTAAAGTTTTTCCACAACGTATTGCGGCTTGATAACTTTTTCCTGAGCATATGCCAGGGGTTTTGTATTTTTCCACTCTTCAATCTGATCAAGCCATTTTTTTCTTTTTTCGTTTAAATCACCCAGATCTTCCTTGTCTAAAAGCTTATTAAGTTGTCCAAGTGTTGTTTTACAGTCCCCGACAATAGGAACAGTAACAGGAACATTTTTTTGTATAGATGTCGGATCAATATCTATGTGTATTATTTTTGCCCGTGAAGCAAATTCATCGGTTTTTCCTGTAACACGATCATCAAAACGAACGCCTATACCAATAAGCAAATCACAAGCTCCTGTTGACATGTTTGCCCTGTACGTGCCATGCATGCCCATCATTCCAAGCCACAAAGGATCTGTGCCAGGGAATGCACCCAATCCCATTAAGGAAGCTGTCAAAGGAATTTTTGTTTTTTGTGCGAATTCTGTAAGCTCTTTTGAAGCTTTTGAAAGAACAACTCCACCTCCGGCAAAAATAACCGGTCTTTTGGCATCCTTTATAAGACTTGCTGCTTTGCTAAGTTGCCTGATATTTGGCTTATACGTAGGATTGTAAGACTTTAATTTAATCTTTTTTATTGGCTTATAATCAACTTTGGTTGCAGCGACATTCTTTGGGATATCTATCAGCACAGGTCCAGGACGTCCTGACTGAGCAATATAAAAAGCTTCTTTAACAACCCTTGCCAGATCTTTAGTATCTCTAACAAGGTAATTGTGTTTTGTGCATGGTCTTGTTATCCCAACAATATCCACTTCCTGAAAAGCATCGTTTCCAATAAGCTGGGTGGGAACCTGGCCGGTAAATATAACAATTGGAATTGAATCCATATAGGCGGACGCTATTCCGGTAACTGTATTGGTTGCTCCGGGACCGGAAGTTACGAGAACGACTCCCACTCCACCGCTGGCTCTTGCATAACCGTCAGCAGCATGTACTGCACCCTGTTCATGGCGCACAAGAACATGATGTATGTCGGTCTTAGCAAGTTCGTCATAGATATCTATGACAGCGCCACCCGGAAATCCAAAAATAGTTTTTACACCTTCTTCCTTTAGTACTTCCATAAGGATTTGTGCACCTGTAAGTTTCATGATAAAATTTCCTTTCAATTTACGGATTACGAGTTACGGGTTTGAAAATTGCTCCATCGCTGGCAGATGAAACCATGCGCGCGTATCTGGCCATATAGCCATGGGTTATCTTTGGTTCCGGAGGAGACCACTTTGATAATCTGTTTTGTATCTCTTCTTCAGATACTTTGAGCGTTATGTTTTTTCCGGGAATATCTATAGAAATCAGATCACCTTCCTGTATAATTGCAATAGGCCCGCCCTGCATAGCTTCAGGAGAAATATGTCCTATTGCAGCACCCCTTGTGCCACCGGAAAAACGGCCGTCTGTAAGAAGTGCGACATGAGCGTCCAGTTTCATACCTGCAATTGCCGAAGTCGGAGTCAACATTTCGCGCATACCAGGACCGCCCATTGGTCCCTCATAGCGGATTACAATAACATCTCCTTTTTTTATTTTGCCCTCCATTATTGCTTTACCGGCATCTTCTTCTGAATCAAATACTCTGGCAGGGCCTTCATGGCATAACATTTCATCAAGAACTGCTGATTGTTTTACAACACATCCATCCGGGGCAAGGTTGCCGAACATTATAGCAAGTCCGCCCTGGGAGTGATAGGGATTGTCAATTGAACGAATTACATTATTATCCAGTATCATTTTATCACTGGTGTTTTCGCCCACTGTTTTGCCTGTTACTGTAATACATTCATTATTAATAAGCCCGGCTCCGGATAATTCCTTTATAACCGCACTTATTCCACCGGCACGGTTTAAGTCTTCCAGGTGATGACTGCCTCCGGGACTTAAGGAACAGAGATGTGGTGTAATTTTGCTTATTTCGTTAATCAGGTTGAGATCTATATCTACTCCAGCTTCTTTTGCTAAAGCTGTAAGATGCAGTACAGTATTTGTGGAGCAGCCTAATGCCATATCAACGGTGAGCGCATTTTTAAAGGCTTTTTCCGTCATGATTTTTTTTGGTGTAATATTTTTTTCAAGAAGGCTTATGATCTGCATTCCTGCTTCCTTGGCAAGACGGATTCGAGCGGCCATAACCGCAGGTATTGTTCCATTGCCGGCCAGACCCATCCCTATAGCTTCTGTCAGGCAGTTCATAGAGTTGGCAGTAAACATACCGGCGCAGGAACCGCAAGTGGGGCAGGCGGCATCCTCAATTGCAGACAGCTCTTTTTCAGTCATTTTTCCGGAAAGCACCGCACCAACAGCTTCAAAGACAGTGACAAGATCTATTTTTTCAGAGCCGGATTTTTCAGGACGCTCTCCGGCAAGCATCGGACCTCCGCTTATCACAATGGTGGGGATGTCCAAACGGGCGGCAGCCATAAGCATCCCTGGAACAATTTTATCACAGTTTGTAACCATTATCATTGCATCAAATGCATGAGCAACAGCCATAACCTCTATGGAGTCGGCAATCAGTTCTCTGCTACCGAGGGAATATTTCATGCCTGTATGATTCATGGCAATGCCGTCGCAAACACCAATGGTTCCGAATTCAATCGGAGTGCCACCTGCCATGTAAACTCCAGCCTTCACAGCTTCAGTAATTTTATCAAGATTTATATGGCCGGGGATGATACTGTTTGCTGAGTTGGCAATACCTATGAGAGGCCTGTTAATTTCAAAATCAGTATATCCCATTGCCTTAAAGAGACTGCGGTGTGGGGCTCTTTCAATACCTTTTTTTGCACTATCACTTTTCATTTGAGAATCTCCATAATAAAAAATCCGTTATTAGCTTTTTTGGCTGATAACGGATTTTTTAGGATTGGTTAATTTAATTAAGCAGTTATCAGCCCATTTTCTCGTGGCAGGATAATACACCTACAACGAGTATGCTAATTAGACCAATAACGATTAGTTCGGTTGCTTTTTTTGTCATGTTAACTACCTGAATTTAATTTAAGGTTGACACGTAACAATCTGAATTAAGAATGTCAAGCATTTTGTAACTAAGTTGAGCGATTCTCAAAAATTTCTTCCCACAAATACACAAACTCTTTCTGATTCTATTTTCCAAATGCGTTTACCTTGTGAATTTACCAAAAAATAATTGACAACCATGGAATGTTACGTTATGAGTAATAAAGCTACTCAATAAAGGAACAAAATTTGGATAATCTATTCACAGGGCTTATATCATCAAAAACCAGGATCAGGCTGCTTGTCCGTTTTTTCTTTAATCCTGAAACCAGATCATACCTGAGAGAACTTGCCAAGGAATTTGATGTTTCTACAAATTCGGTGAGAGAAGAACTCAACCAACTGACAAAAACCGATTTGCTCAAATCCAGGAAAAGCGGGCGACAGGTTTTATACATGGCAAACCAGGAGCATCCTCTTTATCCGGAACTCAAATCAATGGTCAACAAAGTAATGGGTATCGACCGGGTTATCGACAGCATTGTGACCCGGCTGGGCGAGTTAGAACAGGCTTACCTGATTGATGATTATGCAGAGGGTAAAGATACAGGAATAATAGATCTCTTGTTGATTGGTAATGTTGATCAATATCATCTCAACGATCTGAGCAGAAAAACTGAACGATATATAAAAAGAAAGATACGCTCACTTGTCTTTAGCAGGAATGAGTTTGAAGCCCTTGTTCCGAAACTGGAAAAACGACCACGTGTCTTGATTTGGGAAGCGAACAAAAAACAGGCCTATAGAGTTTCAGATAATTAATTTCACTGTGTTATCAGTCGTCGACGTATAAAACTAATACGCCTTCCTCCTTCTGGCCTTGTGAAATTAATTATCTGAAACTCTATAACTATTTGTCTTTATTGCGGATTCAAGCCGTAGGTATTCATTATTAATCAGTTATTTCAATAAGTTATATTGCCATCTCTATGTAACCGAAGGGGCGGAGCTGTGAGCCCTAACGCAGCAATTGGACAAAACCCGCAATATGCTTGACAGCCGTCTTTTTTAATAGAATTTCCGGCCAATAATATTATGCAAATTCCAGCCCACTATTTTTGAAAACACAGGGGCCGGAGCTACATTCTCCCGTCCCTATTTTGAAGTTGACTTCTTCAAATATCTATGCTAAATGAAGATATGTACAGCAGACTGCTAAATATTCCGATTAATCATGACAAGAGCTTTTTCCTGTTCGGCCCAAGAGGTACTGGAAAAACCACATGGATAAAAAGCAATTTTTCAGAAGCCCTGTACTTTGATCTCCTGGGGTTTGATCTTTATAATGATCTTTTAGCTCGACCGGGTCGCCTGGAAAATTTAATTCCCCCAGGTTTTCAAAACTGGATCATTCTTGATGAGATCCAGAGGATTCCGGAACTGTTAAACGAGGTTCATCGGCTAATAGAAAACTTTCACTACAAATTCATACTCACAGGCTCCAGCGCAAGAACTCTCAGAAAAAAAGGTGTAAATTTGCTGGCCGGACGTGCCTTAACATACAGAATGTATCCCCTTACAGTAGTTGAATTGGGCGACAGCTTTTGCTTGAAAAAGTCATTAGCCTGGGGGCATTTGCCCGCAATTCCTTCTGAAAAAAACCCCGACCTTTTTTTAAAAGCTTATGTTCAGACATATTTGCGCGAAGAAGTACTTCAGGAAGGCTTGACAAGGAATTTAGGCAGTTTTTCACGTTTTCTTGAAACAGCTTCTTTTTCACAGGGGTCAGTGTTGAATATTTCTGAAATAGCCAGAGAATCCGGTATTGAAAGAATGCGTGTTAAAAACTACTTTTCAATACTTGAAGATCTTCTTCTCGCCTCCTTCCTTCCAGTCTTTACACGAAGGGCGCAGCGTAGAATGATATCCCATCCTAAATTTTATTATTTTGATGTAGGTATTTTTCGTACACTCCGTCCTATGGGTCCCCTTGATTCTCCTCAAGAAGCTGAAGGACCCGGCATCGAAACCCTTTGCTTTCAAGAATTATCTGCCGTCAATGACTATTATAATTATAAATATGATCTGTATTACTGGCGAACAAGTAATGGTGTTGAAGTTGATTTCATACTCTATGGCCCAAAAGGTCTTCTTGCTTTTGAAATAAAACGTTCCGGCCGCATTTCAAAAAAAGATCTTAACGGGCTGAAGTCATTTGCAAATGACTATCCCGAAGCGAAGTTATACATGCTATATGGCGGTTCAAGACAGGAATATGCAGACAACATTTCCATACTGCCTGTAGAAAAAGCACTAAAAGAGCTTCCGACTATTCTGCAAAACAGTTGAACTGCATTAGAGAATATTGTCTTTATCGAACTGAAAAGAAGGGGGCTTGAGGTTTATTACTGGAAAGACAAAAAAGGCAAAGAATGCGATTTTCTGACTTGAGAAAATAAAATCAACAAGGTCTGTACTACAAAAAATATCTTAACTTTATGGTCTGGTCTGGTCAGACTATGAATTGGGAGGTGACGAACATGCTCATAACCAATATTTCAGAGACAAAGGCCCAGTTGTCAGCCCTTATTGAGAAGGTCATGGCCGGACAAGAGATAATCATTGGTAAAGCAGGAAAGCCTGTTGCAAAGCTTGTGCGATATGAACGAAGCGAGAAATCGCGCCGACCCGGCGCCCTGCGAGGAAAAATCAAAATAGGCGATAATTTTGACGAACTGCCGAGGGATATTGCCAAAGCATTTGGGATGGTGGATTAATGAACCTCTTGCTTGATACACACGTTCTTTTATGGTGGCTTGACGATTACCCTGCTCTTTCCAGGAAAGCAAAGGCTGCAATTGCCGATGGGAAAAATCTTGTTTTTATCAGTGCTGTAGTCATTTGGGAAATAAGGATCAAGCAGGCATTAGGAAAATTGGCAATTCCCCAAAATTTTCAAAAAGTGTTAAATGCCCAGCCCTTTGAGATGTTGGATATAACTGTTGAACACGCGCATGCGATCGGGGACCTTCCGGCACATCACCGAGACCCATTTGACAGGATGCTTGTAGCCCAAACAAAAGTAGAACATCTTACGCTTGTGACACGGGATATTCGTTTAAAGAAATACAAAATTCCACTTATTGAGGCTTAGGGATGAATCGCATCCTCGGAACAGTCGAAAGAACCATACTAATCTTGTAGAGCCATTTAAGCAGTACGAATAACAATGAAGGGATAAGAAACTTATAATCTGAAGAACGCCCAACTTCAGATCAAAGAGAAAAAAGATTTTGAAAAATATCAGGGCAAAGGAAAAAAGATTTATCTTTTCGGCGTTGAGTTCATAGACAAAAATGTGGGGGAATGGGTGGAAGTATCTCCCCAAGATCGCTGAAAAAAATGCTATCGAATGTAGTGGCCATTTTTCTTCTACTTGCATGGCAAGATAATTGAAGGTAACGGTAGTCGGTCATGTAAAACTCGTCAAGAATTTCAATCAGTTCTGTCCTTGTACGAATATAATAGTATATGCACTTTTTTTCGCTCAAATTAAGCACACCCGACCAAATTTTGTCCTCAAAGTATCCCTTTTTTTCATCATTCAATTCCAAAGATTCAATAATGAAGAGTTCTGGTTTACTCATAGCATATAACAGTTCGAATAGATGAAAAATATTCCGTCTATTGCCTATATACGGTGTGCTTTTTTTCGTCTATGCTTGTACTTAAGGTAAAGAATGGAAAATTTCGTTTCGTGTTGAATTTTGTATTCTTTTATGGCTAACCGATAACACTATGGAAAACAAGAGAAATTTCAGACCTAATAATGATTTAGAATATGAATTCAGAGCAAGAGTCAAGTAGCAGACTTGCCCCAGGCCATTCTCGTTGCAAGGTCAGGAGACAGCAAAAGACAACAACTTTTCGCTTATACGAAGGCGAAAAGGGTAAGATCATAGACGGAGGCCGTCCCTGAGGCCTAAGTAGTCTCGCGATCCAGAACCAAGACCAAGAGGGAGGGTAAAAAGCGATGCAATTAAACATAAAAATGTTAGAGGATAAGGTGAAAAAGGTGGAGGCTGAGGTGGTTGACCTAAGGGAGGTTATTAGGAAGGCTATCTCTGAAGAGGTTGATATAGATGAATTAGCCTCCTCAATTGTTAGTCACGCTGTTACAGAAGAAGATAGTACGGAAATACTTATGAAAATGAGGAGGCAAGGAGAGGACTGGTGGCGTCAGTGGTAAAATATACGATTGATACGTCTTTCGCTGTCAAGGGGATAGTTCCTCCTCGAAGAAAGAAGCGAGATGAGATACTGGAAAAGCAACAGAAGATGCATAAAATAGCACGCTCTTACTTGGATAAAGTCAGGGATAAACATGCTGAAATGTATATCCCTGCAGTTGCCTTGATTGAGACTGCAATAGTCATATCTCGCATTACTAATAATGAAGATGACTCAAGAAAAGCGGTATCTTTTCTCAGACGAAATGCCGCTCATGTGTTTTATGAACATGAGATTCTGGAGGAGGCTATCTCTTTCGGCATCAAGGCAAAGGCGAGTGGCTACGATACCATATTTTTGACCATAGCTGAGGTTACGCAATCTGAATTATTAACTGACGATTCGCTCCAGCATAAGATTGCCCTGAGCAGAGGAATTGTTAGTCATCTATTGAGGGATATGGTTGCAAACGATTGAAATTTGCCCATCTATATACGTATAAAAACAATGGGTTTCATTTCTTATGCGTTGTAATTGAAGGGGCGGAGCTGGGTTAAATGCCAAACAGAGAACTTATCATTGAGGCAGGCCGCACAGAGCGGCAATACTGGAAAGACCTGTGGAATTACCGGGAACTGTTTTACTTTTTAGCCTGGCGCGACATTCTTGTTCGCTACAAGCAGACTGTTATTGGGATTCTCTGGGCACTGCTTCAGCCTTTGTTAATAATGCTGGTCTTTACTATTGTATTCGGCAAACTTGCAAAACTGCCATCTGAATGAATTACAAGAAGGATGAACGAATAGAAGTAATAAGGCATGCATACTCAGGATTATTTCAACTTGCATCCCGTATGCTTTTTGATAAATATGTCGATTTTATAGATGTGTATGCGGAAGTAAGTGAACAAGAACAGAAAAGCCTATATCATGAAATAATTCAGCATAAGGAAACAGCCATGTTAGCACAATATATTAGAGATAAGGGGATGCAGCAGGGAATGCAGCAGGGAATAATTCAAAAAGCAAAAGAAGACGTTATTGAGGTTCTTGAATTGCGTTTTGGAAAAATTTCACCTGAAATAATTGATAAAATAAATCAGACAAATGATCCGGCAAAGTTAAAAGAGCTTCTTAAAAAGTGTGTACAGGTAAAAGAAATTGATCATTTTGGATTTATCTGCTGATTCAGCTTATAGGATTAAGACCAGGGGAATGCAGTTAAAAAAGCAGGGACTTCTTGATGAATAAGTTTACAAAGTTGCCAGCATCCCCTCCGCCTGCCCTATAAACTAATGAGCGCCCCCGCAATGAGCGTCCCGGAGGCAACGCATGGAACTGAACAAACGACCGCAGTTTATACTATGGGCACAGAGGTTGGATGAATGAAAATAAAAAAACAAACCATTGCCGTTGCTGGAACAGGATACTGGGGTAAAAATCTTGTTCGAAATTTTTTTAACCTAAGTGTTCTGCACACCCTTTGCGATACAAACAATGATACTATCACAAATTTCATGGTTCAATATCCTAGTGTTACAGGTGAAGATTCTTTCAACAAAGTGCTGGCCAATCCCGAGATTAAGGGTATTGCAATTGCGACACCGGCTGCGACTCATGCCGGCATGGTCAGAGATGCCATTCTGGCTGGCAAGGATGTATATGTTGAAAAACCACTATGCCTATCGGAAAAAGAAGGAATTGAACTCAACCATCTGGCCAAAGAGCATAAACAAATTTTAATGGTAGGCCACCTTCTCTGGTATCATCCGGTTGTTCTGAAACTCAAAGAACTTGTTGACAAAGGCGAACTCGGCCGAATTCAATATATTTATTCTAACCGGCTCAACCTCGGTAAACTTAGACGAGAAGAAAACGTCCTATGGTCTTTTGCCCCCCATGATGTTTCTGTCATCCTCGGCCTGACCAGCGAAATGCCGGAAACCATTCAGGCCCATGGAGGCAATTACCTCCATCAAAAGATTACGGATACCACCGTTACCCTGCTTAACTTCCCAAGCGGCATCAAAGCCCATATTTTTGTCTCATGGCTTCATCCTTTCAAGGAACAAAAACTGGTGGTGGTAGGAGACAAACAGATGGCTGTCTTTGATGATACTGCCCCATGGGAAGACAAACTGCTACTCTATCCCCATTCAATTGATTGGCAAAAGAATATTCCAATCGCCCACAAAGCTAAGGCAACAACTATAACTGTGAAACAAGATGAGCCTTTACGTGCCGAGTGTGCTCATTTTCTTGAGTGCATGGCGACCCGGCATATTCCCAGGACTGATGGGGAAGAAGGTTTACGGGTTTTGAAAGTGCTCAATGCTTGCCAGGAATCTTTGGAACAAGAGAAAAGTGTATCGTTCTCAGCCCAAAAGGCATCGGCAGAAACAAGATTTTATTATTCTCACCCAACGGCCGTTATTGATCAGAACGTCTATATTGGTGAAAAAACAAAAATCTGGCATTTTTCCCATCTCATGCCTGATTGCCGGATTGGAACAGAGTGTAACATCGGCCAGAATGTGGTGATTGGCTCTCATGTCATCATTGGCAACGGCTGTAAGATACAAAACAATGTCTCAGTGTACGAAGGTGTAACACTTGAAGAAGATGTGTTTTGCGGCCCGAGTATGGTCTTTACCAATGTTTACAATCCCAGGGCAGAAATCCGCAAGATGGATCAGATACGTCCCACGCTTGTAAAAAAAGGAGCAACAATTGGCGCCAACGCCACAATTATCTGCGGAATAACCCTGGGCAGATACTCCTTCATCGGCGCGGGCACGCTTGTCAATAGAGACGTGCCGGATCATGCTTTGGTCGCTGGAAATCCGGGGAAGCAGATTGGGTGGGCATGCCAATGCGGCGAGCGGTTGGATGATGGCCTCAAGTGCACAAGATGCGGTAAGAAATACAAAAAAGGAAAAAACGGGCTAAAAGAAAGATGAACAAATTTAACTTTAACGCCCCTTACGTCTGTAGTGAATGATTTAAGAAATGAAAATTGCAACAATCATAGGCGCCCGTCCACAATTCATCAAAGCAGCTCCTGTCAACCGGGCTATTGCCGTAAATAATCGTCTTACATCTCACTCCTCACGCATTACTGAAGTAATCATCCACACCGGCCAGCACTTTGACGCCGATATGTCGGATGTCTTTTTCAAGGAACTAAATATTCCAAAGCCAGACTACAACCTCGGTATCAACAACGCCAACCACGGGGCAATGACAGGCCGCATGCTGGAAAAAATCGAAGAGCTCCTGATCAGGGAAAAACCGGATTGGGTTCTCGTTTATGGCGACACGAACTCCACCCTTGCCGGAGCTCTTGCAGCGGTTAAACTCCATATCCCGATAGCGCATATCGAAGCAGGCCTCCGGTCTTTTAACAGAGAGATGCCCGAAGAACACAACCGGGTGCTCACGGATCACTGCTCCGATCTGCTTTTTTGTCCCTCCCAAACAGCAGTTAATAATCTCAGGAATGAAGGTTTCATTAATATAGTCACTAATTCTTCCCCCTTAATTCCTAACCCTTACTCCTCACCCCTCGTAACAAACGTAGGCGACACCATGTACGATGCCGTCTTGCAGTTTTCTGAAATTGCCAGTCGGGAATCAACAATCCTTGAGGATCTGGGAATAAAACCAAAGGAATACCTGCTGGCAACAGTCCATCGCCCATATAACACAGACATTCCTGAAAACCTTCAAAATATTCTCGCAGCCTTTCTCGAAATTGACGAACCGATCATATTCCCAGTCCACCCCCGTACAAAACAATGTTTAATAAATTCATCTTCCAACATTCAAAACTCAAAATTAAGATGTATTCCTCCTGTCGGCTACCTCGATATGCTTGTCCATGAGCAGAATGCAAAAGCAATCCTCACCGATTCCGGCGGCATGCAAAAAGAGGCATATTTTTTGGGAGTGCCTTGCGTAACAATGAGGACAGAAACAGAATGGGTTGAGACAGTGCAAGCTGGCTGGAATGTGGTGGTCGGAGCAGATAGGGAAAAGATTGTTGAGGCGGTCAGGTCTTTTAAAATGGACAACCCTCGCCTGGAACTGTATGGAGATGGCGGGGCGGCGAAGAAAATAATCCAACACTTAACAGCTTATGAACTTAAGAGCTAATCAGCTTACCAGCTAACATAATCCCATGTCCAAATCATCATCTGGCTTTGCCGCAAATGTTTTAAAACTCGTCACCGGCAGCGTATTTGCCCAAGGGCTTGGCGTGCTCGCCGCTCCTGTTATTGCTAGGCTATTTGCGCCGGAAGCATTTGGCGTTGCAGCCCTTTTTGCATCTATTGCCGGTATTGTAGGGGTGGTTGCCTGTCTGCGTTATGAGCTTGCCATTATGTTACCAAAGACAGATGAAGAAGCCGCTAATCTCCTCTGTCTTAGCCTCTTTTTTGTTTTCATTATCACAGGCATAAGCGCGCTGATCATCTTTTTTGCCGGAGATATAATTGCAAATCTGCTCAATTCATCGGAGTTTAAAAAATATCTCTGGCTGATTCCGGCAGCAGTATTTATTAGCGGTATTTCTCTGCCCCTGAATTACTGGAACTCCCGAACCAAACAGTTTGGCCGCCTTTCTATTGCAAGAGTTATTTCCTCTGTTGTTGCACAAAGCACAAAATTAGGCGCAGGTTTTGCCGGGTTTGTCAGCGGCGGTGTGCTGATTGGAACAGGCATTCTGGGTCAGATTGTCTCCACATTTATTCTCGGCGGGCAGATATGCCGGGATGATCGCAGGTTGTTTAAGGCAGGCATTCGATGGGAAAAGATGATTGCCGGGCTGAAGAGGCATAAAAAGTTTCCTATTTACAATACATGGTCAGCTCTCTTGAATACTGCATCACAGCAATTACCGACCATCATGCTGGCTTTTTATTTTTCACCGAAGATAGTGGGCTTTTATGCTCTCGGGAAAACAGTTTTGAGTATGCCTATGAATATGGTAGGTGGAGCAGTTGCGCAGGTTTTTTTTCAGAAAGCCTCGGAGGCTCATTATCGTACCGGCAATTTGTCAAAGGTAGTAGAGGAAGTTTTTAAGCGGTTGGTTTCTCTTGGTATTTTCCCTATTTTGCTGCTCACGCTTATAGGCGAAGACCTTTTTGTTGTGGTTTTTGGGCAACGATGGGCTGAGGCTGGTGTGTATATGCAGATTCTTGGTTTGTGGATTTTTTTTGTTTTTATATCTTCTCCTATCAGTACCTTATTTGCTGTCCTTGAAAAACAGAGCTATGGATTATTCTTTAACATTATTCTTTTTGTTACAAGAATTGTTTCCCTGATTGGGGGAGGGTTGATAGGTGATGCCCGTATTGCCTTGATCCTTTTTTCAGGAACAGGCGCCATAGCTTTTCTTGTTATGACCTTTTGGCTTTTATCATGCGCCAATGTTAGCCTGTTTCGTACTTTAAACATTTTTTTTAAGAAGATTATTATATGTATCCCGATATTGAGCATAGTTGTTCTTTGCAAGTTCTTTTTTGATTTAGCGCCATTATGGGTGACATCAATCGGAATCACAGGAAGTTTTCCGTATTATGTGATTATTTTAAAACAGGACAGGGAACTTAAAAAGCCCATCAGACTGTTAACAAAAAAACTTGGCTTTGTGAAATAAAAAGGACCAATAAAAATATATTATGACAAAAAACAATATCATAAATCTTGCTCGAAATTCAGGAATAAAGTGGTTTAATGATGACAGAGGCAATATTAAAACTTTTGCAAAAGGATTTGCCTTTAAGGAAGAAACCTTTTTAAAGGGCAGGAAACTATTAAATGCTTTGACTTTAAAAGCTGAAACTCTGGATGCAGATAACATTATCTCATGCGCAATAGATACTATTCAGACGTTAAATGGTTCTTTTGCCGTAGTTATAGAGACAGATAACTATATCTTTGCCGCCGTTGACCGCCTTAGAAGTATTCCCTTATTTTATGGAACAGCAGACAATAAATTCTTTTTGAGCGATGATGCAAACTGGGTTCGAAATCAAGTCGAAAACAGCCACATGGATGAAATAGCGACCAAGGAATTTTTATTAACCGGTTATGTTACCGGATCGGAAACACTTTTTCCAAATGTAAAACAGCTCCAGGCGGGAGAATGTTTATGGGTAGAGAAATGTGATGGAAAACCTGACATCACAACATATCGTTATTATCGTTATGTGCATCATGATTTTTTCAATGCATCTGAAAAAGATTTGTATCCTTTGATGGATCAGGTGTTAGTCAATGTCTTTGAACGACTGCTTGAATCAACAAATGGGCGAACTCTTGTAATTCCTTTGAGCGGCGGTCTTGATTCCAGGTTGATTGTTGCCATGTTAAAGAGGTTGGGAAGAGAAAATGTAATCTGTTTTTCTTATGGCCGCAAAGGAAACTGGGAATCTGAGATCAGTAAAAAGGTTGCAAAAAAGTTAGGATATCAATGGGAATTTGTTCATTATACCCGACGCAAATGGCGTCAATGGTTTCAGAGTGATGAAAGGCGTGATTACTATAAGTACGGGGATGGCTTGTCTTCTATTGCGGTAATTCAGGACTGGCCTGCAATTTGGGAATTAAAAAAGGCGGGCAAAATCCCTGAGGATTCGGTATTTGTGCCTGGGCATACCGGTGATTTTATTTGTGGTGGACATATTCCTCATAATTTTACGAGCATACAACATGTTGGTAAAGATGAAGTTGTTAAAGCTATATGGAAAAAGCACTATTCGTTATGGGACTGGTCCAAACAATCAGAGAAGCTTGGGCCGATATTTAAGAAAAGAGTCCTTTCCCAGCTTTCGGGAATGCCGATGGATACACCGGAAGATGCGGCAAACGCTTTTGAATGCTGGGAATGGCATGAGCGCCAGGCAAAATTTATTGTAAACAGTTGTCGAGTTTATGAGTTTTGGGGATATGATTGGCGGATACCGCTGTGGGGTAATGAAATGATGGACTTTTGGGCGAGGGTGCCCTTAATGCTTAGGGTTCGAAAAAAGTTGTATGACTCCCATGTAAACAAACAAATCTTTGTGCCTCTGAGCATAAATGACCTTTTTGTTCGCGGTTTGCAAAACCGCTTAAAGCGTCGTTTTGAACCTATTCTAAATCCTTTCCTGGGCCGCTATTTTTTTTCTGATTTTGCTAATGCATGGCAAATATATGCTGGTCACTTTGGAGGTACTATTAAATGCGCAAGCCGTTTTATTACCAGCCCAGGATATGTTAATTCACTGAACGCTTCTGTAATCATTCGTGAAATTTAATTCTTGGTATCGAAAAATTATTATCTTTTTATGAGAACATGACTGTCGGATATCGCTATGGAATAGCAAAAGGTGCCTAACTATGAAATATAATTATAAGAAAGCGAGGGTCAGGGGGGTTGAATATAAATACTCCGCCGAGTGGATTTATGACTTGGAATCTGAAGAACATTGGAGATTATATTGGAACCAACAAAAGCTGATGCAGGATAAAGTTAAGAGAGATGACAATGTCCTTGAGATAGGTGTGGGTTCTGGATTCACTGCTAATTATCTAAAATCAAAGGGAGTCAATGTCAAAACACTTGATATTGACAGGGATAAAAAACCAGACATTGTTGCAAATCTTGTCGAATACCAATTTCCGGATCACTACGATCACGTATTGGCATTCGAAGTGTTTGAACATATCCCTTTTATTGAATTTAAGGGTGTTATTGAAAAAATAAGTAACGTGTGCAAAAAATACATGTTTTTAAGCATCCCTCGAAATGAAAAAGTGTGGTGGCATTTTGATTTTCAATTACCAATAATAGGGAAAAGGGAGTTTCGTTTTGTTACACTAAAGAACAAAGTTACTGAGCCGGCTCATTTTTGGGAGATAGGTGATGGTTTTGTTTCAATCAATGATTTTGAGCAGGAGTTGTTAAAATGTGGACTTACGATTTTTGCAAAAATGAAGCGCTTTTCTAGAATATTTTATGCTTTGAGTGTAAATTGAAGCGGTTCCGAATTGAAAGGCTGTAATTAGTTTGGTAGTGAATTTTGCGCGGCACTCAAAAGGACATGATGACACCGATAGGGAGAAAATACTATGGATATTGCTAAATCATACGATGCGAATTTCGTTTTTTTAGAGCAGCGCCGTTATATACAGGGGTCGAGCATGACCCATGAGTTGTTTGAAGCCGTTAAAAGCTGGTCATTGGGGTCTGTTGAAAGAGTACAAGTTAATGTGCGCTCCCTTTTGAAAGAGCAGGGCAGGTACGACCTTTTTCACAGTGAAAACGGGAAAGAGTATATGGAAAAAGAATATAATGCGATATTTCGCGTGCAATGCGGCAAAGATATGTATGCTGTGGGGCTGAAGGGGCGTGGAGAACCTGTAGCGGTTTCGGAGTCGTATGATGAGGAAAAATTGATTGCAGATTGCCAAATCCTGAAGGATTCCAAGTCTGCAATGCTCATGCTGCAACCAGATGCGCTGTTAATTAATATCATAATTGCGCTTAATAAAAAACTGGTCTACACTTTATTTCCATCCGAAGGATACGGCCAGTGGTTTTTAGCCAGATATGATTTGGTTTGGGAAAAGATACGTACGATAGACTCGGCATTATTGGAAATTAAAGTTGTTGCAAATATCGGCGCAAGCAATACCAATTCCGCAATAAAACTGGACGGCGAGTCTGTTGGTTCTATCTATTTCTCAAGGAATATAAAATAATGATAGGGATTAACAACATAGGGTGTTACATCGCTTCAGAGCGCATAAGCAATCTTGAAAAAACAGAAAAACATGGAGTCACCCACGATTTTATTGCGGAAAAGATCGGGATAGCTTCGGTGGCGCGTAAAAAGCCGGCAGAAAAAGCCTCTGATCTTTGTGTACTGGCATATGATGATTTGGTTGAGCGTGTGGCTAATTCTGCTTTGGATGATATAGAATTTCTTTGCGTTTGCACACAAAACGGCGATTATCAACTGCCTCAAACGTCTGCTATTGTGCAAACCAAACTCGGGATTTCAAAGAATTGCGCTGCATTTGATATCTCATTGGGCTGCTCCGGATATGTTTATTCATTACATATTGCAAAGAGTTTCATGGATGCCTGCGGGTTAAAAAAAGGGTTGCTTTTTACCAGCGACCCTTATTCAGAAATCATAGATCCAAACGACAAGAATACTGACCTGCTTTTTGGTGATGGGGCTACCGCAACTTTGTTAACGGATAATCCGGTATTCGATCTCGGCAATGGGGTGTTTGAAACAGATGGAAAAATGTTTGAGCATCTGATAAAGCGTGACAATGAAAAACTGGTAATGAACGGAAGAGGTATTTTTAATTTTGCGATGACACATGTGCCTGAGATCGTGACCAGGTGTTTAAACGCAAATGCTTTAAGAAAAGAGGGGATAGACTTTTTTTTGTTTCATCAAGCCAGCAAATATATCATAGATAACCTGCGCAGGCGAATAAAGTTGGAGCAGGAGAAGGTGCCGTTTTTAATCAAAGAATATGGAAATACAGTATCTTCTAGCATACCTATAGCATTAAGAGAGTATCTTGATAAAACTGATAAGATAAATATCTTGATATGCGGCTTTGGTGTTGGACTATCCATTGCATCGTCAATTTTAAGGAGGAGATAGATGGCAAATGTCACGCACGAAGATGTTATAGCTATTATCAAGGTAACAGGTGTAAAACTTGACTGGGAAAAGATCGACCCCAAAGAAAGTCTTTCTGAACAAGGGGCTGATTCTCTGGACATGATAAACATTATTTTTGCCATTCAGGAAAAATACGGCATTGAAATAACTGATGAAGCTATTTCAGACGGGGAATGGCTTACTCTTGATAAGATGCTGATTAACCTTAATAAGCCTTTGGAACAAAAATAGACACAAAATATAGAATGGACGGTTATTTTGGCAAAACTCGAAAGCAGAAGGTATCAAACCGGCGATGAATATGGAATCGTCAAGCTCTACAACAAAATTACTGGACGTTGCCGGACAGTAAAACAACATCGCTGGGAATGGCTTGAAACACCACAGGGCATTGGTAGTATATGGGTAATTACAGAGTCCGAATCCGGCGAGATCGTTGGGCATCACGGCTTAATACCCATACAGCTTGATTATTTCGGCAAAACCCTTTTGCTTGGTAAAACTGAGAACACGATACTTCACCCAAAATATTTAGGGACGGGCATATATTTTATCCATGAGAAGAAGTTTTTACAAGAAGCAGTGGAAAGCTATGATCTGCTGTACACAACTTTTGCACATGGCACGCCAGGCAAGCTTCGAAGAAAGCTGGGCTATAAGGCGGCAGGGAGATATTTAACGTATATAAAGGCAACAAGGAACACATATATAAAAAAACTAATGGATTCCTTGATAGAAAGACAAATATCAAATAGCGGATTAAAGATTTTCTGTAAATGTATTGGCCGGATATTCAGCTATCCTTTGATGATATTTTTTTCGAGATTTGGTAAAATTGATAAAGGCATAACATTTGAAATAGTTGAGGATATCAATACTATTGATAGTGAGATAGATCAGTTTTGGGACCGCAATAAAGGCAAATTCGGTATTACAATAAAGCGTACTTCTAAGTATTTGAAATGGCGAATTTTTAAAAATCCTAACGTGAAACATGAATTTCTTTTAGCAAAAAAGTTCGGCAAGGTAGTTGGGTATGTAATTACAAAAAGTTCGGCCACCGATGTTAATAGGTGCGAGATTGTCGACTTGGTATGTGAGCAAAATAATGAAATTGTATTTAATACAATATTAAAGGCTACCGTTAGACGTTTGATTGAGGCTAAGGTTTATGCTGTGAGTTTTACGACTTTGGATTCAAACAACTTTCTCAATAGACGTTTAATAAAAAATGGTTTTTTGCCTGTCCAAAAGATAGCAACCTTTGTGCATAAACACTTAACTCTGGATATAAGTGGTGAAGAATCAGATCTGTTAGTTAAAGTTATCAATAAAAATTTTAACAGTATAAAAATTTATAATCCAGCTTGCTGGTATTATACAGATTTATTCAATGAGGGCATTGCTTAGTATCGTGCCTTATTATTTGGATACATATTCTGCATCTCATATGACTATCAACCCTCAAAAACTCCTCCAAGGTCACTACGAGGCAGAACGATTGCCATCCGATTTTTCTCCTGAGCGGATCGTACCGGATTTTGCCTTCAATATTCTGAATCTTTTGGGCCTTCTTTACCGGCCTGTGGTGGATGAAGATTATCTGCAAAACGGCGGCAAAAAGCCTAGCTGGCCGGATGGAAAACCTTTTGCGGTGTGTCTGACCCATGATGTGGATGCTGTGTCGCTTTATTCATTCAAGCAATCTTTAAGATCAAGGAAGGGGCAATTATTAAATGGCGGCGCATTCCAGAAAGTCAGGTATCTCGTGGGTGTCGGCATAGGTTTGATGAGAGCGGGCATTCATATGCATCAAAAGGACCCATTTCACTGCTACGAACGCTGGCTAAAAGTGGAAAAGCAGTGCGGCGCTCATTCCACCTTTTTTTTCTGGCCGGGTTTAAGCGCGGTTACAAAACGTCATCACACAGACTGCGCTTATGAACTTTATGATACTTTGGTATTTGATAATCAGAAATGCACAGTGGCAGAGATGATACAGGAGATAGACCGGCAGGGCTGGGAGATCGGGCTTCATCCGTCATGGTATTCGTTTGACGATGTGGACGAGCTTAAGCGCCAGAAAGAAGCTCTGGAAAAAGTCATCGGGCACGAAATCGTCAGCATCCGTCAGCATTTTCTCCATTACGACATACGCGTAACCCCGGCAGTTCATGCAGAGGCCGGATTCAAATACGATTCAACGCTGGGATTTAATGACAATGTGGGGTTCCGCTTCGGGACCTGCTATCCTTGGCATCTCTATGACTTGAAGGCAGAAAAGAAACTGTCAATCATGGAAATCCCCTTAATCATCCAAGACGGCGCCATGCTCAATCCGAATAAAGGGATGCGCCTTGATGAAGATACTGCATTTAAATACGTAGAGCAGATAACCGAAGCAATAGAAAAAGTCGGTGGTGTTTTGACGCTCCTCTGGCATCCAAACCATATTCTTAAAAAGGATTGGTGGAACCTCTATCTGCGGACCCTGAAACATCTACAGGAAAAGGAGGCGTGGTTTGGGACAGTGGGGGAGATTGGGAGAATAATGTTATCGAACCAGTCGGCTACTTAGGCATGGTTGCTTTGGAAAAAAACGCAAACTGAATAGAAGGAATTAGTTGAACCATGAAGACCGTTTTTGTTGTCTCTTTTAACTTCCCGCCTCTTGCAAAAGTATCGGTTGTCCGGGCCTTGAAATTTTGCAAATTCCTGCCTGAATTTCAGTGGAACCCATGGGTACTGACTGTTGATCAGCGTTATTATGGAAAGGCTATAGCTTCCGAACTACAGCCTGAAATGCATGCTCTGCATGTAAGCCGCCTACCCTATTTCAGAGTGCCTGCCGCCAGAACAATTATGGCATTACTATTTCCCCTGCTTGTTCTGCTGTTCGTTGCAAGAAACAGGCACAGAATAGATGCGATCTATATGGTAGGAAGTCCATTTCATCCCTTTATTATTACTCCCCTACTGACAAAAGCGTTACGCATACCAGTTGTGCTTGATTTCCGTGATTCCTGGAGTATGAATTTTGGATATGACGGCCAACCCAGGCATACCGTTAGAATTTTAAAAAAAATACAACACAAATTTTATTTTCTAATAGAAAAAATTGCTTTGAGGTACACATCTGCTGCCACCTTTGCCACCCAAATTTTAAAGACAGAATATATTGAAGCCCATCCGATATATTCCTCCAAATACCATACTATTTATAACGGGTACGACGAGGATGATTTCAAGGGGGTTCAACCGCTTTCACATACCTCTGGCAAAACAATTATTGTGGCCGGCCAGTTTTCAATTTACCTTGGGAACCAATTAGAAGAGATATTTAAGGCTGTGCGAGACATTCCTGACCTCAAATTAATTTATGTTGGCAGCGAACACGAGACTATCCGAAACACCGCGCAGAAACTATACATGCTGGAGCAGGTGATTATTCACTCCTTTAAACCCTATAGCTACATTTTACGATTACTTGCCGGTTGTGATTACGGGCTATTATCAACTGGGTTGATTAATGGCCTTGGAACAAAAATTTTCGACTACTTGGCCTTGAAAAAACCCTGTCTTTGTCTCGTCCCCAAAGGCTCTATCATTACGCAACTTTTTGGAGATATGGTGGGTGTTTTAATATCCGAACCACCCCATAGCCGAAAAAAAATAGTACACAAACTCACCAAGCTTATGCAAAAAACCAGCATTAATACTGACGAACAACTGGTCAAATTCACCCGGCGTAACAGCACGAAAGAACTATCCCATATTTTAGACACCATCATACCAACACAATGAACATTCTAAGCCCAATGGCCACCGGAAACGGGGCCTATATCATCCATCAGATTTTAGGCAATAAAATCCCCAATTACCATATCTATGGTTACAATCCCTATTGGTCATTGTGTCCACCTGCGCTGCCTTTCTTATGCCGTCGGCAGGGTATTCCTGATATTATCCATACGACGCCGGATTATGCTGCCTTTTTTTATCGAAAATCGATCCCGCTTGTAATCACCTGTCATAATTATGTCCTTGACCGCTGGATGCGACCCTATAGCTCGTGGCTTCAAAGAATCCACTATACAACCGATCTTAAACTTTTTACTCGCCTTGCGCTAAAAAAGGCGCACACAATCACTGCAGTCAGTCAATTCACAGCACGCCTGGTTCAACAGGATTTAAAAAAAACTTTTCCCGTCCGAGTCATTTACAACGGTGTAGATACCAATAAATTCACTCCCGCATCTACTTATGATTCAACACCAAAGGAAATCCAGGTTTTATTCTCAGGTAATTTAACCCGCCGAAAAGGCGCTCATTGGCTTCCATTGATAGCAAAACGCCTAAAAAAAAACGTCCGAATATTTTATACGCAGGGGCTTCGGACAAAAAAAGCAATGCCATCTATAACAGGTCTTGAATCAGTCGGATCTGTGCCTTTTAAAGAAATGCCGGCTCTCTATCGTCAAATGGATATATTGCTGATGCCAACAGTGCGGGAGGGCTTTAGTTTGGCTGTGTTGGAGGCTATGGCTTGCGGACTTCCAGTAGTGGCAAGTGATTGCAGTTCTTTGCCGGAACAGATTGATAACGGCATGGGCGGTTTCCTTTGTCCTATTGGAGATGTTGAAGCCTTTGCCGAAAAAATAAATTTGCTGGCTGATTCACCAAAATTAAGACGTGAAATGGGAGAATACAACCGCTCAAAAGTCGAAAAGATGTTTACCATTGACCGTATGGTAAATAAATACCGGGAACTGTTTGAGGAAGCGCTGAGTTAACGAGTGATAGATTCAATCAGAGCTGCATACTGCCTGGCAATTTTATCCCAATCATAGCGTTCTGCAACAAATCGCCTGCCTTCTTTACCCACCGACCGACCCATTTCCGGGTCATCCAACAACGAAATAATCTTTTCAGCAAGCTTTTGTACGTTTTTTTGTGGGACAACAAATCCTGTTTTCCCGTCAATAATAATATCCTTCATGGCGGGAAGGTCGGTGACTACAGTTGCGCATTCACATCCCATGGCCTCCACAAGAACCAATCCAAATCCTTCCCTGTCACCATCCTTCGCAATTATTGACGGAAACACCACAACATTTGACTCCTGATAAAGAGCCGGAAGAAATTCATTTTTTATGGCCCCTAGAAAACGAACACGGTCGCTTACCCTTAATTTTGCACACTGTGTTTGCAAAATTCGTTTTTCCGGACCATCACCGGCTATACGTAAAGATGCTTGTGGATGTTTTTTCAGTATCAGTGGTAAGGCATCAATCAAGTAACAAAGTCCTTTTTTTTCAACAAAACGTCCGACAAATAAAAGGGAACCCTTGTTTTGTCTTGTTTCTGGTGGGACAAATCGGCTTTTCAGGTCGGTTCCCATTGGGATAACATGAACCTTTTCATGATCAGCGACTAACCTTTTGACCTCTTCACGCATGCTCCGACTAACAACACTCAGAGCCTTTGAGTTTGTGATGATCCAATTTTTAAGCCGTGTCAGGAGCCGTCCTTTCAGACCATATAAATCTCCCCCATGAGAAGTACACAGAACAGGTATCCGACGGCTGGTTAGAAAAATAGCTACAACTGCAATAAGACCTTGGGGGATCAACCAGTGAGCATGAATCAGGTCATATTGATAGCGACGCAGGATACGAATTGTGGAAATAAGCTCGCCCGCAAAAAAGAAAGGAATCAGGCCGTAATAGCCTGGAGATCTCTTTAGTTTGGCCAGTATTCCGCCCCCCGTGCCGTAAGCCAGACATTCCCATGAAGGCATAAAATATCGAAACCGCGTTACCTGTAATCCTGCAAGCTGTTCATCTGTAGCAGTGCCAGGATAATGAGGGGCAAGGACATGAATATCATAATGTTTTTTTAGCCGAAGACATAACTCATTAACAAAGGGCGGATCAGTATCATCCTTCCATCGGGGGAATGTGGATGTCAATACCAGCAACCTTTTACGATACTTCACCTCTTCCCTTCACTCCTTTCAAACCTCATCTGGCAAATCTGCTCGGAAACAAGCCCCATCATAAATATGACTATGGAGGTGGTAAACAAAACTCAACCTTGTCCCGGATGGCCGTTTGTTACGATGTCATCAAAGATTCTGGGCAGTTCCTCTATCATATAAAGAGGGAGAGACAAAAGATCAAATTCAACTTGCACAGATTCTCCTCCCTGGCTGAGAGCGTGCGAAACATGCTGATATGAGGGTGCGTTTAAATCAAAACGAACACCGACCCGGACGTTTTTTTGATTAACAAATTGATGGAGTGACTTGAGTGATCCGCTCTTGCCTGCTTTAACCTCAATAGGAACAATTGCTTGTCCTAATTGTATGATAAAATCGATGGTCCATTTTTATTTTAAATATGCTGAAAAGAGGGGTCTATTTTATGCATGTTATGCTTATTATAAGGGTATGTTGCCAACGATGCAAGCAAAATCCAGCAATTCTAATTATAGAATAATTTTTGCGAACCAAAAAAAATGGAATACCACGAAACACACGAAAATCACGAAAAAATAAGAAAATAGTAAAATCTACTTCGCGTTCTTCGTGTGCTTCGTAGTGAACAAACGGTTTCTAAATAAATTTATCCCCTTCGCTCCTTTCAAACCTCATCTGACAAATCTGCTCGGAAACAAGCCCTATCATGAATATGACTATGGAGGTGGTAAACAAAAGGGCGCTCATATTGGTAAAACGCCCCCAGGAAAGTAATGTATAAAGGTAGTAAAACAAACCTGTCAGAAATGTAAGAAAACTTACGGGAAGAAATATTCTGAAAGGGGAATAGAGTGTGCAGATTTTTATAATGATCATAAAAAAACGGACGCCGTCTTTGAACATGTTTATGCTGCTTTTCCCGGATTTGCGTGTCTTTGCCTTGACAGGAACATATTTTACCGGCCTTCCGTTTCTCAAAACACTTAGCGTCAAAGTTGTGGGATATGAATATGTGTTGGGAAGAAGATATAGTAAATTATGAGCAATATCCGCCTTGACTGCCCTAAACCCGGAAGTAAGATCTTCAACACGGAACTTTGCAACATATGATGCTAACCAGTTATATGCTGTGTTGCCAAAAGTACGTCCCAAGGAGGCATGATCTGCTTTCGAACGGGCGCCTACAACCATGTCAAATTCAGGAAAATGTTCAAGCAGTTTTGCTATATTGTCTGGATCATGCTGGCCGTCTCCATCCATGAACACCAGAATATTACCGGAAGCAATTCTTATACCGCTTTTAATGGCAGCGCCGTTGCCGATATTATAGGGATGGCTGTACACGGTAGCGCCTGAATTTTTGGCAACAGCCCCTGTATCATCTGTTGATCCATCATCAATAACGATGATCTCAAAATCAGGATAAATGGCTCTCGTTTTTGAAACCAGATCTCCAATCATTTGAGCTTCATTGTAAGCAGGGATGATTACAGAGACTTTTGTCATATTTATTTGCGCGGCCTTTCTTGGTTTTTACGTTCTCAGCGCCCTTCCTTTAATATTTTGGAGAGATTTTTATCTCGCTTTATCAAGCGAGCCAATTTCCATGTTTTTTCCTTTTCCAGATCAGACATAACTATAAAAAGATTTCTAATATCCTCATTGTCTTGCGGCCCACCAGCCATCAGCTTCATGCCAACCAGATATTCCTTTGGATATGGATAAAGAGGGCCTGTATGGGGAGCGCTCATACTTTTTAAGCCTTCCAGCTCCCATTGATAATTTGCAATTAATATATCAAGTTTTTTGAATCGTTTTTCCGGATCAGTTATGATTATCAGATCATGTTTTAAGGGATCAAAAGGATCTTTAGATGCTTCAAAAGATTTAATCTCAAACTGCTTTCCAAGTTTTTGCCTTAAGAACGATGCGAATGCCTTTCCTAACTCGTTAATACTATTTTTTTCGTCACCACAATAAAAGAGCAGGTCAAGATCAATTGTTGTTCTGGGTATGCCATGCATAATAACGGCCTCACCGCCGATAATCGCGGCAAGCCTTATAACATTAGCCTGCTTTGAAAAATTATCAATGCAATCTGTCACTATTTTCAATAAGCTTTTCATATGCTTCTTCCTGTGAAATACTATACATCTGTGCCATCCGCTCCAAGGTCTCATCCAGGCGCTTCTCTGCCTCTGATGATCTCTCCTCAGGCGTCAACCTTAAGAAGGCTTCTATCATTTCAATCCATTTTTTCTTCATAATATCAGACACAAAGACCTCTTCTCACAACAATGTCTATAGATTTGCCAAAAATTCTGCGCAATCTTGGTATATTTTTTATTTCAAATTCCCTTATCATTTTTGTAACCAGCCATAACATATACCAATATCAAACTAAATGCCACAATTAATAATATAGTTTAGTCCGGCAAGTTTTGTTTCAGGGGTGCGACGAAGCTTGAGTTATTTCCATTAGCGCATATCTATTTGATTCATAAACAGGCTTCCAGTATTCTTTCATAATATCCAGGAAGCGGAAAATTGTCTTTTCAGGAAAATTGTCATGCAAATATTTATTAACAAGCTCGGTTCGCATCAGAATAAGGGTGCAATCCAGGGATTGCAGATATGCCCGGAAATGCTGTTTATCTGCGGAAGCTTTGACCATGTTGTTTATGGTATTCATGCCAAATGATCTTTGATGATAATATGGCCTGTCTATATAGTAGCCCCGTCTGCCAAGAAACATCAGGAAAATTTTGACATTACCAGGCAGGTTTTCGTTGATGTATTTCATTGCAGGATAGCTTCCTACATTGCGGCTTAAAAATTCGTCTCTTGTTTCCTGATTGAGAATGTACCGTACATGTCCTATCTCATTAAAATAATTCTTTAGATACAAGAAATTAAAAGCGATAAAGATTATCGTAACAGCAAATATGCCGATCAAACTGGCGCGGCGAACCAGATCGGATTTTTTGCCTGTCCATTCTGCAATATTCTTTATCCCAATAACACTCAGAATCGCCAGGAACGGGACTACCGGCAAGATGTATCTTATGCGTATAACCGTGAGAAAGTAAGCCATGAAGAGAAAAAAGACCGAAAAGAGCAAGAAAAATACTTTATCGCGGCTCAGCTCTCTGTTCAGAAAAGCAAAAGGAAGCATAGTTATTAGAATCGGGTTCAGGACGCCGTCAAAATACTGAGTAGAACCGTCCTTTCCCTGGAAAAACATTCGAATTGGAATGAAAAGTGTTTCCAGGAAACTCTCGCCGAACACAATCTCTCTTCTCTGAAAGATATTGGATGTCCATCCGCTTTCCGCTATTTGGGCTATACTTACCCCCTTTTCACCAGCATGATGAAGAAATCTGAAAAGCCGGTCAAAGAGCGGATAGATGGGGTTTCCCGTCTGGATATAGTTTTTAATAAACCAGGGAGAGACAACAAGAAGTGCAATGGCAAAGAATGCAACCCCATATCGCAGCGCCGGCAGTTCTTTTTTCGTATCTCTTGAATAATAGAAAACTATCATCAGGTTCAAAAAGAGCCATGCAATCAGGTCATTATACTTGGATCCTGCCGCAAGCCCCATGCAGACGGCTGACAGGATGAGCCATTTTGCACCAATGTAATCATCATCCCTCCATCTGACAAACGCCAGGACGCTCGCGGTTGCAAAAAAGACCATTCCAAGGTCTATATAGGCTGTTGTTGAAAGGCAGGCAACAGCAGGCCGGTCCCAAGACCGAATGCAAAATGGATAAACTTTGGAATTATATTATTATTAAAATAGAGGGGGATGAGATAAAGGAGATCAACGTTCATGGGATAATACGAAAAATCCGCCCACGGAATCTCGTAAAGTCCTCCATGAATGAGCCAAAGCTTGGGAATAGCAAGATGATGAATCAGGGCATCACGGGATATGGGTGGGGTCAGGTTGAGAATAATTTCAACAATCAGGACTCCCGAAATAGCAATGCACAACAAGATGGTAATGATGTTGCATTGCCGTTTCATTATCATGCAGCGGGAATTCCTTCCAGCTTTGTATCCTGAACCTGCCTTAAAAGATTTTTCCTTATTATTTTCAGAATTTTTTTTCTATCAGGCTGGTAAGCCGACATTTTGTTATTTTCTCCCTCGCGGACAACATCTTCAAGGTTTCTGCCCTTTTTTATACCCATCAAATGGTCCACTGTTTCGGTCAGCAGGCTATTCTCCCCGCTCAGAGAATACAGATCTATCAACGCAAGATGGGCAGTGATATTTTGAGGACTTTTGACCATGAATTTCTTCCAGTATTGAATCGCCCTGCTGTTTTCCCCTTTTTCCCGAGAGGCCTCAGCCATTATAACAAGTGGAAACGTTCTTTCGGAACTCAGATCAAGCGCTTTTTGCGATTCTCTCAATGCCGACTCCGGCCTGCCATGTTTTAACAGGATAAAACTTAGGAGTTCGAGCGATTCAACATGATAGGGATTTTCTCTAAGTATCTTGGTAATGTAGTCAAGCGCAGCTTTATCATTACCCTTCCTCAGTTCTATCATTGCCATGCCATACAAGGGTGCCATAAACCCTGGACGACATATGGAAATGGCCTTATTGTAATGAAAAGCGGCTTTATCATCCTCCTCCTTTGACAAGTATAACATGCCCATATTGTATTCGATAGCCGCCCTTTGTTGAAGTCTCGGATAATTGTTCAGTTCCAGTGCCCTACTAACTTCTTTAAATGCCTTTGATCTAAATCCCCTGTTAAAATATTCTCCTCCAAGGTTGTTGTGGGCCCTGCTCAGATTCGGCGCTTTTTTCACGTTATCCTCCCACAAAGCGAGATTAGAGCTCAGGATTTCATTACGCATAAAAACAGCCTGTCCCTGAGTAATCAGCAAAAATGCCGCTCCAAGAGCAACTGCAAGTTGAATAGATTTTTTATAAGAAAGAAAATCGAGCAGATTCAGCATCAAGACGGCTGCGGGTACAAAAAATAACATCGAGGGAATGTAGTTTCGGTGTTCATAGACAAGCTCAAGAGGTATGACCGAACCCTCGATCAGGTGATTCAGGAAAAAGAAAAGTATGCAAAAAGAAATAAGCGGTCTTTTACGACAAATGTACAGAGCATAACCAACAATTAACAATATAAACAATATGGCCGGCAGAGTGGTCCATGGCACAAACAGTGTGTGTGATATCTCAATATCGTGCAGCAACATCAAGCGAAAATCCACTGGATAAAGCAAGAAAGAGATATATAATATAATCACCCTGGGTTCAGTCAAAAGTCTTTCAATAAGTGTAAAAGGTCTGTTTCCATAACCGTCAAGGAGAGAAGAGAAATTCATGTAAAACACACCGAGGCCAAGCAGAATCAAGAAGGGAATAATCACAACTTTTGCGCTTCTCGTGATTGCACCTAAGCTTACACCTTGTATAAGAAACAGGTCAAAGAGAAAGAGAATGACGGGAAGCATAGCGGCATTCTCCTTGGTTCCAAAGGCTAACGCTGCAGAAACAACGCATAATACAAAGAACGACCCACTTCCCCATAAGCTATCGGAAATCCTGCACTTCAGATAGAAGTACATAGACATTATGTAAAACATTCCGGCCATGCTTGCCATTCTCTGAACGATATAACTCACAGATAGGACCTGCACGGGGTTTGCGGCCCATAAAAATGTGGCCATAAGGGCGATGGAATAGGCATACTCACCATAACGTTCCCTTAGAATCGGAAGGTTCAATGTTTTGTAAATAAATAAAAACAGAAATACAGCGGAAATATAATGTATTAGTATGTTGATTAGGTGATAACCAAATACATTGAGACCACCAAAATAATAGTTCAGGGCAAAACTAAGGTAAGAGAAAGGTCTTGACATATTACCATTGAAATAGAAGGTGTTTTTGATGTCAGGATACGACAGGCTCTTTAGATGAATATTGATGTTATTTACAATATTCTCTTTATCGTCAAAGTGCCACTCACCATGGAAACTGTTTCCATAGATGATGAGTAAAAATATAAAGAGCGCTATAAAGACAAAAAGATATCTTTTGCAATCAGGAAAACGGCTCCCAAAATCCAGATCAAAATCACTATTCTTGCCGATCATTTCTCACCCATTTTGTCGGTATTCTCATTTCTTCTTATCCAACAAGAAAAGGGATCTTAAAAGATCCCTTTTCGTACTCGGCAGAACTCAATAGAACTATAGAATTATTTATTCGATTCAGTGATACCACCTGCGGCATTCAACAAATAATTTTTAGTACCTGCGGAATGTTCGAAATCCGCACTGCAGGTGATAATGCCTGTCGAAGCAGTGTAAGTAAAGCTGCCGCCGTGTGGATCCATACCAGTGTATCCGGTGGGCAGGGTGTCACCAGAAAAGCTCGTATTTGTTTGACCGACAGAATCTGCTGTGGCGGCTGTATACCAGTTTTTCGCATCGGAATTTGCTTGCGCATTAAATCCTTTCTGCCGGTAGCTTAGGAAATTCGGAATAGCGATGGCCGCCAGGATACCGATGATTGCGATAACGATCATCAGCTCGATGAGTGTAAAACCTTTTTCATTGCTTGGTCTTAGTTTTCTAATCATTTTAACCTCCTTTTTTAGCTGTTTTTTGATTTGTTGGTCATTTTTTTCGGCTTTGCAATGATAAATAAGCAACTAGTGTGCCATATTATTTTGTCGCATGTTGTTTTGTTAATAGCAGGCTGAAAAGGTTTTTAATTGCAAAGCGTTATGTTAAATATTTTTCAATATCTAAGATTTATATCTTCCTGACCGCGACAACAAAACCAGTGATTTTCACCAAAGGCATGTTATTCTCAC
>Ga0255365_10014_pt1 | contig 33295 bp, 33 predicted proteins | sample ANMaggSeSYBR01J3_FD_182089 | JGI IMG/M metagenome (GOLD analysis project Ga0255365, IMG submission 182089) | Sediment cell enrichment communities from methane seep in Santa Monica Basin, California, United Staets - ANME aggregate JGI... | ecosystem: Environmental > Aquatic > Marine > Cold seeps >... | reverse complement strand
ATGCACTTGGAGCAGGTGCTGATATCCTTGTCGTTGGCAGGGCTATCACTAACTCAAAGGATGTTAGGCAGGCAGCTGACCAGTTCATTGAAGGCTTGAACAAGCCTGAGATCGACCAGTTCAGAATAATGACCGATTTCTAAGCGTGCGATCTTTCGCACGTTCTTTTTTTTTAGGGGTGGTAGTTTGAAACCTTTGATCGTATTGAACCTAAAGACATATCTCGAAGGTACCGGAGAAGGTGCCGTAAGGATAGCTCGTGCCTGTAAAGAGGTTGGTGAAGCAAGCGGTATCGAGATCGCTATCGCACCTCAGCTTTGTGATATTTACAGGGTTGCATCTCAGGTCGATGTTCCTGTATATTCCCAGCATCTCGATGGTGTCGGAGCAGGCAGTTTTACCGGACATGCTTTTGCAAAGTGCATAAAGGATGCCGGAGCTGTGGGTACGCTTATCAATCACTCGGAGTGCAGACTGAAACTTGCTGACATCGAAGCTTCTGTGACAGCAGCAAAAGGCGAAGGTCTTCGCACTATAATCTGTACTAACAATATTGCAACAACAGCCGCAGCAGCGGCATTAGGCCCTGACTATGTTGCAGTTGAGCCTCCGGAACTTATAGGCTCTGGAATTCCTGTATCAAAGGCAGACCCAGAGGTTGTAACAGGCTCTGTGGCAGCAGTTGAGAAGATCGATACAGCAGTGAAGGTGCTTTGTGGTGCAGGTATCTCCAAAGGGGAGGACCTTAAAGCTGCAATAGAACTTGGTTCAGTTGGTGTGCTTCTCGCATCAGGCATCGTAAAGGCCAAAGATCCAAAAGCTGCGCTTGAAGATCTTGTCAGTCTTATTTAAAAAAGAATTTGTGATGCCGGAAGGCATCAATATACTATTTTTATCTTATTCCCTTTTTTTTAAAGGAAATAGACTGCGATCGCCAACAATAGTGTGGAGAATCCTACTTTTATTCCCATTGTGAGTTCCATATGGAGATTGCGGGCAACCATATTGGATATCCCTATAGGCGGTGGTGATATCAGCAGTGCTGCACCGAACAGGCAAAATCCTGGAATGTAGTTATTTTCTACAATGATAAGATAAAGTCCCTGTATTCCCAGGTATATTCCAAAGACGGAAATGAAGAACAATCCCATCTTGTAGAATCGGAGATACTTTTCGATGCCTCCGGGGAGCACATTGGCAGCTTTAAGCCCTTTGTTATTAGTTTTCAAATAATCACCGTAGGTAGTGTTCTATTTATGTGGCTATTTGTTCTGTCCTCATAGCATATATAAGAGAGGTTCATCCGCGTATCTCACAACCAAGTCCACAGAGGAGTTTTTCAACATCGGCCTGCATCTTTGTTGCGTTGCTCTCTTCAAGTATGGTAATACGGAACGTAACACTTAGTCTGTTATTAGAAAGGCCTGAATAGGTATCAATTATCTCGGTCGAAACTATCCTTTCATCATTATCGATGACCTTCTCAAATACCGATGCATCGGCCTCTGCAGGTATCAATACCGAAATATCCCTTTTTGGATGGGGGAGATTTTCCACTTTCCAATCCTTAAGTTCCTTCTCGGTGTACAACCTGACATTCTCTGTCTTCAGGTAGACATCCTTTCCGCCCCTGGAGATTATCACTGCTCTTGGTGTCACTTTCTTTATCGTTCCCACATGTGTGACGCCTGAGTAGTTATGGTAAAGGCCTCTTTCGACTCCCACAGATGCGATCATCTCCTCGAATTCGGATATTTTCGCATTGATAAGCTTGTCCGAACGGTGAAGTGCGGATGGCGTATCCTTAAAATGAGCAGCAGCCTCTGTCATCTTGTTGCAGAATGCTTCAATGTCCTGTTCCCTGACTATCTCAGAGAGGATGTTACATTCACTTATGAATGTCTCATGGACCTTTAACACCTGTTCGTTCTGCATCTGTATGTGCGCGTACAGGTATGGATTCTGCCCAAGTATCCTGCCAACGAAATCGACCATTATCTCATAGACAGGGCTCATGAAACGCCGTGACATACTAACATCAAAATCAAGGCTTTTGAACGTGTTCCCTATTGTTATGTATGCAAAATGTGTCAGACCCTGAACAACAGAGACGAACTTATCGTGTTCCTCGGGCTTGATGATCTCTATGTGTGCACCATTTTCCTCGAAGAGGTTTCGCATTATGGGGAACCACTTCTCAGATCGTCCTTTGGTGGGACTCATTATCACTATCTGTCCCTGCAATGTCGGAATGGATGGCCCGAACATGGGGTGTGTGCCGAGGATCTCAACGCCTTCCGGTGCTGTTTCTCTCATTGCTCTGACAGGTTCGGCCTTTATGGAGGTCAGGTCCATCAGCAAGCTTCCGGCTTTCATCTTCGGAGCTGTCTCCCTGATCACATTTGCAGTAATGTCTATTGGTACTGTGATGACCACCACATCTGAGGTTCTTATTGCATCGTCAAGGTCTGATGCAAATTCAACTCCCATTTGTTTTGCTATCTCGGTCTTTCCGCTGCTACCCCATACCACAACTTCATAACCGTGATCGGTAAAGAACTTCGTGAACCACTTCCCCATCTCTCCTGTGCCGCCGATGATCAGCATTTTCATATATCCAATGCCTCCATGACAGTCCTCTTCATGATCTCGATGGGGGGTTCTCTTCCAGTCCAGATACGGAAAGCTTCAGCTCCCTGGTATACGAGCATCATAATGCCTGTGATCGGTCTTGCGTCTGCGGTTTCCGCTTCCTGCAACAGTTTCGTCATAAGCGGATTGTAAACTATATCAAAAACTGCAAGGTCTGAATGCATCTGCTCCGCGCTCACAAGGGTTCCATTGGAATGTCCCAGGCCCACAGTGGTGGTATTGATAAGAATATCGATCTCATCAAGGCCCTTGTCAACTATGTCAAGGCTGTATCCTTTTGCATCCTCTATCTCTGCAGCGAGCTGTATGGCACGTTCAGGGGTTCGGTTGGCAATGTTAACTCTTGCTCCTGCTTCTGCAAATGTGAATGCGATGGCTCTTGCAGCACCGCCCGCTCCGAGGATCATGACATTCTTTTCCTTGATCTCGACACCTTCATCCTCGATAGTTCGTTTTGCACCAATGCCGTCAGTGTTGTAACCTTTGATACCGTCCTTGAGGTCAATGGTGTTTATGGCACCTATCTTTGCGGCAAGGGGATCTGCATCAACGAATTTGAGGGCGGTCTCTTTGAGGGGCACTGTGAGGTTCAATCCTCCGAATCCCATGGCCTTTGCACCCTGCAGTGCGTTTTCAAGGTCGTTCTTCTCAACTCTGAATGCATGGTAGGTGCAGTCCATGTCCAGGGCCTCGAATGCTGAATTGTGCATGATGGGTGATAGTGAATGTTCTATGGGGTTCCCAAGGACCGCGAACACCTTCTTCATTCCACCATCTCCATTGCTTTTTTCAGGTCTTCCACTTTCAATTGCCCTGGTGCCACTGCATCGGATACGCTTGCATAGGTAAGCTTTGAGCCATATAGGGGGGCAATGATGCGAGTGTGTTTTCCCATCTGTCCCATGGATATCGTGCAGACAGCGTTAACTTCCAGTGTCACTTCCAGCAGGTCCAGTACATCCTGCATATTCTCAGGCATCACTGCAAGTTTTGCAATATCGGCACCTGCGTTGTGGGAGTGGTCAAGGATGCTCTTCAGTGTGGCTTTGTCAGGCGTTCTTTCAAAATCATGCGAGGATATTATTACGCTCTTCCTTTCCTCTTTTGCTTTTTTGACTATCCTGTCCCTGAGATGTTCATCTGTTTCAAGCTCGATATCCACGGCATCTGTAAGATGCATGATATCTTCCAATAGGGCAATTCTGCTCTCTTCTGTACCTTCCCAATTTCCGCCCTGGGTTTGTAACCTATTGGTTGCAATACACGGGAGACTGGTCTTATCTTTGACCATTCTCAACATGTCTGCAGCCTCTTTGGGGGTAGTTATCCCAAGCAGGTCAAACCTTATCTCAAGGATGTCTGCACCATGTTCGGCTGCGGTCTTGGACTGTTGTAAAGGTTCGTTGCTGATGGCAGCGACGATAGCTGCCCTTTCTTCCAGATCGAACTTCCCTATTTTCAGCATCGCTCATTTCTCGATTATCGTTTCTTCGACCTTCATTCCGAAATGCCTTGCTCCGCCTTCATAGTAGACCATTACTTCATCTCCGGGTTTCAGGTCGGCCACAGAGATGGGTTCTCCTTTTATGTCCACCAGTTTGATGGTCTCGGCGTTCTGGAGGATGTTCTTTATGATCTCTCCATTCACTTCGGCTTCTACGAGCATGAGTGGCCGTCTTTCGATCTTGACCCTGCCTACAATGCCGGTTCGCTGTTTTCCTTGTGCATTGATAATGGTAACCTCATCACCGGAGCTGAGCTCGGAAAGATATCTGGTCCTGTCTCCCACTTTTATGTAAGCATGAACTGCTCCGGCATTGACGCGGAACGGACGGGATGCAACGTACGGGCTTTCTTCGGATTCTGAATGTACCAGGAACATTCCGCTTGCCTGTGAACCCACAAGCATTCCTTCACCTTTGGTCATCATGTTACAGGTATCTACACAGACGCGGTCGCCCATTCCAACAGCTTCGACCTTTGTGACCTTTCCGGGAACAAGTTTAAGGTCCTCTATGCCTGAACTTTCTGCTACTGCAACGGTGGCCTTGATGGCACTGGGGTCATCGGAGTCAAGCAGGACACCTTCTGAACCATGCTCCATGGTCTCAAGGGCAAGTTTTGCTTCATTTTCGTCACGAACACCGGCAATGATCTTCACATTGCTTTCCTGAAGTCCGGCAATGAGGTTCTCAAGGGGGATGACCTTCCAGTCAGTACCGACTATGATAAGGAAATCGCATTCTTTGCCTATCTCCGCAGCAAATTCTTCGTATTTCTTGTTCTTTATCACTACGTAGGCTCCGACGGTCAATCCTTTTTCTTTCAATCGGATCGCAGTGACCATGTCCAGGGAGCCAATGGGGTCAGGAGATAATGGTTTTGTTCCGTCTCCTTCTCCGCCCTTTCCCACGACAACGATATCGGCACCGGACTTGTCGTCATAGGCAAATGCAGCGACCTGTATGTCGCCAAGTTCCCTTACTTTTTCCACTTCGTCGGAGTTTACAAGCACACAATTGGCACCGGACTCAAGTCCTGTTGTTATTCTGTCCTTGTGAGCTTCCCAGTGGCCTTTATCGGCCTTTATCCAAATTGTCTTGTCCTTCATATTATACGCCATTTGGAGTTTATCATTTAAGTGTTTGTAGTGCCTCTTCGACACTTATCTTGTGGTGGACGATCTGCGTGATAGCTTTTGTCATCTTTATGGGGTCAGGGTGCTGGAATACATTCCTGCCGATTGCAACTCCTCTTGCACCTGCTTCCATGGCTCCGCTGATCATTTCCAGGAATTCCTGGTCGGTCTCTGTTTTTGGTCCGCCTGCAATGACAACCGGTACGGGACAACCATCGACGACTTCTCTGAAACTGTCCACATCTCCGGTGTAGACCGTCTTGATGACATCGGAACCCAGCTCTGCACCTACTCTTGCTGCATGAGCTACCATCTGTGGGTCATGAGGGTCTGTTATGTTCTTTCCTCTGGGGTACATCATTGAGAGCAGAGGTATGCCCCATACGTCACATTGTTCTGCAACGGAACCAAGCTTCTTGAGCTGCTCTGATTCTGTTTCCGAGCCGATGTTCACATGGATGGAAACCGCATCTGCGCCCATTTTCATTGCTTCCTCTACCTTGCAGACGAGGACCTTGTCATTGGGGTCTGGTCCAAGGGATGTGGATGCACTCATGTGGACTATGAGACCTACATCGTGGCCGTATCCCCTGTGGCCATGGTAGACCATTCCTTTTTGCATGAGGATGGCATTAGCTCCGCCTTCGGCTACTTTATTGATGGAATCTGCGATGTCTATCACTCCTCTGATAGGTCCATCGGACATACCGTGGTCCATTGGGATGATGACCATGTTCCTGCTGTCTCTGTGCATAATTCTTTCAATTCGTATCCTTTTTCCTATCTCTGCCATATATATCACTCTCTGTTATTTGGTTAATATCGTTATGTGCATTCGCCGTGTTACTATGTGACATAGTAGCACGGATTAATATTTAAACTTTGTTATTTGCTTCCTTTTGAAATGTGGAATAGCCTTATATATAGATTCATCAATATTTCGAGTATCGACCTTACCGGTGTGATCATCATGAAAGAGTTAAAGATCCTTGTTATCAACAACTATGGCCAGTTCTGTCACCTTATTCATCGTACGGTGCGTGACCTTGATATGGATACGAAGATCGTGGCTAACACCACTCCAGTAGAGGATATCCTTGATGAAGAGCCGGATGGCATCATTCTTAGTGGTGGTCCTTCCATGGAGCGTGTTGGCCTCTGTCAGGAATATGTGGAGAGCATTGACATTCCTATTCTTGGTATATGCCTCGGACACCAGCTTATAGCCAGGACCTTTGGTGGACAGACCGGTGCAGGTGAGCTTGGTGGATATGCGGCTATCGACATTGAGGTGATCGAAGAGGATGATATTCTGAAAGGACTTGGGCCAAGGACCTCTGTTTGGGCTTCCCATGCGGATGAGGTCACAGTGCTTCCTGATGAGTTCATTCATCTCGCCCGTTCAGATGTCTGTGAGATCGAGGCAATGCGTCATGAAGAGAGGCCCATCTATGGGGTGCAGTGGCATCCTGAGGTTGCTCATACCCAGAAAGGGGAAGAGTTGTTCATGAACTTCTTTGAGGTATGTGAGAATTACTGAGCTTTAATAGGCTCATATCATTTTTCCATTTCTGCCTGTATGACATTTTGTTTTTATACCTTTCTTTTAGTTAAGTTCTGTTCATGGTCACTATTGGAGATCTTTCTGAGTTCCAATTGCATTGCCCATTATGGCAAAACTTGTTATCATGTTCCTGTTATGGGAAGAGGGGATGTAATCGATACTTTTTCAGGATCCCATGATCATCCGGGCGTTACTAATGAGAAAAAAGAAAAAGAGTGGTATTCACTCTTTTTTATGGCTCTTTCTGTAGAACACTAATGTTACTGCCAGAATTATCACTCCTGCGATGAGGGTGATCAAATTGGAGGTGACCATTGTTTGTTTGGTCGGGCTTGAACTCTCCTGATACGATCGTTCTGTATCTGTGTCGAGGTCATAAATGCTCTTCTGGGTTTCCTTGTTTTCCATCCCTACAATGGCAAAGGGTGAGAAAGAGTCCGGTTCTGCTTGATAGTAAGCAATACCTTCAACTGTCTCAATATATGTTGTCGGGACGGTTTCCCATTTATCTGTTTCAGAGTTGTAATGTTTCATGAAGACCTTTTGAGGGTCGATGTTGTTCTCTTCAAGCCATGCAGTATTTACATTGAACTCCAGTATTGCGTCCTTTATGTTCTTTGGGACTGCGAATCCTTTGTAGCCTACCCATATGTTCAGGTTCTTGTAAGTCATTCCTTCTGGTGTTTCTTTTACAAGCTCTGATGTTTGCTTAAGGACCTCTATGGTGACGGGGACACTATTTGCTGTCACGCCGGATGTGAACTTTATGTATGTAACAGGATTTGCAGTTCGTTCAAAATGATGTTCTACAGGTGTGCCGCTAAATACCTTCAGGTTCACAAAATCGGTTGTCAGTACATTCTTTGCGTCTTTGTCAGGACTTGTTCCGGCACTGCTTCCGCCCGAGCTGGAACTGTCGCCTGAGGGTTCTGCTTCAGTGGATGTGGGGTTCAATTGTATGGTCTTTGTCTCACCATCGATGGTCAGTGTGAAATCCCCTTCTGGCATGGAACTGGTCGAGTACTTGAATTCGTAACGGCCTTCCTTTACCGGGATCTCGCTTGTTGCGGTGATCTTCATATCAACGGTCGTTTCGTCAGGTTGGGCTATGCCTGTCAGTTTTATCGAGTATGACCCTTCGGGAACGTTCGACATTGAATAGGATGCTTTTCCATTGGTCGCAGAGGGGTGGCCTGCTGTAAGCCAGAACATAAGCTTTGCTTTGACCTTCAGGTCCTCTACATTGCTTGCTTCTACAATGAATTTGTTCGGTCCGTCAGGGATGGCAACCTTGCCAACATAATAAAGATATTCCCCGTCTTCTACAGGGACGGTCTTAGTGAAAACTATCTTTGCAGGTACCGAGCTTGTTGTTGAGTCTCCTGTCACTATGATCTCTTCGCCAACTGTAGGGTTCATGGGCGTTATCTCGAAAGCAACTGCGGAAGGGATCAATAGGAAAAGGCTTAGTGTGATGCACACGAGTAAGCATATTTTTGTGGTCTTGGTCATATGTACTACCATCTGATAATTTTATGAGCGGTATTGAACGTTGCAGGAAATGTTCAATATCTTTTGCTTTTAATAATATTTTTAAGTATATCTCTCCTTCTTTGAGGTTGTTACAATGCTTAAGGATTTCGAATATCGGTTTAAAATCAGGTATTATATATATTATGGTATAATTTTATATATGTGTTACATGTTAAGTACTGTAATATGTCCTTTAAACATGTTTATAATACATGAACAAAATGTAGGGCACTTACAATCAATATTAAAGAGAAATCAAAATGGCTGATCGGAATAATGTTCCTACTGATATCAAGATCGTTGTTGCAATGGTATTACTGACATGTGTGTTCATACTGCTACCGGTATTGAGCGATACTGCTATACGTACTATCCTGGGTTTGCCTATGGTTCTTTTCCTGCCGGGCTATGCGCTTATTGCAGCTCTTTTCCCTAAGAAGGATGACCTTGACGGGATCGAGAGGGTTGCACTTAGTTTTGGTCTGAGTATTGCAGTAGTGCCTCTTATCGGACTTGGTCTTAATTATACTCCGTGGGGGATCAGACTATTGCCTATTCTGGTCTCGTTGTCGTTCTTTACTATTGCAATGTGCGTGGTGGCGGTGTTTAGAAGACGTGTCTTGCCAGAGGGTGAGGAGTTCAGCGTTCCGTTCAATGCTACCTATCTTTCTCTGAGGGAAGAGCTGTCAAGAAAACCGGACAACAGACTTGACAGGATCCTTTCTATCATCCTTGTGCTGTCCATAATCGCTTCGATAGTTACCCTTGCTTATGTGGTGGTGACACCAAAGGAAGGCGAGAAGTTCACCGAGTTCTATATCCTTGGTATGGATGGTATGGCTGATGGCTATCCTGTGAATTTCACATTGGGGCAGAGCGGCAATGTGATCGTTGGTGTGGTGAACCATGAGTATGAGGTTACTGATTATTCCATGGAGCTATTGCTTGAGAACGGTTCGTCCTCTGTGGAGCATGAACGGCTTTTCATAAGCCTTGGGCATAATGACACCTGGGAGGAGGGGCTGTCATTTACGCCGGAAAGTGTCGGGGATGATATGAAGTTACAGTTCCTGCTCTATTAAGATGGTAATATGACGGTTCCATATCGGGACCTTCATCTCTGGATCGATGTGGTGGAGGGCTAATATGGGGTTAGATGACGAGTTTGTAACTATTGGTGAGGGCGATGTCCTTCAGAAGAGCAACGGCATAAGCGTCCTCAATATGGAGTTTTTGACGATCGTTATCCCTTCCCTGGTAATAATCCTGGCCGAGCTTTCATTGTTCCTGGGGTATACAAAGTTCTCTACATGGGTGCATATCATTTTGCTGGTGGCCCTGACCTCATTGACCATTGTGATCAATGATGTGGACAAACAGTATTTGTTACGTGCTTTCATTCTGCTTTCCCTATTGCGTATATTGAACCTTTCGATGCCGGTGTTCTTTGATCTGACATTATACTCTTATGTGTTCATCTATGCCCCCCTTTTGATACCGATCTATGTTCTGGCGAAGGACCAGGGGCTTGATTGGGAGTATCTGGGGTTGAGGAAGGCTATAAAGTATTATGAAATCCCTATTGCTCTGTTGGTAGGCTTGGTCATTGCAGTGGGCGAGTTCACGATCATCAAACCTGGATATCTCATTCCTGACCTTTCATTTTTCAACTTGCTCAAGCTCTCTCTGGTGATGGTCCTTTTTGTAGGTTTTTTTGAAGAGATAATTTTCAGGGCAATATTGCAAACGAAATTACAGGAAATGATCGGTAACTATCGGGGGCTTTTCCTTGCAAGTATCCTTTTCGGAATTATGCACTCTGGATATGGCATTCCCTATGAGATCATTTTCACGGCCCTTGCAGGTATATTGCTGGGTTCCATGTATCAGAAAAGCAGAAGCCTTTTCCTTGTGAGCGTTACTCACGGCTTTATCAATGTATTCCTTTTCGGGGTTCTGCCTCATCTGGTATGAACCCATAAACGTGAGTATTTGGGGCAAGGGCAGAAATAGAAGGGGTTTTCTGTGCATCGGGAGCTATTTTAACTTTCAGCCGAGAAGTCCCCTTCCGCAAGGTGGGCATGTTAAATCGAATATCAAACATGCACATTAAATCTTCGATTTTATGTGGGATGAAAGGCGTACAATCCACATACAACATCATTTTACAAAACATTAATATATTGTTAAAAAATATGGTGTATTGATGCTTAAAGCCTACAAATACTGCCTGTACCCTTCTGAATCTCAAACCGAGGTTCTTATAAAACATATTGGTGCATGTAGGTTTACGTATAATTGGGCTTTAGAGCAGAAGAACAAAGTGTATGAAGTTGATAAAGAACACTTGTCGAGATTTGAATTACAGCATCGACTTGTTCATGACCTGAAACCAAACAATGAATGGTTAAAAGAGGTCAATTCTCAATCGTTATTGAATACGCTTATCAATCTCGAATCTGCTTTCACTCGTTTTTTCAGGGAGAAGAAAGGATTTCCTAATTTCAAATCAAGGAAAAATCCTGTGCAATCGTTCCAGATACCACAACATTATTCAGTGGATTTCGAAACTGATACGATCAAACTTCCGAAGTTGAAGCAACCAATAAAGGCAAAGTTACATCGAAAGTTTGAAGGTAAAGTAAAAACCGCTACGGTATCCAGAACACCTGCTGGAAAATACTACATCAGTATTCTAGTAGATGATGGAAACGAATTGCCTGAAAAAGAAATGTTCGATGAAAAATCAACATTGGGAATAGATGTTGGACTTACTCACTTCGCTATACTTTCCAATGGTGAAAAAATTGACAATCCCAAATGCCTTCGAAATAGTATGGATAGGCTGAAGATCTTACAAAAGCGGATGAGTAAGAAACAAATTGGTTCAAAGAACCGAAATAAAGCCAGACATAATGTATCAAAACTCCACGAAAAAATCCGAAACCAGAGAACTGATTTCCTGCACAAAACTACTTCTAAACTCATAAGCGAGAACCAAGCAATTGCAGTAGAAACTCTGAATATTTCGGGTATGATAAAAAACCATTGTCTTGCGCAAGCGATCAGTGATGTTTCATGGAGTGAGTTTTTTAGACAACTCGAATATAAAGCAGATTGGTACGGGAAGACGCTATTAAAGATAGGTCAATTTGAGCCATCTTCAAAATTATGTAGTGTATGTGGTCATCATAATGGTAAAATGACCTTGAAAGATAGAGATTGGAGCTGTCTTGAGTGTAATACAGAACACGACAGGGATATTAATGCCGCGATCAATATCAAGAAGTTTGCACTTCAACATCAAAATCTATTAAATATTTGACACCTTCGGAACGAGGGGAAGGGCTTGTGGACTTGTGAACGATGGTTCAAAGGATGAAGCAAGAAGCTCCATACGTAAGCGTGGAGTAGTTCACCATACTGCAAACCTATATTCACAATTGTTCCTCTTGGCACACCCGTTTGCTTGTGATATTGTTGCGAGGTCCTTGATCGGTATTCAATGGAACTCTATATAACTTGGGTTTGGGTGTGAATAAATTCAGTTGTCTGGTCAATTTTGAAAGGGCTCAAACCATTGATACAAAACAGTGCAAACTGAGGTACGGGTCCACTACAACATCAGTTCAAAAGGTGTAGGTCAAATTAAAAAAAGAAAATACGATCGAAGGTTTATTTTTACTTCGATCAGATCATCTCTGCAACTTTGAATATGACAATTCCTGCAAAAACAACCAGTAGTGGGAATATGCTCATGTCGAGGGATGCACAAACCGACTTCTTCCAGTAATTGGATGCTGATAATATCTCTTTTGCAGAGAGTAAGAATATGAGTGTCACCACTGCAAGTACTCCATACTCGGGTAAACCTATTCCTGTTGTCATTGATTCCGCAGTAGATGATGCTGCGCTTGTTGTTGAAATTATGCTTGTAAGCATTTTGTACCGTCTCCTGTCACCAATTATACAAATTGTTGTATGTTATATATACCTTTTGAAATTTTGTACACGTTTTTGAATAAAAGAGATCATGATGATCTCTTCCACTTCTCAATTGTTCTTTTTCCTTCTAACCAGAAGGAATGATCCAATCAATATTAGTGGTGCCATTGCTCCTATAATTGTTGTGGGGAGCAATCCTTTCAGGGCCCCATCTGCTGGTTTAATTTCAGCTGTGCCGAGAGTTTGAGGACTCTGTACATTTCCTGGATCTTGCGGTCCATATATTATGGGTTCCTGTAAATTCCGTTTTGGTTCTTCAGGGGTGTTGAACAGCTCCTTGATCATGGCTTTTCCAAAGGGGGAGCTTCTTCTATTTCGTGAGTAGATCTGTCCTGCATCAGGTATGCCAATTGCGTATGTGGAGAAGTGGGTCACTTTGGCCCATATGTAGTTATCTGTGGTGTTCTGGCCGGTCTCAAGGCAGAATGACGGGTTCCCAGCTCCTTCAAGTGAGATCCAGGTGCTGTTGTTCTCGTCATACCAGTAGATCCTCAGGTCAGTTTCGGCAAGTCCGTTCAGGGCACTGTCCTCGTAGTCGAAGTAGATGTAGGCGTAGCCCATTGCTTTGCTGAGGGGGTCGTTCTCTGTGAATGTGACAAAACCGTCAGAGGTATTGAACAGCGGATCTGTGAAGCCTTGGAGCATTGTCTGTTTCTCGATCTGGAGCATACCATTCGTTAAGCTCTGGTCCAGGCCAATGATCACGCGTATCCCGTTCTTTGTGTCATTTATATATATCTCGTCGCCCGAATCTCCAAAAAGGCCAATTCCTTCATTGGTGATGTACATTTCATCCTGTTCAAAGGCGACCATTTCATAGTCGGAGGTAACTCCTGCGAATACCAGGTAATCCCCTTCGGAAAGGCCGGTGGTGTCTGCATATAATGTTGCATTGTTGCCATATACCGCTTCGTAGACTATGGAGATGTTGTCTTCTCCGAAGATGTCGATGAGGCATTCCTCTAATTCTGCACCGTCAATGTCGTCCTTGGACATGTCGACAAGGTCGAACCCCTCTATTATGCGATCAGAGTTAATGATCACATCGAATCCTTTCTGGGTGCCATCGAACTCCACACGGACATCGGTGGTGTAAGCGCTTTCCTTTATGAGGATCGCGCCGTAGGTGTAGGTCTCATCAGGTGCATCTTTCATACTGATGTCGAGCTGAACGTTATTGCTGTTGCGTGTGGTCTTCAGATCGGCCTCGTAGTCGAGGACCTCGAAGGCGGTGGTAGAGAGCAGTATGTTCTCCTCGGTGATGTCATCGGCATGGATGATCATTATTGAGTAGCAGCCGGGTTCCATGTCTTTGTAGGTCATTGACATGTCTCCGTTGCCATCAAGGACAGCTTTTGATTCCTGTGAGTTGTCATAGAGGGCCTGAGCACTTGCTGTGTTTCCTTCCATGAGGTCATCAAGGAGGTGTTTCAGGTCGACCATGGATGAGTTGAAAAGATATACGTCCACTTCTCTGTTAGCGAAGTGATCGGAGCCGTGGAAAGTGAATGATACATCGTCCATTCCGTCCTTTGCCACGTACATCTGGTGGGTGCTGTAGGGGTAGGTGATGACGTGATCTGTGTAACTGTCCACGTTAAGGTCAACGGTGACGTTCCTTCCCTTTATGACAGCGTTCTTACTGTTCACACCGTTGTAGGTGCATGTGAAGGGTTCGGGTATCCTGAAGCTATTTCCTCCGCTTAAGGCGATCCAGTTGCCTTCTGCCGTGCCATTATGATCGGCAAAACTGACATGGTTGTCATCAATACTTATTTCCATTATGTATTCATCATTCATGGCATCTGCAGATGCCACTGTTATGAATGAGAATGTGATCAATAGGGCTAAAACTAACGTTACTCCAGTGCATAATCTGCTCATAGGTACCACCTTTTCGACATGCTCCGCCTGTTTCTCACAGAACTTGTCATTATATTTGATAATGTCTTCTAAGTTTTATATTGTTGTTCTGTTAGTAAATAATGGTTTCGACTGGAATATTTTTAATTTCTATGGGACCCATTTGTCCTTTAGTCACCGTTCCTATGGATGTCAGTTCACGAAGGTGCTTTTCAAAAGCAGGGCATCCTCTTCGAGATTCGGGCTTTCACATATCACAAGACCTTTTATGTCGTACTCCTGGAATACTGCCATGAGGTCTATATAGTTAAGGTCCGACTCACGAAGAACCAGATGGTTCTTCTCCCCCTTCTCTCCATATGCTATACCTGAGACATGGCAGTGCATGTTATCCAGCCCATTCCTTCCCAGGGTATTTTCCACGCTCTCAAGAACGCTTCGGAACTCTTCAATTGTATTATACTCTCCGCAGCTGCGTGCGTGCAGATGGGAGAAGTCTATGCAGGGCATTACCCCCTCGATGGCTGATGCCATCATCAGGGTCTCCTCCAGATCGCCGAACTGTGTGGCTTTGCCGGTGGTCTCCGGGCGAAGCACCACATCGATGCCCTCATCAGTCAGCCTTGAAGTAAGACCCTCGAGCAGCCCGGTGACCTTCTCCATCACTTTTTCACTGCTCTGGCCCTGGTAGTAGGCCGGATGGAAAACGATGGATGAGGCCCCACATAGAGCCCCGATGCGTGCGGACTGATATATACGTTCGAGACTGGCCTCTATCTTCTCTGCTTCGGCGGAGTTGAGGTTGATGTAATAGGGTGCGTGCACGCTGAGAGCTATGTTCTCTTCCCCGGCGGTCTGCCTAACGTTTGCAGCGGTCTCTTCTTTCATGCGAACCCCTCGCACGAATTCCAGTTCCATGCAGTCAAGCCCAAGCTCCTTTACCCGCCTGATCCCATCAATGGAGCCTTTCTTCTTTGAGCTTAGGGGGGCACCTGCCGTCCCGAAGAGCAGCTGCTTCATGCCATCCCCAGATGGAGACGCAACTCTTTTGCCCGCTCCTTTGAGACCTTCTCTTCCACAAGCTCGAAGAAAGTGTCCACGTCCTCATCCTCAAGGGACCTTATGTCCTCTTCTCCTTCCAGAGCAAGCCCTACAAGATAGTCAAGCTCTTCCCCGGTAAGTCTCTCAAGCCGTTCCCTGAAGTCGTCCGCATCCTCCACGAACTTGTGGGATATCGGCCTCAATATGAACGGATAGGGGTGTCCCATGGGGGACATGTGCGTACCGCCGTTCTCAGGTGCAAGCTTGTTGAAGATCTCTTTATCCCTGTCTGAAAATTCTCGTCCCATGAATTATTGTATGGCAGACTGATATAAAATCGTGTCTTTTTTTTGGGGATGTGTATGATATGTGTATGTGGGAATGCATTAAGTGTACATTTACGCTTTTTTTCATACATTTTAAGATGAGTTCTCTGACATCCGAAATTATTCCTAAGGGCATTGGCTTCCGCTCACAGGCAAAAGTCTATCCTTTTCAGCCAGGATTGCATCCTCTTCTTGGATCTTCCAGTCGATGCCAAGATCAGGATCATCATAGGCAATACCTGCTTCTGTTTCAGGGTTATAGAATTCATCACACTTGTAGGCAAAGACCGCAGTTTCACTCAGCACTGAAAAGTCGTGGGCAAATCCTTTTGGGTCAGGAACTGTTTTTTGTTCTCTGCTGTAAGTTCGACACCTTTCCATTTTCCAAATGTAGGCGAATCTTTTCTGAGATCCACAGCCACATCATAAACAGCTCCCTGTAAAACTCTGACTAGTTTCGTTTGGCTGTATGGATTTAATTGGTAATGGAGGCCTCTGATAACTCCGTAAGATGATCTTGATTCATTGTCCTGGACAAAAACATACTTCTTCTTTGTTAAAGCGTCAAGAGTATTCTTGTTATAACTTTCATAAAAATATCCTCTATCATCACCAAATACTCTTGATTCAAGAATAAAAAGATCTTCAATTCCGGTTTTTATCAGTTGCATTGTGCTCCACTCTTTTCAAGAATTCTCAAGCAGCGATCTCACAGTGTCTCTCACAAAATCTTCCGAGCCGGAATCGAGTTCCCATCCCATATTTTTCAATTTATCTATCGAAAGCATCATTATTGGGACATCTCCTTTCCAGCCTCTGCTACCGCCTGTATAGCTGAACTCAACATCTTTAAGTCCCATTTCCTCAACGATTATCTCTCCGATCCTTGTTGGGTTGGTTGCATCCTCTGATCCAACGTTGAAGATGCTCACTTCATCGTTGCTTTTTTCTATAACAAAAGTGATCGCATCCACGCATTCATTAACATGTAAATATGATTTTGATTGTTTTCCATCACCCAGGATCTCAAGTTGTTTAGGATCGTTCTTGAGCTTCTCAATGAAATCCACGATTATTCCGTGAGTTCCTCTGTCACCTATGATGTTGGCAAAGCGGAATATCCATGATCGTATACTGAATGTGTGTGAGTAGGATGTGATCAGGGCTTCACAGGCTAGCTTGGATGCACCGTAGAGGGATGGGTACGAGAGGTCCATAGTTCTCAGGTGTTGGGATGATCGTTGCCTCTCCATATACAGTGGATGTGGATGTAAAAGCAATGTTCTTGACCTCATTGATACGGACGGCTTCCAGTACATTGTAGGTTGCAGTGATGTTCTGGTCGAAGTGTACCTTTGTATCTGACACTCCCAATCTTACATCGGGGTTAGCGGCTACGTGGAAAACGAGGTCCTTGTTCTTACATGCATTCTGTATCTCTGCTGTGTTCAGCAGGTCACCTTTGATAAAAGTGAAATTCGGGTCCTCTATATGATGTTCCAGAAATTCCATTTTTCCAGAGCTAAGATTGTCAAAAACAGTAACAATATTTCCATCTTTTAATAATCGGTCTACAATGTGACTGCCGATGAACCCGGCACCGCCAGTAACCAGAATGTTGCGCTTTGACGAACTATTATCACTATTTTCCATATTTACCACCCATAATTACATATGAATAAATTATTTTAATAAAATCCCGGTTTACTTGTTTAAGTATATAACTTCTTATGTATATTTAAGGATTATCTTGTATATCCGTGTGATCTTAGCAATTTATAATTTCAAAATCGTTTTTACATGCACGAAATGTGAATAATTGAGCAATAATATCCATGAGGTAAAAACTCTCAAACCTGCACACAATTCCCCTGCAAACCACTGCTCGTACTCTTCAAAAAACACCCGGGCGTGCAACACAGATCCCTTTCAGCTACGCTTTTATCCACCACGAACTTACTGCCACAAACAGGGCAGGTCTTCTCTACGCTGATTATACTACTTACCACCAATGGGCGCTTCTTTTTGGATTACCACCATTACACCCGAGGTGTTCCCAATACGCTAAATATATTTAAGGGGTTCGGTTATATTTTGTTTGAAGTCATTGAAAAAAGAAATATGAAATCATTGATAGCCATATTTATATATCTTAAATCCCATATTTCCTTTCTGGTGAGGTGGCCTGATTATGTGTAATTTTGTATCTACTAATCTAATTATAATTCATACTTATCTAATAAATGAATGTGAGGTATGGCAATGACCGTGGTGGCAGCCATTCCTGCATATAATGCTGAGGTCCATATCAAGAACATCATTAAAAGGACGAAGCATTATGTCGATCATGTAATTCTTGTTGATGATGGTAGTAGCGATGCTACCGCTCATATTGCTACTAATATGGGTGCACGGGTGATCAGGCATGGGGGGAATTTGGGCAAGGCTGCTGCACTGGCAACGGCGTTTGAAGCCGCGAAGAAACTGAACCCAACTGTGCTTGTGACCATCTATGCTAACGGTTTTCACAATCCTGATGACATCCCTGCCATATTGAATCCTGTGCTCTCAAAAGATGCGGATGTTGTGAATGGTGCTTATGTTACTTCATCAGGCAGTGGTATTGATACTACTTTCGAGATTGCGGAGGCTGCAAGCGATGCCCGGCTTATCATGGACAGTGGGTTCCGTGCGTATTCTTCAAAGACGCTTGATGCTTTCAAGTTCACAAAGGCAGGTGATGGTATTGAGATGGAGCTGATCGATGATGCTATCAATGCCGGTTTTACTGTGCGTGAAGTGCCTATTAGGATAATCGATCCGGTCAAAAGGGAGTTGCTGGCAAGCAAACGCATAGGTGTGGTAGTGCCTGCGTACAATGAAGAGAAGCTTATCAGGAATACCGTTGCAGGTATTCCCCAGTATGTTGACCGTATCTATGTGATAAATGATGCGAGCACTGATAATACTGCAAAGGTCATCGAGACACTGGATGACCCGAGGGTGTTCGTGATAACACACGAGACCAATAAAGGCGTGGGTGCTGCACTTATCAATGGTTATAAGAAGGCATTGAGGGAGAATATGGACGTTGTGGCCGTGATGGCCGGCGACGACCAGATGAACCCTGATCAGTTGTACAAGCTTATTATCCCTATCATCGAGGGCAGGGCCGACTATACGAAGGGCAATCGCCTGATGGATATAGAATACCATATAGGGATGAGCAAGTGGCGTAAGATCGGTAATGCAGTGCTGACCATTCTGACAAAGATCGGCAGTGGCTACTGGCACATAATGGACCCTCAGAACGGTTATACGGCTATCTCTAAAGAGGCCCTGATCGGTATCGGACTTGATGAGGTTTACACTTACTACGGTTATTGCAACCATATGCTCGTGAGGCTGAATGCTTTTGGTTTTAAGACCAAGGACATTACCATGCCTTCGCGATATGGCGAGGAGAATTCCACCATCAGGTACAGTCCGTACATGGTGAAGGTTTCCGCAATGCTGTTCAAGAGCTTCCTCTGGAGACTTAAGACTAAATACATGGTGATGAGCTTCCATCCCCTGGTATTGTTCTATCTCCTGTCGATGTTACTGATACCCTTTGGAGTGGTCTTTGGCCTGTCCATGGTCCTTGCAGCCCTGGGTGGGATCGCAATCCACATGAACTATGTTCTGCTGGATGCCCTAATGTTCCTTTCAGGTATGCAATTCCTCCTGTTTGCGATGTTCTTTGATATGCAGGAGTCGGACAAGGGGATGCGATACTCCGAGAAAACATGTTATGAATCCTGATCGGTCGTGTGGGGGTACAATAATCTTGAAGAGTTGCCATTATATCAGTACGGTGAACAAGCCAAGCCCTGCAAGGTCGAACATGTACGTGTTCGAGACCTCAGGTGCAAAACTGTTCGTGATAACTACTGACAGATAATGGGGATTTGTGTACATAGATTTATAATTTAGTTCGGGTTGATTAAGTGGGTGGTATATGATGGAAAATTCTCTCTCAATAACAGTGGATGTGGAAGATTGGTATCATATTCCCTCGGTTAGCGGTTCTACGTTTTCGGTCTACAAAGATGTGGATGATTTCTTCGAAAACTGGACCGAACGCTATGATTACTTGTCCGAGCCAACAAAAAGAGTACTGGATCTGTTCGATGAGTATAACATCAAAGCAACTTTCTTTGTAGTTGCTGATGTTGTTGATAATTACCCCGGTCTGGTGGAATCCATTGCAGAACGCGGCCATGAAATTGCATGTCATGGTCTACATCATGCATGCAAGATCGATCCCAAGACCAAAGAGCCTCTAATGTCAGTAGAAGAATTTGAAAAGAACACCCTTGAAGCCAAAAGGATCCTGGAGAAGGCATCCGGTCAAGAGGTAATAGGTTACAGAGCACCAAATGCCCTCATAGGCGGCTGGATGTTAGATTCTCTCGAAAAGCTTGGCTTCAAATATGATTCTTCAGTCTGTGTAAATTCAATTTACAATAAGACCGATTCCACTCTGGAAGGCGTTTCAACGTATCCATATCATAGTGAAAGTGGCTCACTGAACACAGGACCAAAAAGAAATATTGTCGAACATCCTTGGGCATACTACGATGTTGCTGGGTTTAAAGTACCAACCTCAGGTGGTCCAATGCTCCGTTTCCTCGGAGCTCATATGATGTTAAAAGGTCTCAAACAGAGCTTGAAGCGAGGAAACACAGTGTTCTATTTCCATCCTATTGATATTTCGTATGAAAAATTCCCTCAGATTGGTAAAGGTAGACCAATGTATTGGGCTATTAAGGGGAATGTTGTTGAGAATCGGATCAAATACATTATGAAGAAGTTAAAAAATGTTACGTTCGACTGTCTTAATGAAAATTATAGTTGATATATGAGGTTTAATATGTACATAACAGGAATCGGAAGAACTAAATTTGGAGTTTTATCAAAATCATTGATAGAGCTTGCATACGAGGCTATGTATAATGCTATCAATGATGGTCCTATAGACATTACTGATATTGATGCTATATATGTTTCCAACTTTTTAGGCGGTCCTCTTAATGGCCAGTTGCATCTTAATTCGGCTATTGCATCTTTACTTCCAGATATGAACATTCCCATAATAAGGATTGAGACTGCCTGTGCTTCAAGCAGTGTCGCTTTGAATCAGGCAATTCAAAGTCTTAGTCAGTTCTCAAATGTAATGGTGGTCGGTGTGGAGAAGATGACCGACTCCAAATATATGAATCCTACTGATGCTATTGCTATGGCAGCAGATAATATTCTCGATTATCAGAATGGATTGATCTTTCCTGCATCATATGCATTGATAGCTCAACAATATATGCTTAAATATGGAATTGGACACGATGTTCTTGAACAAGTATCTTATCTAAATCATAAAAACTCAAACCTGAATCCATTGGCACATTTTTCATATAAGGACGTAAGTATGGAAATGATAAGGCAATCTCCAATTGTTGCATCTCCTATTAATCTATTTGATTGCAGTCCTATTTCTGATGGTGCGGCTGCAGCTATTATCTCTAAAGACAGGTGCTCTGATAGGGATATCGAGATACTGAGTTCTCATGTATCCACTGACTCTATTTCTATTAGCCAAAGAAAGGATTTGACCTCGTTCAATGCAACAAAGACGGCTGTTAAAAAAGCGTATGCTGAAGCAGGTATAAATCCAGATGATCTTGATATTGTAGAGGTTCATGATTGTTTCACGATAAGTGAGCTAATAGCGTTGGAAGATCTGGGACTGTGTGAGCCTGGCAGGTCATGTGATATGATCGAAAATGGTGATATTAGCATTGATGGCAGAATTCCTGTCAACACTGATGGAGGGTTGAAGGCTAACGGCCATCCTATCGGTGCTACAGGTCTGGCCCAGATATTTGAAGTTGTAACTCAGCTTAGGGGTGAAGCTGGCAAAAGGCAGATCTCGGATCATGAGGTTGGATTGGCTCAAAACATTGGTGGTATCGGCGGAACTGCAGGAATAACAATAATGAGAGGATAAAATATGCACTATCATTGTAAAGAATGTGAAAAGTCCTGGAGTTACCCTCTGGAAAATTGTATATTTTGTGGCAACGAACTGACGGTTTCAGATCCATCTGACTATAAGGTTATAGGGTGTACCGAAGTAAATGTACCTTCAATTGCTTCTGAATCAGTTCCTTATTATGTTTATCTGCTTGAAGATGAGAACAGTAATAGACTTATTCAGAAATCATCAAGGAAATACGAGATGGGGGATCTCTTTGAGTTAAATGATATAAGTTTCAGTCAGCTCAAGATCGGTATAATCGGCAGTGGGTTGTTGGGTTCTCAGCTCGCTGAATATGTTTTGCAGCATGGATATTTAACAATACTAAAGACCCGTTCCGATGAGAACCGATCTCAGGCCTCTAATAAAATCAAAAAGCATATTTCAAAGAAACTTTCTGACAAAGAGGTTGAAAAATATCTAACCAATCTAGAAGTCACGACCGATTACTCTGATCTTTATGATTGTGATATTGTCATTGAAGCGGTATCTGAGGATATTAGAATAAAAAAAGAGGTTTTAGCTCAATTGTCTTCTGTTTGTAAAGAAGATGCCATTATCGCAACAAATACTTCTTCAATTTCCATCGATCTTCTTGCGGATGTGAGTCTAAGGCCAGATCGTTTCATTGGTATGCATTTCTTTAATCCTGTTCAAAAAATGGATCTCGTTGAAGTTATCATTGGAAAGCAAACTTCTATTGAAACTCAAGACAAGATCGTTCAATTCTCAATGGACCTGAACAAAAAACCGGTAATCGTAAAGAACTGTCCGGGTTTTGTCGTTAACAGATATCTTTTACCTCAGATAAATGAAGCAGTAAAGATGCTTGAAGAAGGGGTCGCTACAAAAGAAGACATAGATTCTGCAATAAAGCTTGGTCTTAATCATCCTATGGGTCCATTTGAACTTGCAGATCTTATTGGACTCGATGTTTGTCTGTCCATTTTGGAAGTTATGTCTGAAGGTTTCAACGATGACAAATTCATTCCATCAAAACTGCTGATCGAAAAAGTCAATGAAGGAAACCTTGGTTTCAAAACAGGAGAAGGGTTCCATAAATATTGAGGTATTTTCATGATATCTGAAAGAGACAAAGTATCCTATGATGAAGTTGTTGATTATTATAAAAGCAATAAGATATCATTTGGAATAAGATTCCTCAAGAATTGGTTCCTTGAAAGGCTTGCATCAAGTTTCCCACTACCTTCATGGCGTGTAAATCTGCACCGAATGAGGGGAGTCAACATCGGAAAGAACGTCTATATCGGCTATGAAGTGGTCTTTGACCGCATTCACCCAGAACTCATTACAATAGACGATTATGCCGAGATTGGAGATCGATGTATCATTTCAGCCCATTCAAGAGGAACTTTCCCTCTTCGTAACAAATACCCTCGCAGCGAAGCTCCTGTTAATATCGGGAAAGGTGTCTGGATGGCACCCGGTTGTATCGTCATTCAGGGCGTTGACATCGGGGATAATTCAGTTATAGGCACAGGTGCAGTAGTGAATAAGGATATTCCTGCTAATAGTTTGGCTGTTGGAGTGCCTGCAAAGGTAATTAAGAAGCTAGATTCGGAGGTTGATATTTAATGAGGGTTATTATAGACATTTCTCATCCTGCTCATGTACATTTTTTTAAGAATTTCGTATGGGCAATGGAAAAAAGAGGCCATGAAATCATTATTACTGCAGGTGACAAGGAAGTAACACTAAAATTGCTTGAAAATTATGGTTTAAAATATAGGTTTACTTGTAAAAGGACAACCGGGTACAAGTTAATTCTCGAAGTTGTAAAACGAGATTTACAAATGTTGAAATTTGTGAGGGAGTACAAGCCTGATATTGTTATGGGTATTGCCAGTACGATTGCGGCTCATGTTTCAAGTGTTACGAATGTGAAATCTATCGTATTTACAGATACGGAGCACACTAAATTGGCAGATATGATCACTTATCCATTTTCGGATTCAATTGTAACTCCATCTTCTTATAATAAAGACCTTGGTAAAAAGCAGATTCGTTATGATGGCTATCATGAACTCGCATACCTTCATCCTAACTACTTCAAACCAAACCCAGAAGTTCTCAGTGAAATTGGACTCCAAGAAGGAGATCCATTCACTGTTCTGAGATTTGTTTCTTGGGGTGCTTGCCATGATATTGGTCATCATGGTATAGAGAACAAGATTGAATTTGTAAAAGAACTCGAAAAATATGGTCGTGTTCTGATAACTTCTGAATCAGATCTTGGCCCTGAATTTGAAAAGTATAAGATAAAAGTATCTCCTGAGAAGTTGCATGATCTGTTGCATTATGCTACTCTACATGTGGGGGATGGCGGTACAACTGCAGTCGAAAGTGCTGTTTTGGGTACTCCCTCAATATATATATCTTCACTTGCAGGCACGATGGGAAATTTTATTGAATTGGAAGAAAAGTATGGCCTCATGCTAAGCTACAAAGATTCAAAAGATGCTCTTGAAAAAGCAATTGAATTAGCTAAAAATCCAAATACTAATGATGAGTGGAATGAGAAGCGAAATCAATTATTAAAAGATAAAATAGATGTCACTTCTTTCATGGTGGAGTTTGTTAGTAAATATTGTTAAATACTGAAATAGATTTAGGCTTGGTGATAATGTTTGCTAGATATGTACAATATTCTAAAGAGTAATTCTGAAATATGGGGGCAATTCTCTAAAAAAGAGGAATATTCGCCAAAGCAGTTAGATTCTCATGAACGATTCAACTATTCTTATAGTATGCATAAAGATGTATCAAATCCAAATGTTTCAAAATATTTAATTCAAAATGGTTTTCAAGTAGAATATCCTAATAATAGAAAATTTGCTGTTTGTTTAACTCATGACATTGATGATATCTATCCACCATTAACACATACGTTATTATCTTCCTTCTATTGTTTTAAACAATTAAATCTCAAGGAGCTAAAAAAACAAGTATCTTGGAAGATAACAGGTAGAACTAACTCTCCTTATATTAATTTCAGAAAAATAATGGAGTTGGAAGCTAAATACGATGCTAAGTCATCATTTTATTTTATTGCTTCAGAAAACGATCCAAGAAGATTTCGCTATAATATTGAAGACATTGAAAATGAATTAAAATTTATTGTAGACAATGGATGGGAAGTAGGTTTGCATGGTGGCTATTATTCATATAATAATCTCGATGAGATTCTAAGTGAAAAAAGAAGATTGGAGTCTGTTTTAGGTAAGAATATAATAGGTTTTAGGAACCATTATCTCAGATTCAAAACTCCTGATTCATGGAAAATACTATCAAAAGCTGGTTTTAAGTATGACACTACTTTTGGATATAGCGATATGGTTGGATTTCGTAATGGTATGTGTCATCCATTTAAGCCTTATGATTTGAACGAAAATAAAGAAATTGATATTTTGGAGATTCCTTTAGCCGTAATGGATGTTGCTTTGTTTGATGTTGCTGATTCTGTTGAAGATGCATGGAACTATGCTAAAAAGCTCATTGATATTGTTGAGGAAAATAATGGCATAATAACTATTTTGTGGCATAACAATGTATTTGATAATCCATTTAGGTCGAGTTGGTCTCTTCTTTATGAAAAAATCTTAAAATATTGTTATGAAAAAAATGCTTGGATGACAAATGGGGCTGAAATTTGGAATTGGTGGAATGATGGATATTAAATTACTTGATACTAATAATTTATTTGAATATGATGCCTTAGTAGATGTTTCTAACGAAGGGACAATATTTCACAAGACTTGGTGGTTAGACATATTTTGCAATACAGATACTAATAATTTTAATGTTGTATATTGCGGTGCATTTGAAGGCGGTTCTTTAGTTGCAGCGATGCCTATTCCAATTCATCACAAATTTGGATTTAAATTTGTATATTTACCCAAGTTAACACCTTATCTAGGATCCATTTTTATTAGTAAAAGCAATATTAAATTAGATCAAAAAATATCTTGGAATAAAAAAATAAATATTGGGTTTGCTAAAATTTTAAAAGAATCTGGGTTATGTTTGCACTATTCTTTTGGTCATAATAAGGTTGATTTACAGCCCTTTAAATGGTCTAAATTTATTACTGGAATTCATTACACTTATGTTTTAACATTAGATGATTTAGATAAAGTCTGGATGAATTTCAGTCGAAAAAGAAGGAATGATATTAACAAATCATGTAAACAAAATTACAATATTAAGCTTGGAGACCTTGATAAGTTTATTGAATTAAATAATTGTACTATGGAAAGACAAAATCATCAAATTCTAAATCCAAAATTATGGGGAAATATTTTTCGTACATGTAATGAAAAAAAATGTGGTCAAATATTCACAGCATATTTAAATGATAGAGAGGTTGCAACATTATTTTTGGTATGGGATACTAAAAGAAGTTATTATATTGGTGGTGGAATTGCTGAAAACATAGGCAATGATCGTGGTGTAATGTCGTTATTAATTTGGGAATCCATTAAATATACAAAAGAAGTATTAAATTTAAATGAATTTGATTTTGAAGGGTCGGATATAAAAAGTATAGAGTCATATTTCCGAAAATTTGGTGGGAATTTGAATCCAATATATTTTATTAACGATGATTCGTTTGGTAAATTTCTAGCCCTGAATTTATATTCTGTTTTTTCGAAATTAGCAAAAAGGTGATTTTGTGACTAAAGTGTGCATGGTTTCTATAAAACATTCATCATTCGATGATCGACTTTATTACAAGGAGTCTAGGAGTTTACTTAAAAATGGATATGAAGTCCATATTATAAGTGCATTGTCAAGTATTACAGAGAAGGATAATGTTCAAGCAAGTGATTATTTCAATTTAAAGCGAGAATACGTTTCTGAGATTACAAAAAATACAATCTTTAATCGAATTCTGGCATTACCTTTATTGTTTATAAAATCGTTACAAGCTAAAGCAGATGTTTATCATTGTCACGAACCTGAAACTTTTTTTGTTATACTATTAATTAAATTAATTACGGGAAAGAAAATTATCTATGATGTTTATGAATCATATCCTGATGTAGTATCCATGTCAAATGGATTCTACAAATTAATTTTGATGACTATCTTACATTTAGAACCTTTATTGTGCAGATTTGCAGATGGGATTATTACTGCGGATAGTGATATTGCTAAAAGATATGAAAAATTTAATAGGCCAATTTGTACGCTATATAATTATCCCTGCATGGATTTATTCAATGAATCAATCCCGGAAGATAAATTGGACTCTACGGAGAATGTACTTATCTATGTGGGCGGATTATCTGAAGAAAGGGGCATTCTTGATTTATTAAAAACGATTAATCTGATTTATAAGAAAGATATTCCGATTAAATTATTACTAGTTGGACGATTCAGTAATCGCAATTTTGAAAAAAAGTGTATTGAATATGTAAAATCAAATGGAATCAGTGATGTTGTTTCATTTGTAGGATTAATTTCTCATACTCGCATAGCAGAATATATATATTGCTCTGATTTTGGAGTAGTACTACTTCACTTGATTCCGAAATTTCATAAAAATATACCTACAAAACAATTTGAGTATATGGCATGTGGAAAACCAGTGATTGGAAGTGATCTACCACCAATTAGTAAATACATAAATGACGCTCAATGTGGAATTCTAGTTAATCCTAATAATACTACTCAAATTTCAGATGCTATTATTTTTTTGATTGAACATCCCGAGGAAGCAAAGAAAATGGGGATGAATGGAATGAAAGCAGTTCATGATAAATATAATTGGGAGAAGCAAGGGCACAAATTAATTTTGTTTTATCATTCTATTTTAAATTGAGGAATAATCATGCTGAAACATAATAATAACAATGACAATTTGAAAATATTTGTAGTTGATAGAATAGAACCACCTCAAGATGGAACAATATTTCTAAACCCTCTTTGGGAAATTTTAAAAGAACTTTCTGGTATGGGATGTGATATTCATACTATTAGTTCTAAAAACGATTCCTGGCAAAATGTCCACTTTCATAGAATGCGCTTGTCCAACAAATGGCCAATTTTCTTACAAGGTATTGCATATATTTATTCGATATTTGGAGCCATATTAATCGCTAAAAAAAATAAATTCGATCTTGTATATTTTAGAAGTGTCCATGGGAGGCCTATAGCCTTATTATTGAAGTACGTTTTAAATCTAAATTATGTATGTGAAATTCATGGGGTTGAATTTTTTGAAAATGAATATTCTGCAGAAAATACAAACTCTTTCAAAAAAATATTTTTAAAAGTGAAAGCATATTCTCAAATATTCTCTGCAAAAAATGCGGATGGTATTCGAGCTGTTACTGATGAATTAAAACAGTATTTGATTGCTCAGGGAATAGATGGATCTAAAATTGATGTTATTGAAAATGGTGTAAATACTAATGTATTTAGGCCATTTGAAACATCTACTGATGTTGTGAATTACAAATATAAAAAGGGCATTAAAGAAAGTTCCAATGTAATTGTTTGGGAAGGATATTGCTATCCTTGGCAAGGGGTTGAATTTTTGATAAAGGCATCATCTTTGATTTTAGAAAGATTTCCTAATACTGTGTTTCTGATAGTAGGCGATGGTGAAATGTTATCTTCTTGGAAAAAACTTGTACACGATTTAAATTTGGAAAGTGAATTTGTTTTTACTGCTTCAGTACCTTATGATGAAGTATGCTCTTACATTAATATTGCTGATGTGTGTGTTTGTCCTGAGATTAATGATGAAAGAAATGATGTCACTGGTGGTTCCTCTCTTAAATTATTTGAATATTTGGCTTGCAACAAGCCAGTTGTAATTGGAAATCTAAAAGGTAACATGAAAATAGTTTCTCAGTCTGGGACAGGATTAATAGTTGATGCACAAAATACTGTTGAGTTATCTGATGCTATTGTAAAATTACTTGGTGATAAAAACAATTCAGTTGAAATGGGTATTAGGGGAAGAGATTTTATTTTGAAAAAATATAGCTGGTCAAAGTTATCTCAAGATGTTTTTTACTTATGTAAAAGGTGTGTGAATTAATGTCTCAACACTGCTATAAAAGAATACTTGTTTTGAGTCCACATACAGACGATGGTGAAATCGGTGCGGGAGGTGCGATTGCAAAATTCATCTCAGAGGGTGTAGAGGTTTATTATGTTGCATTTTCTAGCTGCGAAGATTCAATACCAGTTGGTTTTTCAAAAGATATATTAAAATTTGAATGCAAAGAAGCAACCCGAATTCTTGGTATTAAGCCCGAAAATCTAATTCTATTTGATTATGAAGTTCGTACTTTCCCAGAACACAGACAAGAAATTCTTGATGACATGGTAAAGTTAAATAAGAGAATCAATCCCGATTTGATACTTATACCTTCATCCAATGACACCCATCAGGATCATCAAGTAATTAATAGGGAGGCTCTAAGAGCATTTAAAAAAACCTCTACAATTTGGGGATATGAGCATCCTTGGAACAACCTAACTTTTACAACTGATGTATTTTTAAAATTGGATGACATACATATTATGAAAAAAGTAAATGCATTAGAAGCATATAATTCACAGGATTATAGGACATATTTTGATGAATATTACATTAAGGCGTTATCATATACAAGGGGGTCTCAAGTTGATTTTAAATATGCTGAGACTTTTGAGCTATTAAGATTATTGGTGTTATAAATGAAAAAAGTTGTAATTCATCAACCAAATTATCTTCCTTGGATTGGATATTTTCAAAAAATTTCGTCATCAGACATTTTTATTATTTTAGACGATGTCCAATTTTCAAAAGATAGTTTTACTCAAAGAACAAAAATCCGTACTCCTAATGGTTGGATGTGGCTAACAATTCCAATTCAGAAAAATAATAATTTTAACAATATTAATCAAGTTTTACTTCCAAGTGATTCTAAATGGTTGAATAGTCATTGGAAGAGTATTGTTGCAAATTATTCTAAATCAAAATATTTCAATCAGTATGGATCTTTTTTTGAAGAGCTTTATTTAAATAATAATATTCAGGATTTACAAGCATTTAATGAAAAAATCATTTTGTATTTGCTAGATGTGTTGAAAATTGATGTTGAAGTATTTAGGTCTAGTGATTTTGAATTAGATTCATTGAAAGGTACTGATTTGTTAATTGAATTAGTCAAAAAAGTTGATGGAGATTGCTATATATCTGGAATGGGCGGTAATAATTATATGGATACTAATCTCTTTTCTCAAAACAATATCAAATTAGAATATTTCAAGTATAAACCATTTGAATATGAGCAAAGGTGGGATGGCTTTGAACCCTATATGAGTATTATTGATCTGTTGTTTAACTGTGGAGATGAATTTAAATCGGAAATATTTTAAAAACAATTTCACTTGAATTATTTGTATACACTATACGTTTAAAATATCGCAATGAGTTTGAATATATTATGAGGTTAATATGAATAACATATCAATTAATTTCAATAAGCTTTATCAAAGACATGATATTATGTTAGCTTATATGGGAGTAATTACTGGCATTTTTGTAATTTCTCTCTACTATTTAATAGAATTAAATCAAAGAGATATAGGCCTTACAATATTCAGTTCATCGTTGATTTATTTACTTATTCACAATAAGCTTTCAAAAAATAGTGCTCCATATTTTCAGTTGTCTACAAATGAAAAACTACTATTAAATGGACTATTTTTCATTTTGTTATTTAGTACCTTATATATTTGGTGGTCCCAATTGTATCAAAGACCATTTATCTACTTTGTATTGATTTCTATTTTAGTCAGCATTATTGCAATTGAAATATTTTATATGGATGAAAGTTCATCAGCTTCGCACATACTCATTAAAATATTGTTGTTATCTGTTAGCTTTAGAGTAGGACTTTTTTATAATTATCCAAGTCTTATGGGTTATGATGCATATACGCATGCTGAACTCGCTAAATTCATTGTAAGTAGTGGATTTATACCTTCTATTGAAATCAGTGGTAAATATTTTTATTATCCAATTTTTCATATATTTATCTCAATCATTCAGATTGTCTCTGATTTAGTTATAAAAGATTCAATTTTCAATTCAATTGGTATGTCTAGTATATTTTCAACAGTATTCATTTATCTTGTGTGTATGAAAATTAATACTGGAAAGCGGGTAGCATTACTTTCAACTTTATTGTTGAATTTCATCAATTTCATCATTGTAAGGGGTATTGCAAATATAACACCGGGATCTTTAGTAATTTGCTATTCATTAATTCTTTTATACATATTTTTTGTAAAAGAGAAATCTCCATCTCTAATTTTGTTAATGATATTCTTAACTTTTCTTATGATCATTACGCATCAACTTTCTACTTTCGTAATCTTTATTATCGTTTTATCGTTTATGATTAGTAAGTATCTTCATCTACGCACAATTTCAGATTCAAATTCGATTGTCAATGCTAGTTATGTCATATTGTTTGCAGTTTCATTACAATTCTATTGGATGAATTCTTATACATCATCTGGCGCTTCATTTTTTGATATTGTATTAGGTCCTTTGATTGGTGTTCTTAAAGCAGGAGGAGGTGAATATGGAAGTAATGTATTAGTTGTTGGTCAAACATATTCATATACTTTACTTGAAACATCATTAATTCATTTAAGCTATTTGATAATTCCTTTTTTTGGGATTGCAGGTATTTTTCTTTGGGCTTCTTCTAAAGAATCAAATAAATTCTCAATTGCAATTGTTACAATTGTCTTATATGTATTCATATATGGGATTCCTTTACTTGGAATCCGAAATATGTTGACTAGCAGATGGCAACCCTTTATATCTTTATTTTTGGCTATATTGGTCGCAGCATACTTGGTTAAAATAATAAGTTTAATTAAGTTAAAATCAATTCGAATTTTTTCTATTTTTATACTTATATTCATCATATCTTTTTTTATGATAACAACTCCAGCTATCAATAAAGATAATTCTCTAATTGCAAAGGATACAACTATTAGAAATCAATTTGAATATAATGAAATATTTGGTGCCAAGGCGATTGGTCAAATGTCTACTGGAAATATATACGTTGATACTTCATATTGTAACAGTTTTTAGTATTATGCAACGCTTACCACTTCACGTGTGAAATCGTACAATCCTGAATACATCTCTTCAAATTTACAAATGAAAAATAATGGAATCTATATTTTGCGAAGTTCATCCTTGTATGATCCTATTGAGATAAATTCTGAGTTATTTGGGATGACTATCGCAAAAGTGTTGTCTGAGGATGTCTTTATCGAAATGAATGATGGATTAAATCTTTTATATAACAATGGGAATATTTTAGGATATTCTTAACTATATCCATTTTTTCAACTTTGAGTAGATACTTCAATATTTAACCTCTCTATCTTCAATTGCAGTAGATTTATCATTTATTTGAGGATTTCGATAAACTTATGGTTTCGGACGATTGTTTATATATAATTTATAAGCAACCGCTTAAATTGTGGGGTTTTTCGAAATCCTCATTTGTTTGTTTGTAAATGAGATTATTCTCAAGGTTTCTAAAAAAATGATCAATTTAAAATTGTTGAATGTAAGACTCTGTAGAAATCCTCTGTATTCGGACACTAATCCAATTTGAATAGATTATGGAATGTGTTACATGATGTCGAAATATCATCCTAATTTCAGCCTATATAAGTTGATTCTGATAGGTTTTCTACAGAGCCGAATGTAATATAAGTTATATCCCTTTGACAGTTAAAATCTATTTCGAAAGAGAATATATTCTCTTTCGTTCCACTTTTTACTTTTTTGTCAGAAAATCCGATTTGATAGTTCCAATAAATTCACTTGAATTGTCATGAAATGCCCTACTTTTATTTATCGCATCAAAATTAACATAAATATATTTTTGATTTTCTCTGCCATGAATCCACAGTAACTGCCAAATTCGAAATGGATTTTTTGATGAATTTTGTTGACGTATGTTTCAACTCTGCAAATTCATACCTCATCAGCGATATGAACAACTGTGCAATAAACCCAATGATAATAGCACCAGAAATACTATCATCCGTCCACAAACTCGCGGTTTCATCTTTATTTCGCTCTTCAATGAGTGACAGATTTTCTCGATTGAATCATTTTTCGATATGCATAAGAGCTTGTTTTAGTGTCAAATTCTTGCTTGATTTTAAGCAGAAAAATCCTTCTCTTCCTGTAATAATCTTATCTTCAAGAAGCTTAATTGCTTCATCTTCACTGAGTTTAATCAGTTTAGTCTGAAATGAGTAGCTTACATCAATCAGTACATTATTGATCCTGATACTTTTTGGAATCTTCTTTTTCCTGTCAATGATTTTCTATAGCTCTTTAGCCTCATGAATTTGTCTTAGAGCTTTTCTTCTCTTGATTCAAGTTGTTCTTTTTGAAGTTTCTCAGAGAAGTAAAGATAGTTCACATATTGTGTTTAGTGATCTTAATTCCATCTATTCTATTCTATTCTCTGGATCAACTATGTCGGGACAATATCCATAAAAATCTGCAATGATTTTATAGTCGC
>Ga0255365_10013_pt1 | contig 33614 bp, 30 predicted proteins | sample ANMaggSeSYBR01J3_FD_182089 | JGI IMG/M metagenome (GOLD analysis project Ga0255365, IMG submission 182089) | Sediment cell enrichment communities from methane seep in Santa Monica Basin, California, United Staets - ANME aggregate JGI... | ecosystem: Environmental > Aquatic > Marine > Cold seeps >... | reverse complement strand
AGCAGGGTTAAAAACAGCTGTTACCCAACCGCTTAAGAAAACGGTCATACCGAATGCAAGACCGGTTACTGGGCCTCCGAACTTTGCACAGAACCATGAATTGTCGATACCATTACGAAGACCAGATTCTGCTTTCCTTACAATGTTACCGGAATTTGCAGCATTGAGACCTGATCCGAACTCAACGTTCTGGAATTCACGCTCTGCACCATAATGAACATCACCAGTGGATGAACCGATAGCTCCGACAGTGATTCCCCAAATGAACGCAAGAAGCGTAAGTGGGAAAGGATGTGCAAGAACGGCCACCATGATGTATGATACAACAAGGATACAGAATGTTGTAATGAATGCATATCCCATCATCACTGGCGTATGTGATCTGAGAATATCAAGGTAGATTGGTTGTCTGAAACGTTTCTGACTTGCGGTACGGCCCATGTAAGCCGTAATACAATATGTTCCGTGTACTGCGGTAGCAACAAGTGCACCAATAGCGATAGCAAAGATCACAGACAGACTTGCGGTCATCAATACAGATGCCACGGTTCCGCCAATAGCACAGATCAATGCATTCGATGGTGGTTCACCAGAAATTGCTTTGTTGTAGATCCTATGTGGATACATCATTTGGGGAGCTAGCTGTACTTGTGAATTTGGGTTACTCTGAGATCCGACATCAGATTCGAGATCCTCAGTTGTGCCAGCAATAGTTGCGGCAGCGCCCATAAGTGCTAGAACACCCATGCCCATGAGTGGTTCCATTTATTTTCCTCCTTCGTAGTTCTAAATCAATAATATAAGTGCGAATAATATACACTATCTTCGATATTTTAGCCACATATTACGTAAATATGGCATAGACTAACGTAAGATGGTCAGCATTATCTAAAATCATTCATAAACCTTTCGGAACTTTTCTGGAAAAAAAGGGTTCTGCAAGAATTATTCTCATTCTCGCCTGTCGAACCTTAAGATATAAATATCAGGACGTGGCTGCTTGCCGCTCCCTCTGCCAAAATCCATGTAACAATTGCTACAAAGCATACGTGCATTTATCGATGCAATTTCAGAAGTTCCAGGAATAAGGCGGACAAAAAGGAAAGAAGGGTCGATCTCAAGGGATGTGACCGTTTCAGTAAAGTATTTGAGGATATGCTCTTCGAAGACCTCCAGATCATCCAGTTGGAGCCCACGCGTGTTTATTGTGATACCACCACATCCACAGGGAAGGGCAAAGGCATCCATTTCGATCAGAAAGACAGGTATACCCAAAAGTTCCCGAAGTTTGTTCTCCAATGCTCCATGTGCTTTCAGCATATCTTGTATAATAGTCATGTTCTATCTCCTGATGATCCCAATGGTATCATACGACGTCCGTCCTCATCCTGAGAATATACCCGAATGATCTTCTCAGCAAGGCGCTTACAATATCCACACTTGTGGCAGACCTTATCGCATCTTTTCCATTGCTCTATGGCCCCGTTCAGCTCATTGTTAGGGATAAAGAAATGGTCCTTCAGGTCCTTTATACTATCCAACAGGTCAATAAGATTGCCTTCATAGCTCTCGTTAGCGTAAGCATCTACGGCACTAAGGATCCAGTTGATGAACTGCGTCCTGCCACCAATCTTGAATGTGTCCGTGATATGGCGATATTCCTTAAGGTCCTCCGGCCTGATCCAGGGCGATTTTATGAGCTGTTGCGAATCATTGATCCTCAAGGACAGGCACTTGAAGTAGTAATAATCATCAAGCACATTCGGCTTTGGCCCCGGACCATTGGCATGTGAGAAGAAATTGAAGTGAGCATACCTGAAGGGGCACTGATACAAACAGGCCTCGTTTACAAGCAGCTTCAGATCGCATGATACTGCGTCCCGTATCGCTTCCAGTTTATCGAATTGCCTATTCACTGCAGGATCGATGACTATCGTAGTTGCTCCAAGTTGTTCATAGAACTCGGCCTTCTGCGGAGAATCCACAAAAGAGAGTACCGAGACCACCACATCCATATCATAATCCTTTGCGAGCATTTCCACAAAAAGGGGATCTGCAACAGTGATCGAATCTATCCCGATGCCGTTCAACTTATCGAAATACCAATCGATGGTTCGGTAACCTTCCGGCGTAAGTTGCTGTCCGCCCATGCAGGAGCTGTTAAGGACGATCTCCATCTTCACGCCCCTATCATGTGCGTACTCCGTCTGTATAGCGATCTCCTCAAGCTTCGGCGCACTCAGGTTGGTCCTGAAAGCAGGTCTTCAAGTCCTTCAAGATGACCTACATGTGGTACATACAGCTTCATTGAAACCATCTATCAGGTAAATTTAGATAAGGATTTTGGTTTGTTGCACCAGACCAAAATAGTTATTAGAGGCTATTTTAGTTCTAATCAATATGATAATAGGTGCATCTTCCTTTGCAGGCGGTCTTAAAGAGCTGGACCAGCATGTCAGATCCGTCGAGTTATATATGCCAAAACTTGGAGTGTATGAAGGAAACTACCTTCAGAAAGACAGGTTAGAACAGATCCTCGACGAACTGTCCACATGCGATCTTGATACATCCATGCATGCACATTATTTTGCAGACGTTCCAACATATCCAAAGGCCCTTGTAGTTGATACTGCATCCATGGGACCCATTCACTTCAAGCTGATGGAAGAATGCATAGCCCTTGCAGGAAAGCTCGAAACAAAAGCAGTAGTCATCCATCCCGGCAGAGTTGGCGATGACAGACAAAGGTCCCTTGACAGAATGACAGACAATCTGAAAAGACTTGCAGCTTTTGCGTCAGAGAACAATGTCATGTTAGGACTCGAGAACAAAGAGGCAACCGACCCCGGCAATCTCTGTTGTGAAGCTGAGGAACTGCTCAAAGTGGTCAATGAAGTGGATTCTTCGAACCTTGGGGTGACATTTGACATCGGTCATGCGAACCTGACCTGCGGCGGAGACCGCGAGAAACTGAACGAGTTCATAAGGACAGTATCAGAACAAGTGATACATGTGCATCTGCATGACAATTACGGAAAATGGACCTCCAATTACGATGGAGATGAGCACATGGCACCCGGAACCGGCACGATCGATTATTCAGTGCTTAATTCACTTAAAGGTTACAAAGGGATCTTCAATCTGGAAGTTTTTTCCATCGAAGATGTCCTTGCGGGAAAAGAGATGATCAGAGAACATATCAGCCTTTGACCAACATTTTTAATTATAACCGAAATTCCGGCGGAACGACCAGAACAAGTATTGGTGACATCTGAAGGACCTTCAGTGTCACAGAACCCATTATCTGTTTAATTCCAGTGTGACCACGAGTTCCTATAACGATCCTGTCGACATTGTGCTTCTTTGCGGTCTTTACGATCATTTCTGCGGCATGGCCATCAACTATCTCCGATATGATGTTCTGCTCATTACACCCTCTTTTGAGAAGTTCTTCCCTTACGCTATTGATAACGTGCTCAGCGCCATTCTCACGCCACGTTTTCCTCCCAAGCCCCTTGTCTTCGACCACATGAACGATTATGACCTCAGAATCGTGTTTGCTTGCGATCTGACCTGCAACCATTGCAGCGTTTTCCGAATATCCTGACCCGTCAGTGGGAAGTAATATTTTCATATAATTTTTGGTTACTTTTTAAGTGTATTAAAGCTATTGGAGATCGACCTTTAGCAAATTTATTCTAGATTTATTCAGAAATTGATCAAAAACGAAAAAGACAAAGACAAAAATAGAACATCATAATAAAAATGGAGGAAAGAGGAGCCTTTATCCCTTCATCCCCTCTGGACTGTTTCGAGATGACCTGCCACAATATCATCCAGACCCATTACAACATTTCCATTAGAGATGGTATAAGGAATGTTCTCTTTCGGATATGCCACACATGATCCCTGTATGCCTTCTCCGTTATTAGCATCAAAGGTAGTTCTGCATGAATCGCAGACAAGCACATCCTTGTCAAGGGAAAAACCAATTGAGCCACATGGCGGACAAACGTTCGATCTGACTATTATGTCGTCACCTAGCTTATAGGCCATAACTGCGATCTCACCTGTTTCGGTATTTACCTTGAAATGAGTGTTCACGTTCTCCTCGATCGCCTGGACAGGGATCGTAACAATATTGCCCGATACTTCCGGATCTATCCACGTTGCTGCAATAGGTTTAACGGCAAATTCCACAACAGGTTCAACAGCAGCTTCTGCCTGTGTATCATTTTCAAGACATCCGGGTACGAACGCAACCGCGATCATTATCAACAGTATGGTCCCTATTAATTTTGAATTCATTTTATATCATTCCTTTATTTTTCCATCTTGTAAGTTGATGATCCTGTCCGACATTCTGGCAAGTTCGTGATTGTGCGTTATCATGACCACTGTCATATCGTCCTTCAGGGAATTGAGAAGGGAGATTATCCTCTCCCCTGTTTCTTTATCCAGTGCTCCTGTGGGTTCATCCGCAAGCAGTATTTTAGGACTCATGACCAATGCCCTTGCGATAGCAACTCTTTGTTGTTCCCCCCCACTGAGCTCAGAGGGTTTATGGTCCAAACGGTGGGAAAGCTCCACTCTTTCAAGGGCATCAAGGGCTGCACTATGACCTTTATCCCCTGCAAAAACAAGAGGCAAGGCAACATTCTCGTATGCGGTAAGAGAGGGGATCAGATGGAATTGCTGGAACACGAAACCCACAGTCCTACGCCTATAATCGACCATCTCTTTCCGGGATATTGTAGTGATATCATCCCCGTCTATGAGAATGGACCCGCCTGTGGGTCTGTCCAGCATGCCTATCAAGTTCATCAGGGTAGTTTTACCGGACCCGGATTGCCCCATGATGGACACAAACTCCCCATTTTCAATGTCCATATCGATGCCATGCAGCACCTCAACATCATTAGGTCCTATTTTGTAGCTCTTTTTCAATCCACTTGCATGGATCAGTCCGTTAGACACTCCTTAACACCTCCGCAGGATCAATACTCAATGCCCGTTTTGCCGGGATTATGGATGCGACAATTCCCACCAGCACAGCCATACCGGAGACCAGAGGCAACAGTTCCCACATTGGGAAAGGTTCAGCAAAGCCCAGTAAAGGGGCAATTAGGTAAGATAGCAAAGTTCCGGTCCCAAATCCAATGCTGCCCCCGATCGTTCCGATCAATGCTCCTTCAAGGAACAACATTGATATGACCTGATGATCGCTTGCGCCAATTGCACGCATGATCCCGATCTCCCTTATCTTTTCGTTCACAGATGCAAGCATGGTAGAGGCAACTGTAAGGGTACTTACAAGCAGGGTTATGATAGAGATCGCCATTGCAGACGTTTGAGTATGCTTGATCATGGCCATCTCACTCTGAACGATCTGACTCATTGCCCTGGCTTCCACGTCAGGCAGGGCGCCTTCTATCTGGAGGCTCATTTCGGACACAGGACAGTCATTACAAAGGGCACGGACATCAATGCTGCTGACCTTCCCCTCTTTATCAAGAAGGGTCTGAGAAACAGAGAGGGGCATTATTATGTAGCCGTCTTCCTCCCCACCCGTGCTCTCAACAATACCGACCACTTCAAATTCCATGTCAACGCCATTCCCTTCAAGGGTAATGGCCGAGCCAACATCCAAACCCAGTGGTTTTGCTATGTCCGAACCAAGCATCACTTCCGTTCCATTGGGGTCAGATAGCCATTCCCCATTTACTTTCCACCACGACCTGAGATTTTGTTCCTGCTCCACATCAACCCCCATTACTATGACATTTTCGTGTCCAAGTCCTACAACACCATACAAACGAGGTGCCACCACCCCCAGATTCGCACTGTTCTCGATATCATATATTCCGGGAATATCAGACTCCAATATGTAGTTATCACCAGTGGATATCGACCCGAGGGATGTCGAACCTGCTATCAAGGGTATCGAATTTGTCTGCGGCCTTACGATGATATTAGCACCGAAATTGTTCGATTCTTCGTAAAGGCTTTCAGTTGCAGCAGAAAACGTTGTAACAACCGCAACCATAGCGGATGCTGCAACAATGATCCCCAGGACTGCGATCGCAAGTTTAGCTTTCCTGCGGAAAACATCTTTTAAAACAACAGAATATAAGCGCATAAAAATATATTGAGAAGATAGCTACATTAATGCAAGTTACGCGGTAAATATGGCCCCTAATTAAAGCTCTCACATTTGAGAGAATTATATGATCATGACGATCTTTTTGGATCGAGTCATTTCAACAACAGCACAGCTTTCACCCCTTTTCAGAAATGAGTATTGGATTAATATATCCAACTTACTTCTGAAATAATATTATTACAAAAAATAATACATTTACTATTAAATATTTATTTAAAGTAGAAGAAGTATGACCATCTGCAAATGATTAGTTCCTTAAAAGAAGGAACATCTGGCAGGTGGCAACATGAAAAACGATGTCTTTTCGCTCCAAAAGAATGCACAGGGCCTAAGAACGAAGCTAGCTGCATTCTCCCATAGTGTGCTCTTGAAAAGGCCAATAAGATTCATCACACAATCAGCAGGAGACCCCTTGAGTCAGCTGGGAGAGGAATGCGTCACTTTATCAGCTCTTGTCATGTTCTTATACCTCGTTTACTTCTGTTTAGACGTTACGCATATTACCTATACCGCGTAATATATGAATGTGGATAGAACCATCAAATTGAAACTGGACATGTCTGACGAAGGCAAAGAAAATCTCAAGCAAACAGTTGTGCTTTTCAACCAAGTTTTCAACGAGGTTGCTGAATATGGTTTCAACAACCATACTCATAGCAAGGTATCTATCCATCATGCTACTTACAAAGACATTCGGAAACGACACCCTGAACTGCCGTCTTCGTTGGTCCAGGGTGCAAGAGACGTTGCATGCGAAGCTCTCAAAGGCGTTAAATTGAAAAGGCTTCCATCGAGCCATCCACATTCGGCAATTCGTTACAACAAAAGAGTTATCCGTATTGTTTTCGAACACGGTTTTGCTACTGTTGCATCCATCCACGGCCGAGTAGATATATCTTTCAATATACCTGAATACTACAAACAATACATTGGATGGAAAATTAGGAGTTCAGCTCTTAATTATAATCACCTGCAGGATGTGTTCTATTTGCACGTAACACTTCGTGTCGAATCTCCTAAACCGGTTGGCAATACTGTTCTTGGTATCGACCGAGGGATTGTCAATGTCGCGGTTTGTTCTAATAATGTCTTTTTCAATACGAGCAGCATCAAAAATACAAGAGCTAAATATGCATATCTGAGGAAGGAACTCCAGTCCAAAGGCACCAAATCTGCTAAACGTCTTCTTAAGAAGATCAGCAGAAAGGAAAGACGGTTTGTGACGGATGTTAACCATTGTATTGCCAAAGATATTGTCAATATGCCCTTTGATGTGATTGCTCTTGAAGACTTGACTAGCATTCGCGTTCAGAAACGCAGAGGTAAGAACTTTAACAGGAAACTCAACAATTGGAGTTTCTATCAACTTGAACAATTTATCCGCTACAAAGCCGAAGCTGTGGCTAAACAAGTTGTTTCGGTTGACCCCAGATATTCCAGTCAAAAATGTTCCAAATGTGGACACATTTACAAAGGGAATCGGGATGGAAGTTCTTACCGTTGTCGTAATTGTGGATTTCAGATACATGCTGATCTCAATGCTGCTCGAAACATAGCTCAGGCAGGTATATCTTGTCTGAGTAAGCTGACTGTCAACCAGCGAAATGTAGGGTTGAAAGTTGCACAAGATGCAACTTAATGATTCACTTACAAACCCTTTCCTTCAGGCAGGGGTAGTTGACACGCAATAATGATGTATATATACAGTTCTCTGTCATCGGCATCTTTGTGATCTTGGGTGCAGTGTTCGCATCTGCATATTTTTTATAAACCGAAAATAAACAAACTCCGGCATTCACCTTTCCCTCAGCACTGCTCGCAATAGCATTACTCGCAACATACAACAGAAACAGGAAATAATGAATTCCCATTAGAATATTATAAATAAGTAAAGCAGAACTATGTATGAGGAGTCAAAATATGGATTGTCTGTTCTGCGATATAATAAAGGGAAAAATCCCATCCCACAAGATCTATGAAGACGAGGAGACCTATGCTTTCCTTGACATTAACCCCTGTTCCAGAGGGCATACCGTAGTTGTCCCAAAAAAGCACTACGACAGCTTTACCGACATGCCAACGGAAGATGCCGGCTCACTTTTTGCCACCGTGAAGATGCTAACAGGGATGTTAGAGGATGCAATGTCAGCGGACGGCTCGAACGTCGGTCTCAATAACAAGGCTGCTGCCGGTCAGTTAGTGCCACATGTGGATGTCCACATCATTCCGAGAATGGACGGGGATAATGGCGGTTCAATGCATTCGATAGTAGCTGTGAGTGGTGCAGGGAACGATCTGGAAGAGTTGGCTGAGAGTTTGAGGGTTGATTGAGGGAGTAATCCTCATTTTTTTGCTTTTCATTGGACTTATTTTGTTAATTCAAAGACAATTATCTTTCTACTATACTTGTTTCTGTCAAGGCCATCTCTTATTTGATGACCTCGATAATTCAATTCACCAGAATACTTCACAGAACCGTTTCCTAATTGTTGGAACAAATGCAGTGATTTGCCATTGTAGTACAAACCACCAAAAAGAATGAAATGTAGAACATGAAAAAAGAATACATCCGTGACGGCCGAGCTCCAATACCCAAGTCAGATGTTACCTCCAGGGTAATGAGTGCGAATGTAGGGAAGAACACTAAGCCTGAACTCATACTTCGAAAGGCATTAAGAGATATCAGCATTCCAGGCTATCGCTTACATTGGAAAAAAGCAGTTGGGCATCCAGATATAGCTTATCCGGGTAAAAAGATAGCCATATTCGTCAACGGCTGCTACTGGCATAGATGTCCTTTCTGTGACCTCCCCCTCCCAAAGTCCAACATCGAGTTCTGGACGAACAAGTTCAAGAAGAATATTGAAAGGGATGCAGAGAAGAAACGGAAACTTGAAGAAGATGGATGGAAAGTGCTGGTGTTCTGGGAATGTCAGATAAAAGAAAATGTGCAGAATTGTGCTAAAAAAGTAAAAGAACTGTGGGATAAATGAACATATTTCCCACAATCAATTCAAAAATTCGCCTTTACTTCAACTGTTTCACAAAATGATCACATGCATACAAGCCCGCTACTATCCTAAGCGGCACTTTTTCCCGATTGATTGCTACGTTTCCCCCTGAATTATCCACCATGGCATTCTCATCAGGGAAATGTGCATCGATGATATCTCGCATCTTCTGCAAAGCCATCTCTGGAGTTATATCCTCAGTTTGACAACTGGAAACATAGGCCTTCTGCAAATCCATGGAGGTCGTATCGATTTCATCGAAAGTGCTTTTCACATCATTGATAAGATCATCAAATTTTGGGACCTCGCTTACCAATCCTATAAGATCACATTCTTCAGGGCTGCACATCGTGGCATTCTTCCCACTACCTTGATGCAATACACAAGACCATTTTATATTTCCACTCTTGAAATCTGAGTTCTTGTTCGTAAGTTCAACACGGAAGCCCCTTATCTTGATATAAGGGATATGGATTGCAAATTTAGCATCTAGCATCTTATCTTTCTGGTCCTTTAGTTCTATTTTAGTGCCCGTAAGATCGAACGAAGGTTTAGTGGCTGGCAAAGGTATGAACTCCATAGGAGGTTCAATGTTCTCTTTTTCGAGTATGGCTTTAGCTAGAGCAGATGAAAGTTTAGCACATACCGCATTGCCCACTAAACGATATTTAGAAGATTCATTACCTGCTTGGAACTGGTATGTGATCGGGAATGACATCATTGAAGCGATTTCCCTTATCGTGGGCAGTCTATATCCAATGTGTTTTCCATTCTCATCTATCGCTTCAAATATCATTGATTCACGCGTAGATGCAGATCTGGTGGCCATAACCGTCCTACTTGGCCTATCAAGGTTTTCGGGGAATGACATCTTGCCCATGAAACCATGGTCCTCTTTCATCCTTTTCGCTTTCTTCCACTCGAAATCTGCTACACGAGTATCATAAAAATGATCGGTCAGTGAATTGGAAGCTATAGAAAAACCATAGTTTGGATCAGTTATAGTACCCCCATTATCTCCTTCAAGGGGGTTCCCCAAAGAGTGCATGACCTCTTTCATTGTCAGCCAATCATCTTTATCCTTGCAAGTAGGAACAGGTGCAGGAAATTCGCCACACATGAACCTTTTTCTTGCCTGGGGTGCACCATAATCTGCTGCATTAAAGACGTTGCTGACCTCCATTTTAAGATCAGGGCCCTCCCCAGGAAGACCTAGTTCCTTCCAAGTATATTTATCTTTAATGTACTTGCCTGCATTGGGAACATTTTCCAATATCCAATATTTTAATACGCCGCCCTTTTTGTACTTCTTCCAAGCGACTATACGAAGATACGATTCGATCAGCTTTATTCCCAATGTCTTGTCTGCCTTTCCAGCATTATTAGAACCAGAAAAAGAAACACACGGAGGACTTCCTATAATTACATCAACGTCTGGGATGTGCTCATCTATCTTTTCAGGAGTGTCCAATTCCAAGATATCCATCTTTACAGTATTACAGTCAGGATGGTTCAAATGATGAGTATCGATCGCGGGTTGCCAGTGGTCAAGAGCAAACACAATATCCAGATCGTTCTGACGGAAACCTTCAGAGAAACCGCCACCCCCACAGAAGAAATCAGCAACCTTTAATTTCGTTTTTTCCATGGTAAGTAGAAAGACGATTATTCTTAATATATCTTTTGATCGAAAGGACAAAAACCCTACAAAAATAATTTAGCCCAACATGCTTAGTAATTATAGATAGAAACTAATTTTAATTGTAATTCGCAACCTGCTCATTTAGATATTTTGCATTTAGCCAAAATGATTTTTTAATTAACTGTTGCCCATCTGGAGTTTCACAAGTATCCTCTTTATTCCTAGCATGTGGCCTTACATGACACACTTCACTATCAGATATCCTAGGAAGATCAGCAGCACGACCTGAAATAATCCTACTAACGGTTTCTTTCCAAACTCTTTCTACCTTTTTCAGATCATCAGAAGGGATTGTCCAGAACATACCTTTTTTAAACCATAGTATGCCAAATTCATCTTCTTGATAAATAACAAAGAAGAACTTTTTGTCAATAGTATTCAATAAAGTTGAATTATCCCATTTTTCTTCCACGATCTCTTTGTATTTGAAATATGGAAATGACATCGACTCTTTAGGAGTTGCATTCTGATTTAGTCTAATTATTTTGACATCAACGTTCCCTTTTTCAAATTCCTCGATCTTGCTCTTTTTCAAACCTAGCATCCTTAGAGCCAAACTTGCATAATAGCCTTTGGCATCATTGTTCAGTTCACCCCCAACCAATTCATGGATTTCATCAACTGTTTGCCCAGAATATATTGATAATCGATCTAAGATTATTTCTTCAAAGGACCTAGCACCTTTTAATTCGCTTATGTCCTTAATGAAAGGCTCTACATCCAAAGTATTCTGAATTCCCTTAGTAGGCATTTCAGCTGCAATCGTTGAAGATATTATGTAATTAACATATTTCTGTTTGAGACAAAATGCTCGCTGTTTAGCTTTAATTGTAGAATGAGGTTGATCCCTTAAACTGCTTGCACTAGTAATCCCTTTGGTACAAGCACCCAAATAAAGTGAATCGCCCTCTGAAAGCTCATGAGCGTGACCATCCCTTATCTTTGCAACTATTCGTTCCCAATCCTGCCTTATAATCTCAAGGTCAACACTACAATATTCCCACAATGTCACGAATTTAATGAGATAATCAAGACGGTCTTTATCAGACTCAAAAAGATAAAATATCAAAAGAAGAAGTGAATTCTTATGTAAAAATGAACTGGTATTCCAGTCCTCTTTAACAACTTCCATATAGTTAATGATATTAAGGACAATTCTCTCTTTTGAACCCAGATGTCCATTTTTAAGTTTTTTGAGAGGAGTTACTTTAAGTTCAACACCTGCTTCTTTGAAATCAGGGTTTTGATCAGAATTTAATTCATAAAGAAAGTAGTTTTTTTCTAGGTACTGACCCAAATGACCTTTATTACCACCATATCCAGTGGACTCTTCACTTATGACCCATGAACATGCATCCCTAAATTTACTACCCTCTAATTTTTTAGCATAAGAATAAATTGCTTCAGGATTCTGAGGGTCATAGGGAAGTTTGTCAACTAGATAGCTCATGCATAAAATAACGAGAAATGTTATATAAATAAATATGGAGAAAGTTAGAATCTAAAATAATGAATGAACAAAAAGAGATTAAATATTGAGAAATTCGATTTTAAAATAATGCAATAATCCCTCCCATCCTCCCCACACATACTATATAAATGAAAACAGAGTAATAAATAAGATAGGGGAATTTTATGAAAGGAAAAATAATCTTATTTATGCTCATTTTCATAGTTATTTTGACCGGAATGACAGGTACAGGCCTTGCTTTATCCAATGCAGGTGGAGGAGACTGGAGTTACTCTGAAGAAATGACAATAAAAGAGAACTCTGGTAAGGATTTAACCAATTACCAGATACAGGTTCTGCTGGACCCTTCAAATTTCGATTTCTCAAAAGCAAAGACTGATGGGACAGACATCAGATTTTCCAGAAACGATCAGCAATTGTCTCATTGGATCGAAGAGTGGGATGCTGGATCAGAGAGTGCTATAATATGGATCAAAGTTCCTTATATTCCCTCTAATGGAATGACCGATGTGACAATGCATTATGGAAATCCGGCTGCAATTGACATTAGCAGTGGGGATTCCACGTTCGATTTCTTCGATGATTTTGTAGGAACTCGATTGAGCTGGAGATCAGAAACAAATGGCGGAGGGGATATTGATATTGGCAATGGGATCATCAGCCTGATAGCCCCGCAAAGACACCCCGCTGATTTTTCAAAAATAACTTCCAGGGATCAATTTGGGATCAATTCCATGTTCGTTGTCAAGAGAATGAAGGTTTCCACAGGGACCGTCCCAGGAGGTCCGGCACTGGAACAGGGATTTGTTGATCCGCAAGATGAAAGCGAAAATATGATAGTCCATCGTACAGAACTCACCGATGAGAGCAAGGTCTCGTGGACTCTGACCAAGAAAGACGATAGGTTCAATTCAAGAGATCTGACAAACCTTGGTATTGCGGAGGAGACATGGTATACATCAGGTGTTGCATGGTATGAAGAGGATGATCTCAAAAAGGTTGCATGGTTCAAGAACGGGATAAGAGATACAAAGATGGATTATTTTTCTGACATTGAAGATGAAACTGTAATTGATCACATCCCGGATAATGAATTGAAATTATACCTGTATGCAAGTACGGCCAGTACCTTGAATAATACAGGATATATGGCTGTGGATTATGCACTTGTACGCAAATATACACCACAGGAACCAACCTTATTCCTGCCTGGAGAGATCATTACGCAAGAGCCTGGGCCCCTGCCAGAAAGTGATACGCAGGTCACTCACCCTGTGAAAGACATCACTATAACTGCCTTTGATGGTGGAACAAAAGCGATCTTTATCTTTGAGCCTTATCCTGACAACAGATCAACTTCCCTGATAAACGATCTAAAGGCCAGTGGCATAAATACAGTGTTCTTGAGAACGGATATCAACAATATCTGGAGCTCTGAAAGGTTCATAAAGTCCGCCCATGAAAATAACATAACGGTCCATGCAATGATCCTTGATGACAAGAAAGATTTCGTGGATGGGATCAACGAAAGTTCAATTGAGGTGATCGAGGAAGTCCTTGATTACAACACGAAATCACTTGCAGGATTTGATGGCATATACATAAGCCTGAAAAACTGCGATCCTGTTGAATTGGAACAGGTGTGTCAGGAAAATGCACAGCTTCTAAAAATTATCCATGAAAAAACAGCTGGAAAGATATTATTAGCTGCAGGAATTCCGGCAGTGTATGACAGGTCAAGTATAGAGGGCATTACACCCAATGTTGATCTCTTTGTTCTAATGACCTACGACATGGATGAGATCGAGCTGACAGCTGAAGAAATAGAGGATTCTGTTGCCTCAAAAATGGGAGAGATCAGAGGAGCTGGAGAAAATGCTCTGATCACAGTTGTCGTGAGCGAAGGATCTGATGATGACACAGAAGTTGATGAACTGTTGAACAGTCTATACGTCTACTACTCTGATGATCCAGCATTCCTGGGTATTTCTCTTTTAATGAATGCAGACCTGCAAGAAATTATAGAGGCTACAACCCCGGCCGAAGAAAAGAGAACACCAGGATTTGAAGCTATATTTGCGATCATTGGTTTGCTATCGATCGCATATAGACTAAGGAAGCAGTGAGATCGTTGGCATACAGGAATAGCTAAAAATGTGAATTGGATGGATATTTGGAAAGCGATCTTCCAATTATCCATTCTAAGTTCTTTTTTTAATGATCTCTTTTTCTCTTATACAGGTAATTCTCGAACTCTATCACGAAGAATACCGAGCTTGAAACTGTTATTATCCAGAGCACTTCCTTTCTGGCGGGATTGGCGATAAGTCCGGTTATTATATTATCAATTTCATCAAATACTTCTTGATCTTGAAAGCTAAATTCAGAATATATATGAATAACTGAGAAAATGCTTTCTTCGATATGGAAGAATTAAAAAACCTATTGTAAAACAATAAGACTGTATAAAATAAATGTAGTAGTCCCGCCCGGCTTATCTAACAAAACTATATAGTCCTAAGCATCCAATTAGGAAGTATGACTCGCGACGTGGACGATATACATAGTTTTGATACTGGATACATCCAGGCAATGGAGAGGCTTAGAAAAGCAGAAATTGGGGAGAGAAACCGGGAACTTATGGAGCAGTTTGTTATTTCGTGTAGGCATGAAGGCCTTGCAAAGAGCACCATCACCGGCTACATAAATTATGGCACACGGATGATACAACAGTTCCAGGCCATAAATCTCCACAAGGATCTTGACCAAATTACGCAAATCGATTTTGACAAGCTTTTGCTGTATCTGGAAGATGAAAAGGAACTAGCAAAAAGCACTTTAAGGAACTACAAGAAGCTAGTGAAGAAATTCTTCAGATGGTCTAATGCAGGTGATCCTCCAAAGTGGGTACAAAACATCAAACTAAAGGATGTAGCAAGTCCTGTACAGCCTCACGACATACTGTCCCGGGAAGAATTTGACAGGCTTTTAGCGGCCTGTAAGCATCCACGTGACAAGGCCTTAATTGCTGTCCTTGCTGACTCAGGGATGCGTGTGGGAGCTCTAGCGTCCTGCCGGCTCAAACACGTCGAATTCAACAAATACGGAGCCATTCTTTATATATCACAGACATCAAGGAGCAAGAAGACAACTGCAGCCAAAGGGATTCCACTTACTTGGTCAACCGGATACCTGAACCAATGGATCTCTGTACACCCTTTCCAAGATGATTTAGAAGCTCCTCTGTGGGTAACCCTTGACCGAAACCATGAGCCATTGAGCTACAAGACAATCCGTGTAACCCTCCTAAACATCGGGAAACGAGCAGGAATAAAGAAACCGGTAAATCCCCATATTTTCAGACATCTTGCTATCACTAACTGGATCCTTGACGGTCTCAATGAACAGGAGATCAAACACAGAGCTGGCTGGTCTCGTGGATCCACACAGATGTTCAAGATCTATGCGAACTTCACTGACAATGAGATCAATGAAAGGATCTTTGAGAAATACGGCCTCAAGACTGATGATAAGAGGCATGTGACCCTGAAGGCCTGCCCACGCTGTAGCAATGTACTAAGGCCTTCAGATAAGTTCTGCAGCCAGTGTTCGCTTGTTCTGGACCGTGAATCACTTGACAAGATCCAGGCATACGAGGAGAAGATTCCTGAACTGCTTCAGTTAGTGTTGAAGAGTGATCGTGGAAGGGACTTAATAAAACATCTCGCGTGAGTTTACGTGGTGGCAACATTAGAATTGGTGCTTAATCAGCCTCGTCAAAGTGTGGAAGATCTGGCTGACATCAATATACTTCAATATTTGATAGGAAAGGTGAGTTCTCTAAGAGCACTTTACATTATATGAAGCAGAATGCTAAAAGTGAGAAGCCATTTACTCTCAATACTCATGTTAGGAAAAGGTTGGAAAATAGGATCAATAAACAGTGGGATGATATGAAATTTAGAAGAGGTGGATGATTTGAGTATGAAGGAAGTTATGAGGGAACAATTGAGAGTTGCGTCTTTGAATCAGTTCTTTTTCATAGTTACATTGTTGGGTACGTTTTATTATGGGTTTTTACTAGGCTTTTTTTGGCTCACTTATGAGATGGTATTGTGGTATCCCTTTGCCATGGTTATGATGGGTTTGCTCACGATGCTGTGGATTTTTAGCAGATATAGGAAAGCTATGAATAGGGTGTTTGAGCATATTGAAAATGAGGAAGGATGGGATTTTATGAGCAAAGAAAAAGAGGTCAAAGATAGTGGACTTGGTTCTCCGAATGATTGTACGGAGATTTTAAAGCTGGCTGATGAAGGTGCTATTTTTGACTCAAAGGTTCCATTCGGCAGTCCTTTAAAAAAGATAGCAAGGAAGGGAGTGGTGCAATGAGAACAGACGATGAGGTACTGGCTGAAGTTTTTGCTAAGGCTGGCATTTCAAAAGAAGAAGAAGCTAAAATAAGAGCAGAAGCTGAAGAGGCAGACATAGCCACTGTGCTCAAAGAAGATGCAGAGGCTTTGATGAAGCTAATGGACCAAGATGAGGTGGTATAATCATGGAAGAAAAAGATTGGCGTTATGATGGCATGACCATTGAAAAGCTGGCTCCAGATGTTGAAGGCAACCTGTATGTTGCAGGCTTTGCCAGCAATGACCAGCGGGATGAAGATGGTGGTTTTTCCCTTTGAAGAAATATCGGAGTACAGATTCAAGTTGTGGGGGTATTGGGTGGATATATCTTTCAAGCTGCAATCGTTTAGCCTTTCTCTGAGCTTCTGAGGGCAAATGTACAGTCCTTCTCTCCGTCATAATCCATTCGGGTTTATACAACCTCTGGACCTCAACGTATCGCATACCTGACCAGAAGCAGACCTCGAAGATGTCTATAAGATAATCCTTTTCTATATTTGCAACTAATCAATCATAATCAAAGGAGTCTAATATCCTCACTCCTTTTACAAAAATAGGTTCCATATTCACATTGATATTTTGATAAAACTTAAACTTTTATGGGTGATTTTTTGGAGATCCGGACGGTCCGGAAGTCTCCAGGAATAATAAAAGTTTCAATTATACATTGAATTGGCTAGGCATTTATGTCATGACCCTGAAAATCGCCACAGAACGTTCTCAGAGCAGTTTTACACATCAGACTTTGTTGATAGTGCCCTGCACGATTTGAAGCATATTGGCGAATCTCAACCATCAAAGAGCAGACTTAAGGTTAAAAGGATGGAGTCTGTCACATTGGATCATAAGAGGGAATTTCAAGGAATTAGTCCTTGCTATGGTAAACCGACTTCTGTAAGTCCTAGAGATATACACAAATTTGTTAATCTCTGCATCCGTTGCATTGCTTTGGCATTTAATCCTATCTTTTTCACTGCTGATTTTTGCAGTATTTGAGTCCAATTATTGTTGACATGTGTTACGTCTGTTCTCGATTTTTCTAAAAGTCCATTAATCTAAAAACCCATTAATCTAAAAACCCATTAATCTAAAAACCCATTAATCTAAAGAAAAAAGGGGCGGAGCAATGCGTTTTAGGCGCAAATGGTATAAGCTTGCAGGGTCTACTACATGTAGGTGTAATAAACACCAGTGACATTGGTAATTCGACTTTCATTTATATGTAGAGAGATAGCCAGTCACTATCAAAAGGAGGAAAACATGTCCGGATGGAAAAATATATTGCTAAAACCGGAGACGCATGAACGTCTCAAGAAAGAATCCTTGACCACAGGCACAAAAATGTGGGCTTTGGTGGACAAGTACGTACCAGAATTGGAGAAACAGAACTAAAATCATAATTTGAAAGCCACAGGGATACTGTAATATCCCCCGGCCCAAACTCAAGACATCTCTGCCTTGTTCCAACAATTTACAGGTGTATTTCACCCGTATAATAAAGGTATGATTGTATCATATATAGTGTTAATCATCTATAGAGATATTTCTGAGTTCATGGGCCGTATATAGTGGTTTTCAGGAGAAAATCATGTTATTTGATCTAACATATGAGGGGTACCCTCACAAAGATATATCTATGTTCTTACATATACGAACAATGTATAAATACCACACGGTAAACTTCCTTCCTTTCTCAATCAGGTGGTGTTACAGTGACAGACGTTGAAGTTCTTCAGCAGCATCCACTGGTCAAGGACTTTGCAGCTGCACACAATGATCCTGAGCTCTATCAGATCATTGAAAAAACTAATCCCACACTCAAGATGCTTGTAGATGTGGCCAGTGAAATTATGGAGGCCGAGCGATGAACAAATGTGAGATTGAACAGTTAAGCCATTATTTGAGGGAGTATTTTGAAGCGGGTTTGGAAGATGTGGTAAGCTGGGAGGGGATGCTTGCATGGTGTATTGAGGAAGGTCTCATATCATCTGTTCCCACAGTGCAGGATTACATCTTTGCGCTTGTTGTACTCATACGTGCTGAGAATAGCCGGAAGTGAAGTTGGTGGACCACAAGAACCCGTTTGATGGGGGAGGCAAGCAGACCACTATAGCGGACGTTACGGACCGGATTGACCGTGTTATCAAAACATCCTCCTTGAAAAAGGGGGATACTGGCAAGTCCCACATATACATAGATGGCCATGACTTGACCCTAACTTCCGCACAGATCCAAAAGGGATCGGGGTGGTTTACAACTCTCTATTATGATGCATTTGGAAAGATGCTTTCTATTGATAAGAAAGATTGGCCAGTTTTTGCAGAGTACATTGCTGATATTGCTGAACAGGGAGATCTTGATGAAACAAATGCTGTAATGGCTGCAGACATGCTTCTTGAACAGTTGTGTAAAGGGTCAGATATTACCGAAGACAAGAGTGTTTTGCTAGATGGTGAAAATTGCTCTTTTTTTGTTAAGCATCGGCCACACGAGGAATTGTTCTATGTTGTTCCGGCAAGTGCTGTAGGCGCCATGTTAAAGGACGAGATCTGTGTTCAAGCGACGCTTGAGGATGTTAGCCAGGCAATGACCGCCAGAGGTTACAAAAGAGAAAAAACTCAAGGTGTGAAGGTCCATGGTCAAAATGTCTGGTGTTGGTGGTTCATTCCTGAGAAAATTCACAACCAGAATCCATCAATTGAGGAGGAAGACTATGAGGACTGACTTTATGGTAAGACTATATAGGAATATATTTTTACTTAAAAGGGGGTCTTACCCCTCTTACCTTCTTACCTATATATTACTCGATAGCGTTTTTTCGGTAAGACCCATTGGCAAGGTGCCTCTTACCTATCCTACCCGGAGGAACATATGACTAAAACAAGCATATTGGGAGCTCCAGGGTGTGGAAAAACAACCAGGCTGATAAAAGAATTCGTAAAACGACCAAAAAGTACGTTGTTGACCACATTTAGACGGGATGCCGCGGACGATATTCGCGGAAAGATGGTAACATCCACACAAATAGATTTTAAGATATTGGAGTCGAACATCAAGACAATACATGGGGAATGTTACACGCTTTTGGGTGGCCAAGCACATGCAAAAGTAGTAGATTCTGCAGATCTCAAACAATTCAGTTCTGAGGCCGGATATAAGCTCAAAGCACTAAATTATAACAATCCTGGGAGTGACCTGATTGATTGTCATACATGGTTAGCGAATACAGACACCCCTCTAAAGATGGTGCGGAAGTATCCAAATTTCAGGAAACTGAAAATTAGTCCGAGTAATGCCATCAATCATCTCAAACATTATGACGAATGGAAAAAAGAAAACGGATTAATTGACTTTTCCGACATGTTAAAGGAGGTCCTGGAGCAACAGTTAGTTCCGGAACAAAATATTCTGATGGTGGATGAGTTCCAGGACCTAACTTACCTGCAGAACAAAATCTTCAACATGTGGGCCGAGGAAATGGATCATGTAACAATTGCGGGTGATCCATTGCAGAGCATATACGGATTTTGGGGAGGATCTCCGGAGTATTTTGACCAATTTCAAGGTGAACTTGAGGTTTTGCCAGAGTCTCATAGGCTTACTCCTGAGATCTGGAACTATGCAGTAGAGTTGGCACATTCTCATGGAATGCAAACGCCTGATATTGAAACATCTCATCGACACGGAATAATCAAACAGCTTCGTGAACGCGATTATTTCGCACATGTCGAGTTGTGGGAAGGGGTACCAAGCAATACAGCATTTCACTTGGTGAGGTCAAACTATCAGGCCTATGCTATAGCTCTCAGGATGGCCGAGAATGGGATTTTGTGGAATGGCCTTTATGAGTGGTCCAAGACAGAGTTATCTGCCTTAAATGCCATTCTATTAGCTAGAAATGCGCAACGTTTAGAAAAGGAACATATCGAGGCTTTAGTTGATAATTATCCTGCAAAATACTTCAATTTTGAAGGAACTAAACAAGCACTGAAAGCAACCATAGACAAAACACGCACGTCTGACTATCAGCATAAATTTATGACACCCCAATTGTATCAGATCCTGAAGTCACCAGATCCGGCTGCATATATGTACAATCCTGGGAAGCTGAAAGCGGCAAAGATCAACAATACATTAGTTCGATACAGCCGACCATTAAGCAGAGATGACATCTACACCACTTTGACAACAATACATGGGAGCAAGGGATTAGAAGCAGAGAAGGTATTTTTGCATACGGGAATCACGCAGACCATCCAGAAATCTAAGAGGATCGATCCTGCAGCTGAAGCGAGGGTCTTTTATGTGGGAATTTCCAGGGCAAGAAATGAACTATATGTTGTGAAAGACAAAGGTCCAAACAATTATAGACTGCCGGCGGTGGTTGCATGACCGTACTCACGATCAAAGAGATTGTCAAAAAACAACATAACTGGCTAAAGATGCTACAGGGAGAGTATAGAAACACTCCTATCCTTATCAAAGCAAAAGAAGGAGCTGTGGAGGACGGTGATGATCCAGACCTGTATCGTTGGCTTCCATTTTATGACATCTGGCACAAGATCCGGAATCCAATTTACACCCGCGGGATATTGCCCAACGAGATCTTTATCGATCCAGACATTGAGAACTGGCAAACCATGAGGTCCGGGATTGTCAAGCTTCTCGAATACTGTGATGAAGCTAAGATTCCTATCACAGAATGTGCATATAGTGGAGGAAAGGGGATACACGTAAGCATATTCATAGCACCTTTCAGTCTACATCCTGAGCTTGAGCAAAAGATAAGGGTTACCGGAATCGATTATATGCAAATAATCCGGGAGACGCTCTTTAAGGATATCTTCAAAGATGCAGGCATTTCTCCGGAAAGCATAGGGGTAGACCTTAAGAAGATTCATTTCTCAAAAGACCGAATGGGTTCGATGGTACGTTGTTTTGGAGCTCTCCGGAAGGATGGTCGTTACAAGACACAGATTGATTCTGACAAGATTCCGGAATATCCACCACTGGCCAAAGACCTAGTCTTGAGAATTCCTGACGAAATCCCAATGTGGAAAATAGAAGACACAGAGTTCCACCGTCATGTGTTGAAGGTCCTTAATCAGGAATGCTTGAAAGCAGAACAGAGAGTAGAGCGACCAAGCACAAGAATGGATGCAGATTTAGGCGAATATCCCTGTGTTCAAAGAATTCTTAACCTGGCCTCCCAAATCCCGGCGGGCCAGCGATACTATGCCGCTCAAGCAATTGTATTAAGGGGGAGTGATTCAGGTGTTTCACAGGCAGAATCCAAGAAGTACGTTACTGAATTCATTAATCGGTGTAGCGGTCTAACAGCAAACGAGAAGCAAGTTAGAATAGAGCAGTCTGTCGGGATGTGGGGTGCTTATCACTTCTCTTGTAGTACCCTCAAATCCGTGTTTGGTGATGGCGTATGTGTTCCCCGGGAATGCCCACTAATTCAAAAATTGAATGAGAATAAGACGTTACCAGAAGAGGATATATCAAAGACTCCTGTTACTGCTGACAAATGGCCTCAATGTATCCATCGTATCCTCAATGAAGAAAATCCTACCGATCCTATGCTACAGACCTTGGGGGCGTTCCTTGGACAGATGGGAATTCTTCAAGATGAAGCAGAAATGCTCTACGGTATGACAGGTGGAGATATCACTATTTTCCAGGGATCATATCGGAAATTAAGAACTGCGAGTTGTGAGAAGGTGCGACAAATGGGAGTTTGCCAAAAGGATCCGTGGTGTGTGAATGTGCCCAGTCCTCGATATCGAGCAGACAGGCAGGCAAACGCAGAGAGATAGAAATCAAGGCTGACAGATAACCGCCACCAACCTCGGAAAACCACCTGCATGGGAGGTCTAAAATGACAAAAGAAACCAACATTGCTCACGGCTGTTTAAAAAAAGTCAAACCTTGATGGTATATCATTTAGCTGGTAAGCGCAAAGAGATTGATTTTTAGAACCATAATATGTGACAAAGCGACAGGGTAAGCGATATATAATGAGACAAATGAGGAAATTAAATAAGTATGTGGTATTTCTGAGAAAAGTTAGTATGAATAAAAAGACATCTGCAGAAAGTAGGAATAAATGGACATAGCTTGGTATTTACTTTCACCTACACCCATCTTCAACTCTATGTTACTATCCTTAATCCTCCTTATTGCGTCCAAGAATTTGAAAGCGTTTCAGCTTGTTTTAACACTAATTCGATAGCTTCCGGAGCCATATCCGGTGGATATTTGTAACGTTGTAATGTACGGCGAACAAGAATGCGTAATTTGGCCCTTACACTGTCACGTACCTGCCAATCCACTGTAGTAGATTTGCGTAGCTTTTCAGTGATCTCTACAGCGATCTTTTTGAGGGTTTCATCCCCTAACTCACGGACAGCACTTTCATTGTCTGCCAATGCATCATAAAATGCTATTTCATCAGGGTTCAGACCAAGAGCTTCATCGTGTTCCAGCCCTTTCCGATAGTCTTTTGCGATCTGGATAAGCTCTTCAATGACCTGAGCGGTCTCAATGGCACGATTGTTGTATTTGCGTAGGGTTTCCTGCAAACGTTCACTGTATTTTTTTTCCTGAACAACATTGTTGGACGATCTTGACCTTATCTGATCTTTTAGCAGCTTTTCTAATAATTCGACTGCTAAGTTACGATATTTCATGTGCCTTATATCTTCCAGAAATTCATCCGATAATAGGCTAATTTCTGGTTTTTCTAAACCTGCAAGTTCGAATATATCAATGACACCGTCTGCAATTATAGAATTGTCAAGTATCTGTTTAAGGATAGAGTTCTTCTCTTCCTGTGTCCGTTTTTTATCAACGGATGTGAATTTACCAATGGCTGCCTTGATGGCTGCAAAAAAGGCGATCTCGGCATGGAGGGGTTCAACTTCATCTAAAGTACTACACAATGAATATGCTTTGGTGATGGCGAGTACTGTGTCCAGATAACGTTTTTTACCGTCATCAAGTCCTAAGATATGGTTCGCTGCGGGTACAAGCAGTTTGTAGGCATTGATCTCAAAGCCGCTGTAATCGAAGCCATGGAAAAGCCCACGAACAATATCCATTTTTTCCAGTACTATGGAATAGGCTTCTTCAGCATTTCTTGTGGGTTCACCTCTGCCTTTGGCTTCGGTGTAGTTATTGAGTGCTTGTTTTAGTTCGTTTGCGATCCCGATGTAATCTACTACCAGCCCCCCGGGCTTGTTACCAAATACCCGATTAACTCTTGCAGTGGCTTGTATCAGATTATGATCTCTCATGGGTTTGTCGATGTACATGGTATGACAGCAGGGTACATCAAAACCTGTGAGCCACATGTCACGTACTATGACCAATTTTAGCGGGTCTTCACTGTCTTTGAAACGGTATTCAATATCTTTTTTGACCTGTTTGCTGTAAATGTGTGGCTGGAGTTCTTTTTTATCGGATGCTAAGCCGGTCATTACGACCTTTATCACACCTTTTTTCGGATCGGTATTGTGCCACTGCGGACGTAATGCCACTATTTCATCATAGAGGTCCACACAGATCCTACGGCTCATGCCTACGATCATTGCTTTGCCTTCCATTGCCTCATTACGCTTTTCAAAATGTTGGACAAGATCGGCGGCGATCTGTTGAATACGTGGTTTAGAACCTACGAGTTTTTCCAGACGACTCCATTCGCTTTTGGTCTTTTCACGATTGGAGATATCTTCTTCGTCTTCGACTATTTCCTCGACCTTTGAAGATAGTTCTTCAATTTGTGCATTGTTCAGGTCAAGCTTGGCTAAGCGGGATTCATAATAAATGGGTACTGTTGCGCCATCATCCACGGCATCCTGAATATCATAAATCGAGACTTCCCTGCCAAATACATCATAGGTGTCTTTGTCCTGCGATGATATGGGTGTGCCTGTAAATCCGATGAATGAAGCATTTGGTAAAGCATCACGCAGATATCTGGAATATCCGAATACCGTTTTGCTGCCTATTACTTTGCCGTCATAATCTTTTATGTCAACCAGGCGACCTTTGCTACCATATTGGCTGCGGTGGGCCTCATCTGAGATTACCACGATGTTGTGACGGGAGTTCAGGATCGGATGTGTGGTTTCATCCCCAATGGGTGAGAATTTCTGTATGGTGGTAAAGATTATCCCGCCGGATTCCCTTTCAGAAAGCATCAGGCGTAGTTCTTCCCGATCTTGAGCTTGCACCGGCGTTTGTTTGAACAGTTCTTGCAGATTGGAGAAGGTCTTGAACAGTTGCCCGTCCAGATCGGTACGGTCGGTCACTACCAGTATGGTAGGATTGTTCATTTCCGGCTGCTGCAAGAGTTTACCTGCATAACAGCACATTAGGATGCTCTTACCGGACCCCTGAGTATGCCAGACAACCCCGGCCTTTTTGCTGCCGGGTACTACTTCTTTCCCATAGGTTGCACGATCATCATAAGTAATATGCTCATCCGGCAGCCGTGAGGCTATCAGTGTCGCATTCACCGCTGCACGTACAGCATGGAATTGATGATAGCCGGCGATTTTCTTAACAATGCTTCCGCCATCGTTCTCAAAGAGTATGAAATAGCGAAGGTAATCAAGCAGCAATTCCCTATCAAAGAATCCCCGCACAACTGCCTCCAGTTGCCATTCCAATAACGGTTTATCATTCTCACCCGAAATTGTACGCCAGGGTGCAAACCTTTCCTTATTAGCTGTTAGTGACCCAATGCGTGCATTGAACCCATCACTTATTATCAGGGCTTCATTGAACACAAAAAGATCACTGATCTCATCTTTGTAGGTCTGCAACTGAGTGTAAGCATCCCAAATATCAACATCCTCATCATTCGGAGTCTTAAGCTCCAACACAGCAATAGGCAACCCATTGATAAAACAAACAACATCCGGCCTTCGAGGCTGCTTTACCCCCTGAATCGTAAATTGATTGACCGCCAGAAACCGATTGTTCTCCCCTTTCTCAAAATCGATCAAGAACGCCCGATCCGAAACCACTTCTCCCTCGTTCTCGCCACCTTCTCCAATTTTCCGATACTCAACCGGCACCCCTTCCAACAAAAACCGATGAAAGCCCCAATTATTAGTGGTCAGGTCTAACCTTTCAGGTTTTAAAACAACTGCCAAAGCCTGCTCAATAGCACTTTCCGGCAAGTCCCCATTGATACGCACCAATGCTTCCCGTAAATACCGCTTTAGAACTACCTCATGGTAATCACTGCGCTCAGGATTAGCTGAATCTGGAGCAATGTCAGGCCCATAGAGAACATCCCAGTCCTTTTCCCTAAACCAGTCAAGGCAGAGTTGTTCGAGTTCGTCTTCGTTCATCGGTAGCATTCCTTTTTAGTTCTAGAGGTTCACTTTCAGCACTTTCAACGTTTTTTAATTTTAATGGGAATTATGCATCAACTTCGTCAAGTTTAATGTTCTCAACTGATAGCTCCCCGGATAGGAGTTTGGGGAGGAGAAAATCTCGTAATTCTTTTAATATTTTTGATTCAATCATATGCTGATTTATTTTATCTAGAAATGCACACATATATACATTATATTGTTCAACTATTTTTTCAGAAGGAATAATCACTGGCATGTCCGCCAATCCTTTATCCCACACTGCGTAAGGAATCGTGGTACCTCTGGAATACGCATTTGCATACTCGACAGAAGAATTTTGGTTAAGTAAAAATAACGAGTAGCTAAAATAATTTTTATCTTTTGGTCTAAGAACAAAAACTGTAGTTCTAGTGACTCCAGAAAAGGAGGCAAAATTGACTCTGTGGAAATATGCTCGCATGGCACCAAACAAAATATCACCATTTTCAAAAGCAATTAAACTACTTTTTGCTTCTGAAAAATCTTTATAATCATCGATCCCAATTTGATTCATAGGTAAACATTCAATTGGCACATATTTTCTATTTTGTAGGTAATTTCCCGATTTTAAACTATGCTTTACATTCTCTACCAAATCATTAAATTTTCCGACACGCCACCCTTCCGGCACTTCTCCCAATTCCGAATCCCACATCGCCGCCGGAAACAGCTCAGCAGTGCCTTTAAGCTGTGCATATTCTTCTGGCTGTTCGGCTTGCATCTTATCCAGCCCTTCGTCTGATCTGCCGGAGATGGCACGCATGGCGGCACGGTTCACACTTTCGGCATCTTCGCCTGCTTCGATAGCTGCGATTTTGGCTTTGACAGGCTCGAAATCGACAAACCAGCTTTTGAAGATGGCTTGCGCCATGGCTTCTAGGTTTTGGTTGATCTGGTTATTGAGTTCGATTTTGTCATCTAATTTTTGAAGAATTTGTCCAATTTTCGATTGTGTCTCTAGATTTGGATAATATATAGGAAGATTACTAAGAATTTTTGTATTTATTGAAGGCATTGTTGCACCAACCGCAATGCTCTTTATGTAATTCTTAAACCCTTCAAATCCAAAGAAATAAGACAGATATACAGGATCTATTTTTGTTTTATCAACCCTTACTCGCAAACAACGACCTGAAAATAACCATCCATCTTCTTCCTGCCTAACAAGTGCTCTACGATCCACGGAACCAACCCTAGAAAATACAATATCGCCTTCTTCTATACAGTACTTTGAAAGGCGTGCTTTATCTTCATCTGACACAAGGGGCATGTTCTGATAAGTGATTCTATTATCACCTAAATGTTCAACAGTAATTATTGGAGTACCCATCAATACATAGTCTTCATTATGTAGTTGGCTTCCAAAAGGACCGGTTTGAACACCATTTTTTTCTAAACAAAGTTTGGCTAATATCTCTTGGGAAAATGAAGCACTCATTTTTCCGTATTCAGTATGTTGAGTATCAGAACTCATATCCCAATCCCGCCAAATTCTTCCGAATTTCAGTTTCCAGCCTGTCGCTCTCTTCAAACTGTGCTTTCAACTTGCTCGTAAGAGAGGCCATATTTTCAGCAAAGGGGATGCCATCGTCCTCTTCTGCTTCTGCACCTACATAACGTCCAGGAGTTAGTACAAAATCGTGCTTTTTTATTGTGGCGAGGTCTGAAGAAAAGCAGAAACCGGGGGTGTTATTTTCTTCTGACCAGTCTTGTTGCCAGGTATGGAAGGTGTTTGATATTTCTTGTATATCTTCATCTTTAAAATCACGGAGGACACGGTCTTTCATATAACCAAGATTGCGAGCATCAATGAACAGAATTTCACCCTGTCGGTTTCGTTTTCCATCCTTTGCAGCCTTGTCCTTGGTCAAGAACCAGATGCAAGCGGGGATCTGAGTATTAGTGAACAATTGCCCGGGCAGTGCAACCATGCACTCCACGATATCATTCTCTACAAGGGCTTTGCGTATCTCGCCCTCATTATTGGTGTTACTGCTCATGGAGCCGTTAGCAAGCAGTAGTGCCATGCTGCCGGTTGGTGCAAGGTGGTGTAGCATGTGCTGCATCCACGCAAAGTTAGCATTCTTTTGAGGGGGAGTGCCATATTTCCAGCGTGGGTCATCTGCCAGCTTCTCATGCCACCACTCCTTCATATTGAAAGGAGGGTTGGCCATCACAAAATCGGCACGCAGGTCGGGGTGCTGGTCATCGAGGAAGGAATCGGCGTTCTTTTTGCCGAAATTAAAATCAATGCCACGGATAGCCATATTCATGGCAGCCAGTTTCCATGTAGTCGGATTTGACTCCTGACCATACACAGATATCTGTTTTTTCTGCTCGGAAGCTTTGTAGTGCTTTACATTAGCGTGATTTTCAATGAACTTATCACTGGAAACAAAAAAACCGCCACTGCCCATAGCAGGATCATACACACGACCTTTGTAAGGCTCCAGCATCTCAACGATCAGAGTAACAATAGCCTTTGGTGTATAGTACTGGCCACCCTGTTTACCCTCAGCAAGTGCGAACTGACCCAAAAAATACTCATACACATGACCGAGAATATCCTTTGACTTAAGGTTCAGCTTCTCATCATTGAACTCGGGATAATGAAAACGGGTATTACTGAAATTATTGATAAGCCCGATAAGCTTCTCGGAATCGAGCTGATACTGGCCGATCCTGTTAAGAATGCCTTTAAGCTTGGGATTAGCCTTCTCGATCTCATCTAAAGCATTATCGATCAGCCATGAGACCGACTTTAGCTTAACATCCTCGCCTTGTTCATTTTTCCAAATAACGGTATTTAATGAAAGGATACTTTTTTCCTTAAGAATGTCCCAGCGTGCAGTCTTTGGCACCCAGAAAACATTCTTCTCAGCATAATAATCCCTTATCTCCAGTTCCTCAGCAATAGCGTGCTGATATTCCTCTTCATTGGAATAATCCTCACGAGGCAGATAATAGATATTCTCATCATCATCCTTTTTGAACAACTCAATAAGTTCGTTCTGGCGCTCTTCAAAAGCATCAGAGACATATTTGAGGAAGATCAAGCCCAAAACCACATGCTTGTAGTTAGCCGCATCCATATTAGAACGAAGTTTATCTGCCGCTTTCCAGAGCTTTGTCTCAAACTCTTTAAAAAATTGCTGTTCAATATCAGTCATAATTAATGCCTTCTATTATTTAAATTGTTAATCAGCTTAATAAACCAGTATAATAACCAGTTTATCAAAGTCGTATAGTGTCGATGTTTTTCTTAGCCACAAGAGATATTTAGGACCTGAAATGTCGTGTTTTTCAGAACTTAATAAATTATCTGATGAGCTGAAATATAGATGTTAATATAAAACATTTCCTAAAATTTATTTGACTTCATTAAGTAATTTAATTTTAAAATATGGCTTATTAATTTCTGTTATTTTGATAATGTTTCTCAAACAAAATAAGATAAAAACAAAGAAATTTAAATTTTTAACAATGCTAAAATACCATTGATGTTTTTCAAATGAATCAAAAATCAAGAAATAAACGATTTGATATTTTATTTTGAATTTACTTTTAAAAATTTCAGGCATTCATTTTCAAGGATACCTATTACCCCGACTTGCTGTGCGCAGTCCCTGATATCCATGCAGCATCTATAATATCCTGCCACATATCATCATCACCTTTAACTATTTTCATTTCTGAAGTCATATTATCAGTCCTCCTTTTCTTTCAGATAAGTCTCATACTGTTTTTGTTCATCCCAAGTGATTTAGCCAATTTGGTGAGGACAAATGCTATTGGGAACATCCAAAAAGACCATTGAGCTACTCCCACATAGAAAATTAGTTTCTGAGTAAAACGCATTGTGGTTCAGGAGTAATTGGCACTGATATGCATCCTTGGGGGATGAAAAGAGGAAGAAGGTTGATTTGAAAGGAATGATAGGTTTTCGCATCTCAGCAAACGATTAACTTAAGTTGGAAGCACTTATGTATTTTTGTTTGTACTCATCGTTTTTAGTATATATTCGATTAATTTTTAAAATATGTTGACTGAGGACGTTTATAATAGAAGACTCGTCTTCGACCAATGCCACAATCTCTTTCTTATTATTGTGTTCTTTGATAATACGAATTGCTTGATATGTGTCTTCTTCCAAAAATGAACCAGCTTCACTTAAGCTCAAATAAGGATTATTATCACTTATTCGGACATCCATTTCAAAAGGGATACACCATTCATTTTCAATCCCTGCCTTTTGCGCATTGGCATTGATAACAACTGGAATTAAGCGAGGTGAATTTGTACTTGCGTGTTTAAGAGGAACGAATTTTTGACATTCGTAGCACATTTTTAAAGGTTGTCTATTAAGTAGCATCTTTACCAGTTGAGAAAGCATATCAGCTTTTACCATATAGGTGTCTTCATCGTCCAATGCTTGAAGTCCCTTGTCGATATTACGGAGTGTATAAAAAAAAGAATCATCCGTATAATCTAAGAAATCTACCACAGATTCTTCGTCATCGAATATATCAATCAAGTCAAAATAAGAATGTGCTAGCCCTCTTTCCATCAACCCTTGATAAACTAATTTTAACATTATTTCAAAGCTGACAGCAGTTTTTTGATAAATCAAAGTGCTGTACATAAAATATCGGCTGGTTAGATAATGCTCTAGCGCTTTCCTACCCTTTTCATTAACAACCAATCTATATCCAGTGTTATGTGGATTGACAATTTCAATGTGTCTTATAATCTGATCTAAATCAAATCGGCCATATATTACACCAGTTTGTTGAGAGTCACGGAGCAAATAATCAAATCTGTCCGCATCCAATTCAGAATGTATCAGTAACTTTTCTGGATCAGAATGTGTTCCAGAAATGATCTGTGCTATCATTGTGATCTCATTATCATTGAAACCATTATCTAGTAAAATATTATAAATCGGTGTTTTAAAAATAACAAGACTTGCCATTCTCTCATGATGTGCAAAATCAAGCGAACCGTTCCTACTATCGTGAAGACTTAAGTTTAAATTATGAACGGAAGACTTTTCCAAATTTACGAGAGAATCATCATCGACGTCGCTACCATCGCCTTCCATATCTATACTTACATTGTCTTTATCTGGAAGCCGAATCTTTGATGATGCATCTTTTTTCACCACGCTTTCAACTAGGTGTGATAATGGATAATGTCCGATATCATGAAGTAAACCTGCCATCCTGACTAATCGGCGCTTTCCTTCCATGGAACCATTTTCTTGAAGAACAACAATCATCTTGTCGGCTAAATGCATTACTCCGAGTGAATGGTTAAAACGATTGTGTAAAGCGCCAGGAAAAACATAATCAACTAGACCCAGTTGTCTAATTTTACGCAATCTTTGAAAATAAGGAGAGTCAATTATATCACTTTCTGCTTTTGTGACCTTAATAAATCCATGAACATTATCAAAGATTTCCCGATGCGGATGAAGATAGTCGACAGTCATGAATTAATTGAACTCGAGTAATTTTTCGTATGCGTCTTTAATTATACCCTTTATGCCATCGATTTCACTCAGATTTGGCTTCAATGATAATAACCGTTCTTCCAGATCAGGTAACTCTGAAGCACGTTCTTTATTGAGATAGTGTAAGGATGCTAACACTTCGAGATATTCAGGATCTTTCAACTTATCTCCTAATTTTTCTTTGAATTCAATCAACAAATGTTCAATTTTTTCATGATTATTAAAATTAAGATCTTGACTCTCTGAATAAGTATCTGGATCAATGTCAAAAAGAACGCGAGTTAAATGTGGAGAATATGGCCCTCTTACATACCATGTGAATCCATAGCCTAAAGATAGAGATGATTGAAGGAGATATACTATTTTTTGATAAAGTATCCTATTTTCAAAGGGATCCATGTCAGGTTCTATCCCTAAAATTCCGAAAACTTTACTTAATATTTGTTCCTTCGCCATGATACCCCTCTAATATTTCACAGATAGTAATCCACAGATAACGACTTTGTAACTAAACGTATATATTTATGCGCATTAATTACCACTTTGTATTTAATATATTTGTAATATTTAGATTAGTGATAGTTTTGTAGATGTACTCACGCCTAGGTAGTTGAAAGTAATATATAAACAAATGAATCATCATAATATTAGTTGATATTAATATTCTCAATTTCATCAAAACTTCTGGATCTTGAGAGCTAAATTCAGAATATATCCGAATAACTGAGAAAATACTTTATTCGATATAGAATAATTAAAAAAATCATATTGTAAAACAATAGGACTATCTAAAATAATTTAGTAGTCCCGCCCGGATTCGAACCGGGGTCTCAAGCTCCAAAGGCTTGAAAGATTGACCGCTACTCAACGGGACTTCACACCTTGCATAGACATAATAATACTTATTTGTTATGCAAAAAATGTTTATTTTTGTATGATAAGGGTCAGAAGATCACCATCTTCAAGATAATGGTCAAGACCGGCACGCTGACCGGGGTGTTTGGCTGAGGGGCCCCATACCTGGGAATACCTGAACTTATCCCTGAAATCGCGGTGTAGACGTTCACAGATATCACCAACGGTAACGCCGTCCGTCACTATAAGAGGCTCATCCATGTCGGCAAGGCCGCCTTGCGGTTTTAGATATACTCTGATGAAATCCAGGGAATCGTATATCAGGTCCTTCACAGCTTCGAGGTTCTTCTCCTCGTTAGCGGAAATGAATGTTGCGTCAGGGAATAGCTCCTCCATCTTATTGAGGATCTCCTCATTGGCAAGATCGACCTTGTTCACGACCACGATTGAAGGAACGTATACCCTGTTACCCATGATAACATCGATGAGCTCGTCCACATTGATGTTATCCCTTATCAGAACATGGGCGTTATGTATCTTATATTCACCAAGTACTGCCTTGATAAGATCATCAGTGAGCTCCAGCTCCATCGTAGCACTTATAGTGACCCCGCCACGGTCCTTCCTCTTGATAATAACATCAGGAGGGGAAGTGTTCAACCTGATCCCGGCATCATAAAGCTCCTGAATAAGTACTTTATAATGTTCGGGCTGGAAAACATCCAGCAGGAACAGTACCAGATTGGAATTACGCACAACAGCTATGACCTCTCTCCCGCGGCCACGACCACTTGCTGCACCCCTTACCAGACCAGGTACATCAAGCACCTGAATGGTCGCGTCCTTATAGTCCAGCACACCGGGAATGACATCAAGGGTGGTAAACTCATAGGCACCCACCTCTGAATTAGCGCCTGTGATCTTGTTCAGTAACGTGGACTTACCCACAGAAGGGAAACCCACAAGAGCAACAGTAGCATCACCGGACTTCTTCACGGAATACCCATCACCGCCGGATTTGGTAGAAGCCTTCTTTACAACCTCTTCTCTTAAACGTGCGAGTTTAGCTTTCAAT
>Ga0255365_10012_pt1 | contig 34089 bp, 29 predicted proteins | sample ANMaggSeSYBR01J3_FD_182089 | JGI IMG/M metagenome (GOLD analysis project Ga0255365, IMG submission 182089) | Sediment cell enrichment communities from methane seep in Santa Monica Basin, California, United Staets - ANME aggregate JGI... | ecosystem: Environmental > Aquatic > Marine > Cold seeps >... | reverse complement strand
ATCAGGGTTTCGCCAAACATTTTAATATATCCTGCTCTGCTGGTTATCATATCCAACACCGGTTTAACGTCGCGATGATCATCATAGCAGTCACGAAAAAGCTCAACTAAGCGCTCACGAGAATTATATGGCTCAACCGGAACTGATGTGGAATAATTTTTGCGGAAATCACAGCAAGTCATTATAATTACAGGCTAAACCAAGCCATTTTCCTCATTTTTTTAGCTATAAAAAAAAGATTCGTTTTTTTCTTGACATTATCGTTTTTTTCTTTGATAATACTGGCATGAATTATCCAGGTGGCAAAGGAGGTGTTTACCAACGGCTAATAAATTTGATGCCACCCCATGAGGTTTACATAGAAACTCATTTGGGAGGCGGAGCAGTTATTCGTAAGAAAAAACCGGCAAAGAAAAATATTGGCATTGAAATTGACCCGAATACAATAAAGATGTGGAAAAGAACTTACAGCAAAATAGATTTCGAATTGATTCATGACGATGCTGTTCATTACCTCGAAAGTCATCACTTCACAGGAAAAGAATTGCTTTATTGCGATCCTCCATACCTAAGAAGGGTGAGAAGAAAACATTACCCTATATTTAAATATGAATATACTATGGAGCAACATGAAAAGCTATTGGAAGTAATAAAATCTCTTCCTTGTATGGTTATGATATCAGGGTACGAATCTGCTTTGTATGGAAAATCTTTAAAAGGTTGGCATACTCACTCTTTTCAGGCAGCCACCCATCATGGAATGGCGACTGAATGGATATGGATGAACTATCCTCCGCCTGTAGGGTTGCATGATTATCGATATTTAGGTGACAACTTTAGAGAAAGAGAACGAATAACAAAAAGGACAAAAAATTGGGTGGCAAGACTCAAAAAAATGCCGGTATTAGAAAGAAATGCTTTATTATCCGCGATGTCTTCTCTCAATGAAATGAATTAGTACTATTTCAACAAGAAAACATGGAGCAATGAAATAGTTTGGCAAAGAAAACAAAATTTAAAATTGACTTGAATCTGGATTCGATAAAAGTAAAAAGTGTCACCATAGACTCCAATGGAGACTATCATATATATGTATCGTGTACAGCCAATAGCACATTATGTAACAAATGTGGTAACAAAACCACCAAATCTCATGGACAGTGCGATGAATCAATAATCGAACATCTTCCTATCTTTGATCACCGCGTTTTTATTCATGTCAAATGGCCACGGTTTAAATGCGAAAAATGTGATAACGACAATTCTACTACTTCATTTAAACCCAAATGGGTAAATGATACAGGAAATAAGACAAGGGAATATGAGAACTATTGTTTAAAATTTCTCATTAATTCAACCATAAAGGATGTTTCTGAAAAATTAAATACAACTGAGGAGATTATTGAAGGTATCATAAACCGAAATGTTAAAACAAGCATTAATTGGGCGGAGGTAAAACCAACAATAATAGGTCTAGATGAAATAGCTTTGAGAAAAGGACATTCTCATTATGTGACTATTGTTTCAAACCTTAGCGTCAATAAGGAAGTCAAAATATTGGGTGTGATTGATGGAAATTCAAGAGATGATATTCTACCATTTCTGCAAAGTATCCCCGAGGATATTTTATTATCTCTTGAAGGTATTACAATTGATATGGGAGCAAGCTATTTTTCGGCTCTTAAAGCATTAATCAAAGATGTTGATAGGTTTAATCGTATTGTTACAATTGATAGATTTCATGTTGCAAAATTACTTGGCGACAAAGTTGATAAAAAAAGGAAGAAAATAGTTAAACAATTGAAACTGGAATTTGAGAATGATGATGATAAACTGGAGAGCATCAAAGGAACAATGTGGCCTTTCCGTCATCATAGAGATGCTATAGGTAAAGAAGGAAATGAGAAACTTGATAAGCTGTTTGAATTAGCACCTTCTTTAAAAGATTGTTATAACTTAAGAGAAGAATTTTATGAAATATTTGAGTTAGAAGGTATTTCCAAAGAAGATGCAAAAGAAAAAATAGATAAATGGTGCAAAAAAGCAAATCTATTTGAAACCAAAGGATTCAACCCGTTCACGTCCTTTACCAAAACCTATAGAAATTTTGAAGAGAATATATTGAACTACTTTACTGATAGAATTTCAAGTGGTCCTGTAGAGGGGTTAAACAACAAGATAAAGGTAATTAAACGTCGAGGATTTGGTTTTAGAAATATTACCAATTTTGCTAAAAGATTATTTTTAGATATCAATTATAAATCTGCCTTACTTCCTGCCCCTACTAATTAAGAAAATTAGATTGCTACTCCATTCATTAAGAGATTATACCGCCTAATATACGGCATTTAAAGCAAAAACCAACAAGATACAATTCAAAAGTAATATACTACCTAAAATTTTATTTTTCACAGCTCAATCTGAAAAATATCGCGAATAATCTGAAAAATTATGAAAACTGACCACACCAGTTCCGGTTGAGCCAAAAAATAGAAAAGCAGTTGTCACTACACAAATAACATCGTAATTTACTTTGTTGTCAGTTAGTTATGAGTAGGAAAATAGCCCATGTGGAAGATTCAGGTTATAGACAAATGTTTTAGTTCCAGAGGAGGCAAGTTTACTGCGTAAATTCTGGTAGTATTCGTTTTGATCCAGAGAAGGTTGCTGGTTTTTCCTGAAATCAAGACAGTTTTTAATAGCCTGCCGGTCAAGAGTGGCAACCAGCAGACCGTCAGCCAGGGAATAATGAACGGTAATATCGTAATCCAGCTCAAAACTCTTAATCTCGTATCCAGCATAGACCTCGGTTTGAAATTTCAGGTTTTTCGTAAAAATCCGGCTGACAAACTCAACAAGTTCGGCGCTGGATTTAGGGCGGGAAATCAACACCAGGCTATCGAGGGCTTTCTTTAAACCTTCTGGTGTCAGGTGATCTATCTTAGGTGGTAAAACAGCCAATACTGTCTCCTGCCCAAAAAGTTCTTTAAACAACATACTGTCAAGGGTTGAAAGAACCGCTGATTTAGTTTTTTCATACTCTTCAATTGCCTTTATTGGCACTTCCAGATTCTGCATAACACCAGTCAAATCAATTTCCTTAAGCTTCTGTCCCAGTTTTCCCGATTTGAAACCATCAATGCTCTTTTCAAGATTGACAAGCTCGACCATCAGCAGAGTATCAGCCGGAAGCAGTTTAGCAGGTTTTACCTCTTTATGCGCTGGTTTTAATAAATAGGACGTTCCTATAGCGACTAAACCTAAAACCACAATAAAAATAATAACCTTTTTCATTTTACCTCTTCTCCCTCAATTGATATAGCCGCAAAAAGGCGCAAAATACACAAAAAGTAGATTATACTTACAGTAATATCAATTGGTTATGAGTGTAAAAACGTAAGTTTTGACTTTCAAATAATCAAAATAAATTGTTCCATTAAATATTTTATTATGCGAATCTGCAATTATGAAGTTTTGGGTAGTCCCTACAAAGCAATGCAGGTTTGGGAATATCGCCCTGTCTTGCTTTGTAAACACCTGATTTTACGCCACGTGCTGCCAGAAGCTGTGATATGTAACTTATTGAAATTATTGACCTGCACTGTTTTGTAGGGACTACCAAGTTTTGTATATTAAGTGCTTGATTAAATGTCAATTATTTATTAAATTTAATATATGACTCTGTTGATTTACTAGCTTCTCAAAAAAATTGACACAATATGTAGTATGCATAAGACGAATTAACCACAATGCCTTGTGCCTTGATTTTCAAAATCGGAGTAAATCAACAGAGTCATATATAATAATTATTATTTAAAAAATATTGTAAATTAGCGCCTGGCAAATCAAGCTGTTATCATTTAACAAAATCAGTATGGGTAGAGTATGGCGAATTGAGCATTTTTAAAGATCTCATAGCATAGAACGTAGGTTATCAGGATTTTGGATTTATTATGAATTATAATCCCAGCCCAAAAAACAGGTTCAAGGAATCCCTTCTAAACAAAAATGTGTTTACCATAACGTGTGAACTGGTCCCTGGCAGAGGGTCCAGAAGCAAGGCTCAGGACAATCTCCTTGCTTTTGCTGAAAAGGCTGCCCTTGGAGGACAAATCCAGGCATTGAGCATTACGGAAAATGCGGGAGGACATCCGGCCCTTAGCCCGGAGGTATTGGGTAAAGAAATCTTAAAGCTCGGCATTGACCCAGTGATGTCCGGTTAGCTTCTTGCATGTGATTGATAACGTTTTTGTTCTTTTTTTATCGTCTTTTAATACATGCAAAAAGCTAACCGGACACCACTGAAGCTGTTTAGGCTGAAGGGGTCAGAAGGGCACGATTGCCGTACTTTAGCGGAAACAAAGGTCAATATTTCACCCAATGGGTGAAAATCGAATCGCTGGTAACCACCCGAAATAATAAGAGCTAATCGCTAATTACTAAGAGCTAATCGCTCATCTTAGGTCATAATTAGCTTGTAAATTTGTAACTGCTCAGGTTATTAGCTTGAAGGCTGTAGACTGAAGGATAACTGATATCTCCGCAACGGCAAAAGCCGTATTTGGGGACAGTATACTTAAATGGTTATGCTATTATTGGGTTTTGTGAGTATTTTTCCTAAAAGCCTTCAGCCTATCTACCTGAGTAGTTACGTAAATTTCTGACAGAGTGCTTTTATGGTTAATTGTGAATACAGATAATAATAAAATTGAAACAAATTTACCACCTTCATCCAGCGGATTTCACACCGGAAAGATTCTGGCTCTTTCCATCTGCCATTTCATCCATGACATTTATTCCAGTTTTCTTGCTCCCCTGCTGCCTCTTTTTATTGAAAAGTTTTCCATGTCTCTTTCACAGGCAGGCCTCCTTGCTTCGGCAGCTCAAATTCCATCGCTTCTAAATCCTTATATTGGAACTTTAGCCGACCGTATAAGCGTCCGCTACTTTATTATACTTGCACCTGCGATGACGGCTGTTCCGATGAGCCTTATAGGCCTCGCCCCAAGTTACGGGGTCCTGCTGATCCTTCTGTTTATCACTGGTATAAGCGTTGCTGTTTTTCATGTACCATCACCGGTTATGATCTCGCGCCTTTCCGGCACAAAAAAAGGGCTGGGAATGAGTTTCTACATGACAGGCGGCGAGCTGGCAAGAACCCTGGGTCCGCTGGTAGCCGTAGGAGCAGTCTCTCTGATGGGTCTTGAAGGATTCTATCCAATAATGATTTTTGGTTTGATAGCATCATGCTGGCTGTACTTTAAATTTCGAGATATGCCTGTAAATGTGGATAAGCGCCGCCATGTATCGGCCATGGAGACCTGGCATGAAATGCGCTTTATTTTGTTGCCGCTCACTGCAATACTGGTTGCCAGAGGGTTCATGCATGCATCAATGACCTTTTTTCTGCCCACATTCATTAAAATAGAAACCGGAAATCTCTGGCTTGCAGGCGCCGGCTTGACAATTTTTGAGGGCGCAGGAGTGATAGGAATTCTTGCCGCAGGCCATTTTAGTGACCGCTTCGGCCGACGTCGAATTCTACTTGCTTCCCTGTTAGGCGCGCCGCTCAGCTTACTGCTGTTTGTCTGGAGCTGCGGATGGTTACGTTATCTTGCACTGCTTTTTTCAGGATTCACCATCCTTTCAACAACGCCGGTAATGCTGGCTCTCGTCCAGGAGCATGCCAAAAACAGTCCTTCTGCTGCAAACGGGTTTTTCATGATGATTTCTTTCATGGCCAGATCGGCAATTCTTGTCATAGTGGGTTTGATCGCCGACCTCATTGGGCTGCGCGCCACTTATCTAATCAGCGCCGCACTGGGTCTGCTGGGCATTCCCTTTATTCTGATGCTGCCGAAGGTGGATAGGTTGAAGGTGGATAGGCTGAAGGCTGAAGGCTGAAGGCTATCAGGAAGCTTCTACCTTCAGTCTTCAACCTATCCACCTGAGTAGTTACAATTTAAAGGTTGATTTATGGTACCACAAAAGGGAAAATAAAAAAAATCAAAAATCTCGATAAAGGTTTTGTTAAATGCTCAAACTCGTATGCATATTCTGCGGCGGACATGCTGAAATCATCGGCCGCTGATGCGATGCCAAAGTAATTTGCAAGTCTTGCAAAATGGAAACCAGAACCGACGAGTATCGTGACCAGATTGACCGCTGGATGGATAAGATGTGCGAGTAACCGTTCACGGGAAAAATAGTAGCAAACAAGGCTGCTTTCCAACATGTAAGCTTTTACAGGTGCTGTAGATGTGCGTTTTCAGGGTAATCAACTATAGTTTTGCTATGTTGGTTGCCCTGAAAACGTGCATATGCAGTGCCTGTGAACGCTTACCCAAAAAGGATACATCTTCATGAAAGGAATAATACTTGCCGGAGGTTCAGGCTCAAGGCTCTATCCGATTACCAGAGTTGTAAGCAAGCAGCTCCTGCCTCTTTATGACAAACCCATGATCTACTATCCCCTGTCTGTTCTCATGCTTGCTGAAATAAGGGATATACTGGTCATATCAACCCCTCAGGATCTTCCGCTTTTCAAAAAGCTTCTCGGTGACGGGTCCCAGTGGGGTTTATCTTTTTCCTATGCTGAACAACCACGTCCTGAAGGACTTGCACAGGCATTTATCATCGGCCGCAAATTTGTAGGAAACGGCGATATATGCATGGTACTTGGCGACAACGTATTTTACGGTCAGGGACTTTCCGGGCAGTTGACAAAAACTGAAAACAAAAATAACGGCGCAACCGTCTTTGGATACTGGGTAAAAGATCCGCAAAGATACGGCGTAGTTGAATTTGACAGTTCCGGCAAGGCAGTCAACATAGAAGAAAAACCTGATAAGCCGAAATCAAATTATGCGGTCACCGGACTGTATTTTTATGACAACCAGGTACTTGATATCGCCGCCGGCCTTAAGCCTTCAGCAAGGGGTGAGCTGGAAATTACGGACGTAAACACGGCTTATCTTAAAATGGGAGAGCTTCACGTTGAAAGGCTTGGAAGAGGAATAGCATGGCTTGACACCGGAACTCATGAAACGCTTATGCAGGCATCCAATTTTATTGAAGCCATAGAAAACCGGCAGGGACTCAAGGTGGCTTGCGTTGAAGAAATAGCTTACAGAAAGGGCTATATCGATGCGAGCCAGGTGGAAAAACTTGCTCAACCTCTGCTAAAAAACAATTACGGTAAATATTTAATAGAAATGCTATGAATATTATTACTACATCACTTGAAGGCGTACTGATAATTGAGCCCAGGGTCTTTAAAGACAACCGGGGCTTTTTCATGGAAACCTACAATCAAAACAAATATCAAAAATCAGGAATTAACCGGCGTTTCGTCCAGGACAACCTTTCTTATTCCGTATTCGGCACTTTAAGAGGCCTTCACTTTCAGATCAGGCATCCCCAGGCAAAGCTTGTTCAGGTTATTACAGGTGAAATATTTGACGTGGCTGTTGATATCAGAAAGGGTTCGCCGACATTCGGCAACTGGACAGGTGTTGTTCTTTCGGAGCAAAACAAACGCCAGATATTTATACCGGAAGGCTTTGCTCATGGCTTCTGCGTACTCAGCAAGACAGCACATTTTTCATATAAATGTTCGGATTTTTATGCCCCTGATGACGAAGGTGGAATAATATGGTCTGACCCGGACATAGGTATTAAATGGCCTGTTAAAGAACCTGTAATTTCGGAAAAGGATAAGCATTATGCGCGTCTGTGCGAGCTTCTTCCCGAACAACTCTGACGGCTTTGTAATTGGAAAAAAACCATGAAAATTCTTGTAACCGGCTCAAAAGGTCAGCTTGGACATGAACTTTTAATTCAGGGCAATAATTTGGGTTATGCAATATTACCCGCAGATCTTCCCGAGTTAGACATAACTGATAAGACTCAGGTTAAACACTGGCTGGAAAAATTTCAACCTTCTCTTGTTGTAAATGCAGCCGCATATACAAATGTTGATAAAGCAGAGACAGAACAGAATCTTGCTTTTGCGGTAAACAGAGACGGCCCTGCCAATCTGGCCGAAGCCTGTGCAAAGTTTGAAATTCCGTTAATCCACATCTCAACCGATTTTATCTTTGATGGCAAAAAGCGCTCTCCCTATATAGAGACTGATCCGGTATATCCATTAAGTATTTACGGCAAAAGCAAACAAGAAGGTGAAAATGAAGTCCGGTCACGGTTAAAAAAGCATATTATATTGCGGACTGCATGGTTGTATGGGGTACACGGACAAAACTTTGTGAAAACAATGCTGAGATTGGGCAGAGAAAAAGAAGTCATATCTGTTGTCGCCGACCAGTTCGGTTCTCCAACCAGTGCGGCTGATCTAACTGCGGCCGTACTTCAAATTATCTCCAGGATAAAAAAATACAATGGTGATATAAACTGGGGAACTTATCATTATTGTGGCATTGGTATAACAACATGGCACGGGTTTACGAAAGAGATACTTAGCCTGGCAAGGCAGTATATCTCAATTAAGACAAAAGATGTTAAGCCGATTTCGACTGCCGAGTATCCGACAAAAGCGACAAGACCTTGTTTTTCCGCACTTGACTGCGGTCTTATAAAAAAGAACTTTGGGATAAATATCAAGCCGTGGCAGGACAGCCTGAAAACCGTAATTCGCCAGTTATGTCAAAAAGAAACAGAAAAATAGAGCTTCTTGCGCCGGTCGGTAATTTTGAAAAGCTTGAAATAGCAATACACTATGGAGCAGACGCTGTTTACCTTGCAGGCAAGGAGTTCAGCCTCAGAAACTTCTCCGGAAATTTTACCATTGATGAAATGCGCAAAGCAGTTAAATTTGCCCATGATCAACGCATTAAAGTTTATGTAGCGTGCAATATATATTCAAGGAATCCCGAGCAGAAAGCAATTGGGGAGTATTTGAAAGAACTGGGCGATATTGGTCCGGATGCCGTCATAATCGCTGATCCCGGCATATTGATGGAAGCAAGTAAGAGCATACCGCAAATCCCTCTGCATCTCAGCACCCAGGCCAATACAACCAACTACAAAAGCGTTCTGTTCTGGGAAAAATTCGGTATTAAAAGAATAAACATAGCAAGAGAACTCTCTTTAAAAGAAATAAAAGAAATTGTCTCACGCAGTTCAATAGAAATTGAAGCATTTGTCCACGGCTCCATGTGCATCTCATATTCCGGACGGTGTCTCCTCAGCAGTTTTATGACAAATCGCAGCAGCAATCTGGGCGAGTGTTCCCATCCATGCAGGTGGAAGTATGCCGTTGTGGAAGCAAAACGGCCTGGCGAGTACTTCCCAATAGAAGAAAATAACAGCGGCACATATATTCTCAACTCAAGGGATCTCTGTATGATAGAACACATACCTGAAATAATAGAATCAGGCTTATCCTCACTTAAAATAGAAGGCCGCATGAAGGGAATTAACTATGTCGCATCTGCGGTTAAAGTTTACAGGGAAGCAATAGACTTGTATTATGAAAATCCTGATGGTTTTAAAGTACAAAAATACTGGATTGATGAGCTGAACAAGATCAGTCACAGAGGCTACTGTACTGGTTTTTATTTTGCTGATCCAAAACAGATATCACCGAATTTTATAGACTATAAAAATCCAGGGCAGGTATTTATCGGAAAGATAATAGAAACCTCCGGACGGCAGAGCGTAAATATTGATGTTCGTAATAAAATATTTAAGGGAGATGTTGTCGAAATTCTTACGAGAAAAGGTCCTTCACGAAAAGATAAAATAAAACAAATCATCGATCAAAGTGGAGAGTCTTTATCATTTGCTCAGCCGGGAAGCAGGGTGACTATTTTTCTTAATAGCAACTATTTGCCGAATGATCTGATAAGAAGGCTACGGGTGTAAGGAATTGGCCTAAATTTGTTCGACATTAAATTAGTACGTTCATAGATGGCGGAGTTTTGGCCTGGCCGTTTGAGAAACGTTGCGGGTAAGGGAAAGAAAGGATCGTAAGAATTATGGAAATACAAGAATTAACTGAACGGATAGAACAGAAAAGCGTAGCTGTCAGGGTTGTTGTAACTGAACTGGAAAAGGTTATTGTTGGTCAAAAGAATCTGATTGACCGACTTTTGATCGGTATGCTTTGTGACGGGCATCTTCTGATTGAAGGGTTGCCCGGACTTGCAAAGACAACTGCTGTAAAGCGGCTGGCATCTATTATTGATTTAAGTTTTCAGAGAATCCAGTTCACTCCGGATCTCCTTCCGGCTGATATTACCGGAACCCAGATTTATCGGCCGGATACGTCTAAGTTTGAGGTTAAGAAAGGACCGATATTTCATAATATAATTCTGGCGGACGAAATTAATCGGGCTCCGGCCAAGGTGCAAAGCGCTCTGCTGGAGGCGATGCAGGAGAAACAGGTTACGGTAGGGAACGAAACTTTTATGCTGCCGCTCCCATTTCTGGTACTGGCCACCCAGAATCCGATTGAGCAGGAAGGAACATATCCTCTGCCCGAGGCTCAGGTTGATCGCTTTATGCTTAAAATCAAAATAGATTATCCTGCAGAATCCGAGGAAAAAGAGATAATGAAACGGGTTTACAGCGGCATTGATGACATCCCCGTAAAAAAAGTCGATCTTTCTGTTTTTACTGCTGCTAAAGATTTAGTGGGTCGAATTCATATGGAAGAAAAGGTGCTGGACTATATTGTGCGCCTCGTTAATGCTACCAGGAAACCGGCTGATTTTAATCTTGACTTGCGCCATATGATTGCGTACGGGGCATCACCACGGGCATCTATTTTTTTGGGTCTGGCTGCCAGGGCGCATGCTTTTCTTTCAGGTCGGGGATATGTTACGCCCCAGGATGTTAAAAGCATGGCTCCGGATGTGCTGAGGCACCGGATTTTACTCAGTTATGAGGCTGAAGCCGATGGCCTTTCTACTGATAATATTATTTTGCAGATTTTAGAACGGCTGGAAGTGCCCTGATCCGTTATGCTGTCAAAAGAACTTATTAAAACAATTCAAAGGTTTCATTTTCGGACCCGTTATCTCGCCGATGAAATGTTTGCAGAGCAATATACCAGCGCCTTTAAGGGCCAGGGGATGGAGTTTGCCGAAGTCCGGGAATATATTCCAGGGGATGATATCCGTTCTATTGACTGGAATGTTTCAGCCAGGTTTGGCCGCCCTTTTGTCAAAATGTTTCATGAAGAGCGGGAACTCACTGTAATCCTGGTAATTGATCTTTCAGCCTCCAACCTGTTTGCCAGCAAGCAGCGTTTTAAAAGAGACTTGCTCGCGGAAGTCGCAGGAACCCTGGCTTTTCTGGCAATCAAGACCAATGATAAGGTCGGCGCTATCCTGTTTACTTCCATGGTGGAAAAATTTATTCCTCCTCAAAAAGGGAGCGCCTATGTCTGGCGCCTGATCAAGGAGATTTTTACCCATGAGGAATCTGCGAAAGGAACTAATATTGCATCCGCGCTTACTTACCTGAACCGAACAATTAAGCGCAACAGTATTGTTTTCCTGCTTTCCGATTTTATGGATGCCGGTTATGAAAAGGTTCTAAGGATAACTTCCAGCAAGCATGACCTTACGATGATACGGGTCGAGGATGATGCTGAAAAAAATCTGCCTGATATGGGACTGGCAAGTTTTACGGATCCCGAATCCGGTGAAATCTGCCAGGTTAACACCTCAAGTCGGCGGGTAAGACGTTTATGGCAGGAAGAAAGACAAAAAAAAGAGCAGGATATTAAAAGTATCTGTTCCAGGTGCGGGGTCTCCCTGATTGAACTTAACACCAACCAATCTGTAATTAAGCCCTTGATGAGATATTTTATGGAAAAAGGGCGCCGATGATGAAACGTTATTTTTTTTTGATAATAATAGTTATTTCTCTTTTTATAAGTGAATGTTTGATTCCCGGTAAAATTATTGCAGGTAATTATGCTGATTATGCGGTGCGCGCGGATTTTATCCCAAAAAAGGCCGTACCCGGAGATATTATAACGTTGCGTCTAAGTTTTGAAATCCCGGCAGGATTTAAACTTCCTGATAACCCGGAAATTAAAGGTTTAAAAGATTTTGACATCCTGAACAAAAATAATCGGGCAAATGGGATTGAGATTGATATGTTTGTGGATTCCATGGAAAATATTAACCTGCCCGGCCTTGAAATTTATGTATATGATCAAGATGGCAAGCAAAAGACTCTGAAGAGCAATCCGGCTGTTTTGGCGGTGGAGCCTTTAATCAAGGTTAAGCCAGCGGAAAACCTTTTGCGGCCGATCAAAGAGCTGATATCCACAGAGTATGGAATCAAGCGGATTCTTTTGCTGGTTCTGGCCGCTGTTTTGATTATAATCGTGATTATTGCAATTTATTTTATTTTTAAATACCACCAACGCCGAAAGTCCGACCTGAAAGTTCCTGCTCAAGCGCCTTATCTGAAAGCCTTAAACCGGATTGATGAGCTGGTGGCACAGGGAATTCCGGATGGCAGGGAAGGGAAAGCGTTTTGTTTTATTTTGTCGGAAATTTTACGTGAATATATGGGGGCGATCAGGAATTTTAACGCACTTGAGATGACCACCCATGAAATAGCCGGACTAGTCAAAGATAAGAACGATATTCAACTGCTCAATCTTCTGAAAAGGATTGATCTGGTAAAATTTGCAGATGCTTTTATGAGCAAAACAGCTTTTGAGGAACAGGTCTCTTTGTCGCTGGAATATATCAACCGGACAAAACCAAAGGAAGTATAGGCATCCTTCGTCCCCGTTCCTTAGTTTCATTGCTCGGAGGAAGGCTAAAAAAATACTGGAGAATAGGCATTCATTGGCTGATTGCGGTAAAGAATTATTTACTGGAAATCTTTAACGACAACATAGTCCAAAACCTTGCAGCTTATCCATAGCCTGATAAAGCAACAAATGTGCCGAACGGTATTGCCTCGATACATACTTTTCTTATATGAATCCATGTTTTTCCACGTTCTTAAACATTTAATTAATTTTCCAATAAAATTTGCAATAACTGATAAAATGTTTTATCCTCTCATCCAATCAAACAACAAATCAAGGGAGGTTCAAAATGAAGAAGATGGTTGGAATTTTTATGGTAGCTTTGATGGTATCTATTTTTGCCACAGGAATTGCGTACGCAGAGGAGTGTCCACTGCCGATACCGATAACAGCCGAGCAGGCATTTGATGCATACGCAAATCAGGAAGATCCGATAACCGGTGATGATGCGGTTGTTGCTATCGTTGATGTCAGAACAACGGCTGAATATTACTGGGTTGGCACTTGTGCACAAGTGGACACAATACTAACAACGAAAGGCAAGGAATTTACCCCTGACAACGGGAAGGTAATACTAAAGGCGAACTCAAGAATTCTTAAATTTAACGTGGACGGTGAGCCAAGAGACTTGCATGTTAAGCATGTGGATGAAATCGAGACCTCGTCCATTACCAATCACATTCCCTACATGACCTGGGATGATGAAGGCTGTAAGAAAGTAGATAATGATGATTTCGCTGGTGAGATAGAGGCATTGGCAGACGAACTTGTAGCTTTGGCAAACGAAGAACCAGTGATTATTATACTGATGTGTCGTAGCGGCAAGCGCTCAAATGGGTGTCCGGCATGTTTGAATACTGTTTTTTTTGAGGCTGTATCTGTATATGAAATTGATCAACCCGATGGCAAGGATGGTCGCGGTGGATTTCAGGGTACCAGTTATGGTGACGCATATAACGGATTCAGGGGTTTCTCGGGAAGGGAAACTTCTTTTCAGGACCATGAAATCAGTCTCGTGGTGTGATGCAGGTCTGCCCATTCATATCGGATGGTGCGAAGATTAGTATTTATGGAATTTAAGCTTAAATCAAAAGTCAATTAGTTCGGATGGTTATATTAAATGTCGGTATATGAATATACAGCACTGGATGTAAACGGGAAGAATACTTCCGGTATTGTTGATGCGGAAAGTGCTCTTACGGCTCGTCAGAAGCTCCGTGATTCAAAGATTTTTCCCGTTTCGATAAAGGAAGTCAGTGTTACAAGTGAGAAAAAAGAGTCTAAGACTTTTTCTCTATTGCAATTTTTTTCGCGAAGTATCAAACCGTCTGAACTTTCCATGATGACAAGGCATCTTTCTACTTTAGTGGGTGCCGGCTTTCCGCTTGTATCAGCCATAGATACTCTTATTCCTCAAACAGGATCTCATGTTTTCAAAAAGACCCTGGCAAATATTAAGGATTCAATAGTTGAAGGTAAAAGTTTTGCCGATGCTTTGTCATTGTATCCAGGAGTTTTTTCCGCAATTTATATAAACATGGTTCGTTCCGGCGAAACATCCGGCACCCTTGAAATTGTTCTGGAACGGCTGGCGGATATTGCCGAAAAACAACAGGCTTTAAAGAGTCAGATAAGATCGGCTTTGGTTTACCCTGTTTTAATGTTGATTGTTGGAGCTGTTGTATTATTTTTTTTGCTGGCATATATAGTTCCTAATATAACCTCAATATTTTCCGACATGAATCAGATCCTGCCCGCTCCAACCCGTTTTCTTATTGCTTTTAGCGATTTATTCAAGCACTATTGGTGGGTCATATTAATTATGATTTTTGTTGTGATATTAGCTTTAAGGAGCTTTAAAAAAACATCAAAAGGAAGCTGTTTTTTAGATAAAAGTCTGCTTTCTTTCCCGCTGGTCGGCACATTAGCAAGAAAGCTTGCTGTAGCGCGTTTTTCCCGAACCCTTGGGTCTTTGCTTGAAAATGGTGTTCCCATGCTGCATGCACTTGAAATAGTAAAAAATATTGTGGGTAATATTATTATTTCAAATGCGATTGAAACAGCCGCCAAAGAGGTTGAGGGCGGACAGGGGCTTGGGATGGTTCTTACTGAAAGCAAGGTATTCCCTAATCTGTTTACTCAGATGGTTAAGGTTGGAGAACAAAGCGGGGAGCTGGAGAAAATGTTGAAAAAAGCGGCGGATGTTTATGAAAATGAAATAGAATTGAGTGTTATGAACATTACCTCAATGCTTGAGCCGGTTATGATATTAATAATGGGGATTATTGTTGCATTTATAGTTATCTCAATTTGCCTTCCTATATTTGAAATGAATCAGCTTGTAGTCTAAATTCAGGGTTTGCAAAGAAAAACTTACAATTTAAAATAATTTATCTGTATTTTTTGTGGTAAAATTTTGATTGGAGGATTAATGAATAAAAAGATTCCACGAATAATAACTGGCGTATGTGGCTTTACGCTTATTGAGTTGATGGTTGTTATTGTAATCTTAGGGATCCTTGCGGGTCTTATAGTCCCAAGGCTGATGGGGCGGCCAGAGGAGGCAAGGCGGCTTAAAGCAAAGATGCAGATAGAAATTCTGGAAACAGCTCTTAAATTGTACAAACTGGATAGCGGCATGTATCCGGATACTGAGCAGGGATTGCAGGCACTTGTTGAAGCGCCCGAGACAGGGACTCTTCCGAAAAAATGGCGCAAGGGTGGCTATCTTGAAAAGGGAAAGCTCCCCAAAGATCCATGGGATAATAATTTTGTTTATCTTTGTCCAGGTATTAATTATGACTATGATATTATGTCATATGGTGCCGACGGTTTGCCTGGAGGTGAGGAAAAGAACGAGGATATTAATAGCTGGGAAATTGAATAGAGTTCATCCATAAACGCTATCCATCATGTTTTACAAAAGACAAAACAGAGGTTTTACTCTCATTGAGCTGATAATTGTGGTTTTTCTTATCAGTATTATGCTTTTTTTGTATATTCCGAAATTCCAGGAAGCAGTTATGTTTGATAGTACAAAAAGAGTATCTCGCTGGATTATCGGTAAAGTAAAGGCATTAAAGGAAGGCTCAATCACTAACCATAAGAGTTATTTTTTACATATTGATTTAGATAATAACAGAATGTGGGTGACAGATGAATTAATGTCGGAAGAAGAAATGCAAAATGCCGAGCAACAAGGTTTTGAGCTTCCGGATGATATAAATTTGCTTGATGTTGAATATCCTGGTAAAGATAAAATGTTATTCGGGCGTGCAGATATTTATTTTTATAAAAAAGGATATTCCGACAAGGCATTGATTCATATTGAAGACAGCAGCAACAAACAGCTTTCTTTTCTTATAGAACCTTTTTTATCTAAGGTCGAGCTGTATGAAAAATATGTGGAGTTTGAAAACTGACAAATCGCTAATATTACGGTCTGGCTTTTCGCTGCTTGAAATTCTGGTGGCGATATCCATCATTGCAATTGTCTTTTTAAGTATATTTAAGATGCATAAGCAGACTATATCAATGATTCAAGCGGCAAAGTTTTATACCCTTGCGCCGCTATTGGCTCAGAATAAAATAGAGGAGCTTGAATTAAAAACAGCTTATGAAAGTATTTATGATTCAGGGCTATTCGGAGATAATTATCCTGGTTACAGGTATAATATTTCCATAGATGATGCTGAATCTGAATTTCTTGGATATGCTGCAGGTGAGCTAAAGAAAATAGATGTTACCGTATTTACTGACATTGAAGAATTTTCGTACAGTCTCAGGGCATATAGATTTAATTAAAATGACAGAGCAAAGCAATACCACAAATTTTCACTTTTCACTTTTCACTTTTCACTTTGGTTCCGGTTCTGGCTTGTCCAGCCTGGGTTTTACCCTGGTCGAAATTTTGATTGCAATATTTATCTTCAGCATAATTATCACAACTATTTTCAGTTCATTTAATGCAATACTGAGTGGCACCGGCTCTATATCTGAAGAGCTTACCACATGCGATATGGCTAAAAATTGTCTTAACAGAATTATTACCGATCTTAAATCCATCCATGCATATTGCCCTGAGGATACATCTTTAAATCCAGATGGTCTGCTGGGAGCTTATCGTATTGTGGGTGAAAATACCGAAGTGGGAAGCAGAGAATTCTCAAAACTAAGGTTTACTTCTCTGGCGCATATAAATCTTGAGCATGATATGCGGTATGGGATTGCAGAAATTATCTATTATGTTCAAGAAACAGATAAAGATAATTATGTTATCAGGAGAGCAGATAGTCTGTATCCCTATAAATTTTTTAAAAAAAGAGATAGCGATCCTTTGTTATGTGAAAGAGTAAAATCTTTGGAATTCAAATATTATGGCTATGATGGAAATGAATATGATTTTTGGGATTCACAGTCCGATGAGTTCCGGCATTCGACTCCAAGGGCAATAAGTATAGAACTTGAGGTAGGGGATGAACCAAACTCTATTTTTTTGGAAGCAATGGTAACAATCCCGGTTTACAGAGAAAAAACCAGTTAAGATTCAATAATGATTACAAGAATATTAAGCAGTAACCGAGGGGTGGCAATCCTTGTTACTATTGCAGTAATAACATTATTAATTACAATAGCATTGGAGTTAAACAGGAAGAGCAGATCTGTGATTGCATCAACTGCAGCAATCATGGATCAATATACATTATCGCATATGACATCTTCAGGACTAAATGCAGCAATTGCTTTGCTTATTAAAGATAAACTCGAATCAGAAACAGACTCTATACAGGAAGACTGGGCCGATCCTGATAAGATTGCTTTTTTATTGGAAGATATTCCCTTTGAGGATGGCGAAATAAAATTAAAAATCAGTGATGAACTCGGCAAGATTCAGGTTAATGCACTTGTAGCATATCCTGACAGGAGTGAATTTAGTGAAATTCAAAAGAATTTCTGGGATCATTTTTTGCGGCTTATAATTTTTGAACGTGAATTGCCTGAAGAAATTGATCCTTCCTGCATAATAAATTCCGTTAAGGACTGGCTGGATTTTGATGATGAAATTACAGGTTTAAGTGGGGCGGAATCAGAATATTACCACGACAGCGACACTCCATATTTTTGCAGGAATGCTCCATTATCTAATTTAAACCAGCTTGCAATGATAAAAGGCGTTAGCCCCGAAATTTTTTATAACTATAATGGAATGCCCGGTATTTCAGAATATATGACTGTCTATGGTATGACAAATCCCGACAGTACATATGCAGGGAAAATCAATATCAACACGGCAGATGCCCATGTTATTGCGGCTTTATTGCCCGATGACAGCAGGCATCTATCTTCGGATATCTGTGAATACCGTCAGGAAATGTCGGATCTAAAATTTCTCTATGATTTATCAAGCAATATATGGTATAAGAATGTTCCCGGCTGTGAAAATATTGAGATTGATTCAAATCTAATTACAACTTCAAGTGATTTTTTTCAAATTGTGTCTGTTGCTAAACTGCGGGAAATGGAAATGATCACAACAGCAATAGTTCAGCGCTTAAAAGATAATGAATCCGGCAAGTGGAAATGCAAAATTTTAAGCCGGCAGACGGAGTAAATCTGAAAGTCTATATCAAGTATGATGAAAAAGCTTCAAAATATATTATTAAATGCCACGAGCAAGAAGATACTTGGGCTTGATGTTCGATATGATTCCGTATCTGCAGTGTTGGTAAAGAATAATATCAAGGAAAACTTTATAGAAGCTCATGAATATGTTCCGATATCAGATCAAAAAGATATTGAGAGTATAATATCATATTCTCTTGATATTATTACAAAAAAAATGGATATAACTGGTTCTGTATGCATTGCTTCATTCCCTTCCGACCAAATTTCGTACAGAAACATTCAGGTGCCTTTCAAAAATCGGAAAAAGATAAGACAGATCCTGCCTTTTGAACTTGAAACCACTCTTCCTTTTAAGGTTGATGACCTTGTAATTGATTTTAATTCTTTAACATTTGATGATAACACAGACTTAATCGTAGCTGCTGTTGAAAAAGCCGGTATTCAATTATATCTTAACAAACTAAAATCCTTTAATGTTAATCCAAAGATAATAACGGTCGGGGGCTCAGCCGCAGTACTGTGTCTGACCGAGCTTGCAGATACCCCTGATAATTTTCTTTTTGTGGATACAGGTAATGAAAAATGCGCTGTATTTATAGTAAGATCAGGGCAGGTATATTATATTCGTTCCTTTAGATTAAACTCAATTGATACCTCGAAAATAGAATCACTTTGTTTAAATATAAAGCAGGCAATTTCTACTTTTGAAGAGATTTTCCACCTTGATTTTCAACCGGATGTAATTATTACAACAGGAAACAGCATTGGTGAAACTGGATTTGAACAGAAGATGGAAAGTATTTTGGGAATTTCCGTAAAGCAGACGAATCTTGTTGCCGGCACATCAGTTCAAATAAAAAATCATCCTGGAAATTCCTGGAAGCCTGAAAGAATGGACAATGCTTTTGCGCTCTCGCTGGTTGAGCTAAAAGGGCTTAATAGTTTAAATTTTAATAAAGATTATTTTTCCTTAAAAAAATATTGGGAAGAAAACAAAAATGCCCTGATTATAACGGGATTTCTTGCCGGAGTAGTTCTGGCAACATCATTTTCTAATGTAATTGTTAATACTTATTTAATGAACAAAAAGTTGTCAAGCATAGAGCATAAGATAACCGATTTATTTAAAACAACTTTTCCTGATGTTAAAAATATAGTAGATCCACTGCATCAGATGCAGGTTGGAATACAAAAGGCACAAAAAAGCTCTTTATTCCAGGGAGAAACTCATAGAGATATCCGCGCAATTGATATTTTTTATGAAATCAGCAGGCTCATTCCAGAGGAAATTGATGTTGAGGTTACAAAGTTTGTGTTTGGATTTGAAGACTTAATGATAGTGGGAAATACAGATACATTTAATTCTGTGAACAAAATTAAGAGCAAGCTCGAACAAGCGGATTTTTTTAAAAAAGTCATAATAGGCTCGGCCAATATAGACAAGGCTGAAAACAGGGTGCGCTTTAAGCTGCAAATTAAGTTATAGTGGTTCTTAACAATATGAAGCTGAACAAACGTGAAAAATATTCAGTATATGCGGCAGCAGTTATTATCTGCATATTTGTTTTAATTAAATTTATAGTATTCCCGGTTATCGATAAAAGGGAACGTGTTACAAGGGCTATTCAGGTTAAAACAAAAATACTTGAGGAGATGATAGTTCTAAAATCAAAACACGATGCCATAAGTTACAAGGCTGATTTATCAAAGTTACGCTTTGCAAAAAGAGAAAAGAACTTTACACTTTTTTCCTTGATAGACAGTCTTGCCGGAAAAGCAGCGATAAAAGATCATATTGTATATATGAAGCCTTCAACTTCAGTTGCTAAAAACAGTAACTACAAGATATCATCGGTAGAAATTAAGCTTCAGAATGTAACTTTAAAAGATTTTATTTCGTATCTTTATATGGTAGAAACAACAGACACTAACGTTTTTATTAACAGGCTTTCAATTTCAAAGGCTGGTGGGCAGGAAGATCTCATCAATGCTGTCTTAAAGGTTGAAACAATAGAAATATAATCTATAACTACTCAGATTCACGGTTCACAGTTTACGGTTGTTCAAAACATAAAACAGTAAACTGTGAACCGTGAACGATTACGATGTGTGTAATTATGAAACGATATTTTTTAGTATTAAATATTTTTTTAATAGTTGTCGTCGGTTATTTCTGCATAAAAATTTTTTACAAAATAATAGCCGAGGATATAAATAATATTGACCTGAAAGGCGATACAAGAATAGAGAAAATATCATACAAGGAAGATGAAAATCATAAAAGCCTGTCTTATTACAGCTCAATTATTGAACGGGATCTTTTAAAAACAAAAAAAAAATCAAACAAGATCTTGAAAGACAAGATTAATTTAGAGGCACTGAAGCATACTGATTTAAAGTTAAGGCTATGGGGAACCGTTACTGCGGATGATAAACAAACGGCATACGCTGTTATTGAAGAACTGAAAGCTAAAAAACAAAATTTGTACAGAGTCGGCGATAAAATTCAGGATGCAACAGTAAAAATGATTTTCAGAGAAAAAGTTGTTCTAAGTATAAATGGAAGAGATGAGATCCTTGAGATTGAGGAGTTGTCAGCAAATAAAAAAACAAATAAGTCTGTTTTGAAATCGAATGTAATACATAAGCGTAATATAAAATCTAACCGTTTAAAAACGGAAAAGATTTTTAAAGAAGTCAACAATCTTATGGGTCAGGCGAACATTAAACCCTATTTTGAAAAAGGAAAGATAGGCGGCATTATTTTAACAAGAATTAAGCCTGATTCACTTTTTAATAAAATGGGTTTGAAAAACGGTGATATTATAAAAGGAGTGAACGGCGAGAATATAGGATCCGTTGACGATATCCAGAAGTTTTACAAAAGTTTAAAGGCATCTCCCGATGTTCAGCTTCAGATAAAACGTAAAGGAAAGCATAAAGATATAATATGGGAAGAACAAAGTATAATAGATTAGGCATCCTTCATTCACCAGTTTACACTTTTTTCGAAAAAGCGTGCATTATCGAATTGAATGCCGATGTCGAAACTGGAAACTGGAAATTTGAAATTAGGTAACGCATCTACATCTTTGTATTTTTTCTATTTTCCAATTTCACTGCCAAAATACAAGATCAACAAAGTGTAAACTACTTTTAATTTATCTTAATAGGATGCCATAGATTAACACTAATCTGCAACATATAAGAATAAAAATGATTGGTAAATAAAATGGAATCATTCACAAATCGCTTAAAAGGCATTTTATGTTTATTTATTATTATCAGTTTCGTGCTTATATCCATTTCATCAGCTACTGAAAATTCGGCAAATGAAATTGGGAGTGAAATAAAACATGCTGATGAATCAAAACAACTGGTCTCCATAGATTTCAACAACGTTGATATAAGCGTATTTATTAAATTCATAAGCGAACTAACCGGCAAAAATTTCGTTATAGATCAAAGAGTTAGGGGGGCAGTAAATATAATTTCTCCTTCTAAAATTTCTATTGATGAAGCTTACAAGGTTTTTGAATCCGTTCTGGAAGTCCATGGTTATTCTACGGTAAAATCAGGCAAAGTAATTAAAATAGTTCCATCCCCTGATGCGCGTTCAAAGAATATTGAAACAATGTTTAAAGAGGAGACAAGGTCACCGGAAGATAAAGTTGTAACGCAACTCGTACACTTAAAATATGCTGATCCTGGTGAAATTAAAAAGCTTTTTGCTCCTTTAATTTCCAAAAGCAGCCTGGTTTTGGCCTATTCTCCTACAAACATGCTTGTGATTACTGATACTTATTCAAACATAACAAGACTGCTGAAAATTCTTGATGTCATTGATGTTACAGGTACCGGCCTGGAACTTTCTGTTATTCCGCTTGAATTTGCAGGTGCCGAAAAGCTGGTAAAAATATTAAGTACTGTATTCCAAACGAGGCTTAGACCAAAAAAAGGAGATTTGGGAAAATCTGTTAAGTTCGTAGCAGATGAACGGACAAATACAATTGTGTTACTTGCCAGCGAAAATGATACTATCAGGATTAAAAAGCTTGTTAAGTTGCTCGACAGGGAGGTTCCGAGAGGCAAAGAGAAAATCCGTGTTTATTATCTTGAAAATGCTACTGCCGAAGATCTGGCAAAGGTTCTCCAGGAACTGCCGGCAAAACAGAGCATCCCCGCCAAAGGAAAAAAAGAAGCCCCTCTTATTTCAGGCGATGTCATAATAAAAGCGGATAAGGCCACCAACACCCTCATTATTATGGCGGGAAAGGATGACTATCTGATACTTGAAGAAATAATAAAGAAGCTGGATATTCCAAGAGCAATGGTCTATATTGAATGCTTGATCATGGAAGTAAATGTGAACAAGGAATTTAACCTTGGAACAGAGTGGCAGGCGGGCGGCAAGACAAGCTATGATAGTCATAGCAAGACAGGATTTTTTGGCGGCGGCTTTAGCGGCGGCGAGAGTAATTACAGCAACATAGGGGGAATGACAAGCGCAGGCACTGTTTCATTGCCTTCCGGCTTTTCTCTCGGTGTTTTTGGTGAATTTGTTACAATCGGAGGCATTACCTTTCCCAACCTGGCGGCGGTCATACAGGCACATAAGAAGGACAAAGATGTTCACATACTTTCAACACCGCAGATTCTAACCACAGATAATGAGGAAGCAAGTATCACTGTTGGAAAAAATATCCCCTATATAACCAGAAAGGATACAACAAACACAGGGACAGATATAAACTATAGCAATTATGAATACAAGGATGTCGGAATAACCTTGAAGATTACGCCTCAAATCAGTAAAGACAGGATGGTCCGCCTCAACATTTCTCAGGAGGTAACCAAGCTGGAATCAGTCAGCGAATTTCGTCCAACCACTTTAAAACGTACCATTGATACAACAGTTATTGTCAAGGATAAAAATACGGTTGTAATAGGCGGGCTCATTGATGACAGTTTTTCAAATACAGAATATATGGTTCCATGCCTTGGAAATATACCTGTGCTTGGATGGGCTTTCAAGTCAATGTCAAAATCAAATGAGAAGACCAATCTTTTTATTTTTCTCACACCCCATGTTATAAAAAATCCTGTGGAAGCAGATATGGTTTATAAAAAGAAGAAAGACCAGATCGACAAAATAAAAGAAGGCAACATCAAGATGTACAAAAATGGTGCCGGTGAATGAGTAAATCTCTTTTACAGATACTTAAAGACAGGACTTTAGTCTCAGAAGAAGATATTAAAGAAGTCCGGAAGACAATAAAAGAAAAAGGAGGTAACACCGGAGAAATACTTGTAAATAAAAAAATTATTACTGAGGCTCAACTCCTTGAAACATTAAGCGTTTTGTATGATATTCCATTTTGGCATGAACTTCCTGTTGACCATATCAGTAATGATTTTACCAGGAAGATATCAATCCAATTCCTTAAAAAATATGTCATGGTTCCTTTGACGAACAAGGAGAAGGTTGTTGATGGCCCAGGCAGCATAATAGCAATAAATGACCCTGTCAGCTTGCAGGCAATAGATGATCTGGTAAGGATTCTCGGCTTTGATGATTATAAAGTTGTTCTTGCAACAAAGAATTCCATTACTTCCGCCATAAATATAAGCTATGATATCAGCAGAGATTCCGCACAGCAGCTTGTTCAGAACATGGAAGAAAACGGCAGTATTACCATAGCCGGACTTGAAGATACTGCGGATCTTTTGGATGACACCAGTGACGCGCCGATTATCAAGCTGGTTAATCATATTATCTCTCAATCTATTAAAGCTCGTGCAAGCGATATTCATATAGAGCCATACCAGAGCAGTTTTAAAGTCCGTTACCGTGTGGATGGTATACTTTATGACCTTCTTTCTCCTCCTATGGGGATTCAGCCTGCTTTGATTTCCAGAATAAAGGTCATGGCAAAGATGAACATTGCTGAAAAACGCCTTCCCCAGGACGGACGTTTTGAAGTCAAAATGGGTGGCCAGAGCATTGATGTAAGGGTTTCCATAATTCCGTCTTCGTTTGGTGAGCGTTTAGTTCTAAGGCTTCTTAACAAATCCGGTTCACTGCTTAGACTCACTGAAATCGGCCTTTCTTCCGAACGGCTTGCTTTGCTGGAAAATCTTGTTAGATCTCCGAATGGCATTATTCTTGTTACAGGACCTACCGGAAGTGGTAAGACAACAACTCTGTATGCAATTTTATCATCCATAAATACACCCGATATTAATATCATAACTATAGAAGATCCGATAGAATACCAGATTAAAGGCATTAGCCAGATGCAGGTCAATCCAAAGATAAACCTTACTTTTGCACGGGGACTCAGATCAATTGTAAGGCAGGATCCTGATGTCATACTTATAGGAGAAATACGAGACAGGGAAACAGCAGAAATAGCAGTTCATTCAGCTTTAACCGGGCACCTTGTTTTTTCCACACTTCACACAAATGATTCTGCAAGCGCTATTACCCGTCTTGTTGATATCGGCATCGAACCCTTTTTAATTTCATCATCGGTTATGGCTGTCGTAGCACAGAGGTTAATCCGTGTTCTTTGCAGTTATTGCAAAGAAGCAGGTGAGCCGGATTATATCGCACTTGAAGGACTTGGAGTCATTCCGGATAAATTCAAAGATGGTAAGATATACAAAGCAAAAGGTTGTGAAAAATGTTTTAATACCGGCTACAAGAGTAGAATGGCTATTTTTGAGATTATGGTATTGAACAGCCATTTAAAGAATTTGATACTTAAAACCTATGATTCAAACAGGATAAAAAATGAAGCTTTGAATCAAAACATGATCACTTTACGCCAGGATGGGATTCAAAAGCTTTTGGATGGGATTACGACAATTGAGGAGGTGCTCAGGGTTACACAGCGATAGATAATTTTTTCAGCATCTCCTATTATATGGATTGTAAAACTCATGAGGTTGAATCATCTTTCATTTTCGTTTTCAACTCATTGAAAACATCTGCCGCAAGTCGAACATCTCCTTTATTCAGACTTTTCCGGCTTTGTGCCAGGATTTTCAGCAGTGCAAGACTTTCCTGGGTCTGTTCGTATTCGTGAATATCCTGAATCACTATGGATTTATTAGAAGTGAAATGGTCGGGACGACTGGATTTGAACCAGCGACCCCAGCGTCCCGAACGCTGTGCTCTACCAGGCTGAGCCACGTCCCGACTTCGGGAAAATATTTATGCTATCATCTGAATATTGTCAATGGAAATGTGTGAAAAAGCTCTTAGCCATTAGCTCTTAGCTCTTAGCTCTTAGCTGAATGTGTTATCTGTTTGATTTTTTAAGCTAAAAGCTAATTGCTAAGAGCTTGCCCGAAGGGCGTTAATTAAAAGGATTGTTCAGCATAATTGTCTCATCTCTACCGGGGCCAACAGATACTATATTAATAGGCGTTTCAATAAGCTCTTCAACTCTTTTAAGATAATTTATTGCATTTTGAGGTAGATCTTCAAATTTTTTGATAATAGAAATATCTTCCGACCATCCAGGCAGTGTTTCGTATACAGGTTTGCAGTCTGCAAGTGTTTTGAGACATGCTGGAAAATCATTTATAGGCTTTCCATTATATTCATAGCTGGTACATATGTTTAGTGTTTCCAGTCCTCCTAAAACGTCAAGTTTGGTAATGGCAATGCCTGTAAGCCCGTTAAGACGTACTGCATTTCTTAGTATTACTGTATCAAGCCATCCGCATCTTCGCTTTCTACCGGTTGTAGCACCAAATTCAGCGCCTTTCTTTTGTATCGCATCACCGGTTTCATCAAAAAGTTCAGCAGGGAAGGGGCCTTCACCAACCCGTGTGGTATAAGCTTTAACAATGCCAATAACGCCTGTTATCTCCTTTGGGCCAATGCCGGTTCCACCACATGCATTTCCTGCAATTGTATTTGATGAAGTTACATATGGATATGTGCCGTGATCAATGTCAAGATGGGCGCCTTGAGCACCTTCAAACAGGACCTGTTTGCCTGCTTTTATGGCGTCATAGATAACAATAGAAATATTTGTAACATAGGGAGCAAACTTTTTAGCATAATTATTATATTGATTAATTATGCTTTCCAGATCAACTGTTTCATAGGAAAGAAAGTTTTTTAAATAGAAATTTTTTTCTTTTACTATTGATTTTACCTTTTCTTTAAAAAGCTCTCTATCTATTAATTCAATGAATCTTATCCCTCTGCGAGTCGCCTTGTCTTCATAGCAAGGGCCGATTCCACGTCCGGTGGTTCCAATCTTCTTGTCGCCTTTCATCTTCTCCCGGGCATTATCAAGATGCTTGTGATAAGGCATAATTATGTGAGCTTTTTCGCTTATCTTTAAGTTATCCGGCCCCACATTTATTCCCTTGCTGATTAAGTAATCTATTTCTTCTAATAAAACAGAAGGGTCAATTACCATCCCATTGCCGATGATACAGGTTTTGTTCTGTAAAATGCCAGAGGGCACCAGATGGCTGATGAACTGTTCACCGTTAACAACCATCGTGTGGCCGGCATTATTTCCTCCCTGAAAACGCACGACCATATCAGCAAATTCCGCCAGCAGATCAACGATTTTACCTTTACCTTCATCACCCCATTGAGTTCCGACTATTACAATATTTGACACAGGTTAGCTCCTTTAAATTTATAGTATAGGAATTTTCTTTTTTTACCGCCCGCTTCGCTCAAGGCGCAGAGGTCGCAAAGGAAAAATATTATTTTTTTTCTGCTGAGAGGGCAGAAAAGAAATAGTTCCTATCGCTTTGCGATAGTTAAGAATACAATAATATCGAATATTCTCCGCCATTCGTTTGTACGCCACAAGGCTTATGATTGAGTTTATTGTTTTCCGTCCATCTCAAGGGAAAACAAAAAAGAATCGATCTCTGCGTTCTCCGCGGCTCTGCGGTGAATATAGCCACTTTAAACATGCATAGCCCTCAGCCTAACCGCACAGGTTGAAAAAGTTCGCTCTAAGCGCTAAATTTATATCATTTGTAAGTCGATATTGGATTGCGTTTTGAGCGAAAAAAATCCTGAATCAAGGATTTACACTCATCTTTGCATACCCCGCCAATAATTTCCGGCTGGTGATTAAGCCTGGAATCATTTGCAAAATTATAAAGAGATCCGGCTGCTCCCCATTTGGGGTCATTTGTACCAAAAACTACCCTTGACACTCTGGCATGTATGATTGCTCCCATACACATAATACACGGCTCGACAGTAACATACAACGTCGTATTTAACAACCTGTAATTAAGAAGCCTCTTCGCTGCCATACGTAGTGCAAGTATTTCTGCATGAGCCGCGGGATCAGAAAGCTTTATTGTGCTGTTATGCGCCAGGGAGAGTATTTCGCCTGATTCACCAACGATAACCGCACCAACTGGAACTTCATCATTCTGTCCAGCTTTTACAGCCTCATTTATGGCAAATTTCATTAATTTTGAATGATTATCATGCATAATTAGTGTCTGTCCTAAAAGTATTTTTTTAATGCCGGCAATAGTTTCAGCTTATTTGCCGATGTGAAGATTTGTGAAAAAGCTATTAGCCTTTAGCTGTCAGCTCTTAGCTGAATGTGTTATCCGTTTGATTTTTTAAGCTAAAGACTAATTGCTAAAAGCTAACTGCTACAAATCCTGTTCATTAATATGCATAAGGAACGTGGACGAAATAACTTCCCCAACTATGCATCACAGCTTCAGTCCGCCTTTGTCTGATCTCAAATCCCAAAAATATTGAAATAGCTCGCTATTCCATCAACTTTTGTGATCTGAGATCAAACAAATTCGACCCAAATCTGTGCGCCTACTTAGGGAAGTTATTTCGTCCACGTTCCTAATCTATAAAGTTATCATTGACATAAAATAAAGTATAGCTTAAAAACCTATCAAACTTCAATTTAATTTGCGCTCGTAGCTCAGCCCGGATAGAGTGTCGGACTACGAATCCGTAGGTCGCAGGTTCGAATCCTGCCGGGCGCACCAGTAAAAACAAGGGGTTAGCCCACTTTGGGTTGCCCCTTTTTTGCGTCAAAATCGGCGATTGTGCCCGAATTTGTGCCCAACTGCGATTCCAGGTAGGCATGCTGACGCTGAACCGCAAGCCTCAAATCGGCATCGCTCACTATATTGTAGCGGTTGAAAACCGATCTGGTTTTATGGCCTGAAATCATCATCGCAACCCGTTCCGGGACACCTGACCTGACGATGTTCCGTATTGCCGTTCGGCGGAAAGCGTGAAAGATTGGACCATGAGGAAGCTTGTTCTGCCACTCCTGAATGTATTTCACGCTGATTCGATAGCCATAGCCGAGTTTTGCCTTCCTGCATGCCTGATTCCAGGCTTTCCTGAAATTGACGATTGAGCCATCGCCACTTTTGTTTGGGAACACGTAAGGCGTGATTTTGTGAACACGTTTCCGATTTTCCCATTGTTCCTCAAGCAGCGCTTTCAACTCCTCGTCGAGGTAGACTGTTCTGGCCTCGTCGTTTTTCGTTTCCCCAACTTTCTGCGTACTTGTTCAAGTTTAACAGGGAGCAAATCGCCAATAGGACATTGAACAGGAGTTTAGTCAATAACTACCCTGGCCGGTTTCTTTCGGTTTGCAAGAGGATTGGCTGGTGTACATTTTCGGGCAGGCAGTTTGATAAAGCCCTTTGATTCCAAAAGGAGAAGCAGACTTCGGCAGACCATATCTTTAAGAGTAAGCGTTCACGGAACGTTGAAATTAGAAATTGGGCTATTCACAAAATCGAAGATTTTTAGCTATTAGCTAAAAGCTAATAGCTTTAATCTATTGAGGTGGGGCAATATTAAGGTCGCTAATTTTATACAGGAGGGTTTTATAACTGATTTTTAAAATTTTAGCTGCATTGCTCCGGTTCCACCCTGTTTTACCTAGAACATAAGATATAGCCTCTTTTTCAACCTTATCTGTAATATTTTTCCTTATTTTTTTAAGAGAAAAAGATGCAAGATCAGGTGAATTTTCACCTTCAAAGTTAATAAAATCAGCAACAGGTGTGAACTTTTCCGGTGGCAATTTAGACGTAATTGAATCTTTTTTAGCATTATCAATACTGGTTGAAAATTCTCCAATAATTTTTTCCCAGTCGTTTAAAACAATAGATCTTTTCAATACATTCTGGAGTTGTCTAACATTACCTGGCCAGTGATATGATAGTAACTTCTCCATAATGTTTTTATTCGGTTTTATAAGATTCTTGCTTACAAATTGCGAATTGTATATCTTTATATAATATTCAATTAATAGTGGTATATCTTCAACTCTCTCACGAAGCGGAGATATATGAATCTTTATAATGTTTAGTCTGTAATATAAATCATCTCTGAATTTGCCATTTTTCAGGTCTTGCTCAAGATCATGATTTGTAGCAGCTATTACCCAGGTATCGGTTCTTATTTCTTTTTCAGATCCGAGAGGGGCAAACTCCCCACTTTGAAGGACATGAAGAAGTTTGGACTGAAGCGAAATAGACATATCGCCGATTTCATCTAAAAACAAAACTCCTTCATGAGCTATTTTGAATTTTCCTCTTTTTTTTCTTTCTGCGCCGGTAAATGCACCACGTTCATAACCAAAAAGTTCGCTTTCCAGTAATCCCTCGGGCAATGCCGCACAATTAATTTTTATGAAAGGCTTGCCTTTTCTTGGAGAGCTTTCATACAGTTTTTGTGCAATGACTTCTTTTCCTACCCCGGTCTCACCTGAAATTACAATATTTAAACCAGTTCCTGCAACGTGTTTAATAAGTTCTTTTATTCTTATAATATTTTTGCTTGTACCAATTAAAGTGGGGCCCATATATCTTTTCTTCTATGCTTTACAGCTATAATAAATCAATAAGTTAAATTTAATATCATACAATGCTTATTTCATGACAAATCCTTAGCCTTTTTTTTGGAAAGAAGATCGGTAATTGCTTTATCAAGCTCAGGAAGTTCAAAAGGTTTTTTAAATACCAGATCAGCATGTGATTCTATCGCTAAAGCTTCCGGATGCTCTCCCCATCCAGTTATAGCTATAACCGGCATATCAGGGTATTTTCGCTTTACAATTGTTATTATTGCGACACCACTTATATTGGGCATGACAAGATCTGTAATAACTAAATCAAATCCATCTTTTTCAGCTTCAAACAATTTTAATCCATCCAGGCCATTAGAAGCAGACGCAACATCATATTTTTTCTTTCTGAAAAAATTATAAAGGACGTTAAGAATTTCTTCATTATCATCAATAATTAGAATTTTGTATGGATTTGCCATATATTTAACCCTTAAATTTAAGTAAATTAAATATAGTATGTTATTATAATTAGCAAGCAGATTTTTTTTGTTATAACAACAACTGTAAATATTTAATATTCAAAAATAAATTTTACTCAGGCAATTTCAAAATCCAAAGATACCATTATTCTGCTGTTCGAAAGATCACGCGATATCGTTTTGGATTTAATAACGCAGTTGCATGCCGATAGGGGGGCGGATGAGTCGAGAGGTTCACGTCCGGTTCTGGGAGAGCCTGATTGGGCTACTCACCTGGGAGGGACGCTCTTTGAGGGGCGTTCGTATCCCGATACCCCGGCTCCTGCAATAATTTCAATCAAGAAATTGAGCCGTGACTCATCAGAACGCCGCCAGGCATTGATAAAAGCTTTAGGGCTCGGTCAAAAATAACTTGGCATTTTTGCATCCCGACTTCACCATATCTTTAACCGACCTGCCCGCAATGCCTTTATTTCGCATGAGTTAGCATTGCCGTTTTGTTCTTATGAACACAAAAAAAGATAGATATAGCCTATTTTAATGCATAGCAGGCGGGTCTTCAATCGCACCTGATCTTAATAAAATTGGCCTCGAAATAGCTCGCTATTCCTGCGGTTTTGCTCAATCAGATCGATTAAATCTACGGCAAATTCGGGCGCAATTTCTACCAAGTTATTTTTGACTGAGCCCTTAGCCGTGGTTGCGGCGTCGCTTACTCCAATTTAGGTTTAAGTTGTTTTTATCTTGGTTCCTTACTTTATGGTAAAATAAAAGTAAACAGCAAAATTAAAAGGTGTAATATACCTTGAAAAACCGCAATTTGCAACTTTCCGAGGTATATAAAAAATTAACATTATATTAACATTATACTAACATTATGTTAATATGGTTTTATAATTATAATTTTTAAAAGGAAAAAACTATGGCAAAAGAATGTATCCTGGTTGTAGATGACGAAGAAGATATCCTTGAGCTGGTAAGATATAATCTTGCCAGAGAAGGCTATCAAGTAATTAGCGCATCTTCCGGTGAGAAATGCCTTAAAAAGGCCGGATCAGAGAAGCTGGATTTAATCGTGCTGGATCTAATGCTTCCTGGTATAGATGGTCTTGAAGTTGCAAAAAATTTGAAAAGTGATTCAAAAACAAAGCATGTCCCAATCATTATGTTGACGGCAAAAGGAGAGGAGGCGGATATCGTTACTGGTTTGGAACTTGGAGCTGACGACTACGTAACCAAGCCTTTCAGCCCCAGAATTTTAATTGCAAGAGTACGTGCTGTTATCCGCAGGAAAAAGAAGGAGGAAACCGATGATGATATGTCGGTTATTCAAGTACACGATATTGTAATTAATTCTCACAAACGAGAAATCATTGCAAATGGAAAGCCCGTTGATTTGACATTTACTGAGTTCCAGGTACTTTATTATCTTGCAAAGAGACCTGGGTGGGTCTTTACGCGTACTCAGATTGTTGATGCGGTTCGTGGAGATTATTACCCGGTTACGGATAGATCCGTTGATGTTCAGATTGTTGGACTGCGGAAAAAGCTCGGCTCCTGTGGCAGATACATAGAAACTGTAAGAGGGGTAGGGTACAGGTTCAGGGAAAATCCATGAAAAAAAAGAAACGATTGCTTTGGCAGTTATATCCATCTTACCTGCTGATTACACTTATTTCTCTTCTGGCTGTCAGCCTTTTCGCTTCAAGTGCCTTTAAACAGTTTTTTCTTGAACGGACTGCTGCAGACCTCAAGTCAAGAGCACATCTATTGGAAAAACAGGTGGGAAACTACATTGCACCTCTGGATGAAATGTCTGTTGATTCTATATGCAAGTCAGCAGGCAGGCAATCATCTATCCGCATTACCGTTATACTTCCTTCAGGGAAAGTGGTCGGTGATTCTGAAGAGGCACCGGAAAATATGAACAACCATGCTAATCGTTTTGAAGTGGCGGAAGCTTTGCTTGGAAATATTGGAACCTCTGATAGATACAGCAGTACACTTCGACAAGATATGATGTATGTTGCGATACCATTGGAGAAGAATAATGAGGTTATTGCTGTTTTACGTACTTCAATACCGATAACTTCAATATATGATGAATTGAAATCAATTCAGATTAAGATAGGCTTCGGATATTTACTGATAGCGCTTTTTGCTGCCGGAGTCAGCTTATTTATTTCTAAACGTATAAGCAGGCCAATAGAGGAAATGAAAAAAGGCGCGGAGCAATTTGCTTGCGGTGATTTGGCTTATAGAATGCCTGCTCCTGATACACAAGAGATGGGAGGTTTAGCTGAAGCAATGAACCAGATGGCCGCACATCTGGATGATCGAATAAAGACAGCAATAAAACAGCGTAATGAGCTTGAAGCCGTTCTTTCAAGCATGAAGGAAGGTGTAATCGCTATTGACAGAGATGAGAAAATCATCAGTATAAATCAGGCAGCCGCCCGGATGTTTAAAAGCAATTCCTCTGATTTAGAACAGCGAAGCATTCAGGAAGTGATCAGAAACCATGAGCTGCAGAAAATTGTAAAAAGCGTTCTTGGAAGCGGTGACCATGCAGAAGGCGATATTGTTCTTTATCAGGATGAGGAAAGTATTTTGAATATTCAGACCACTTCTTTCCGAGACGAAGGTGAAAATTTTATAGGCATAATTGTTGTATTGAACGATGTGACCCGGCTAAGGCGTCTGGAAAACATGCGGAAAGAATTTGTATCCAATGTTTCCCATGAAATCAAAACACCTCTTACAGCAATAAAAGGCTTTGTTGAGACTTTAAGCCACGGAGCAATGGAAAATCCGGGCGAAGCTAAGCGTTTTTTAAATATTATCGAAAAACATGTTAACCGCCTGGTTGCTATAATAGAAGATCTTATGCGCCTTTCAGTAATTGAGCAAAAAGATAAAAGTAAAGAAATAAAGCTTATAAAAGGTAATATCAGGAGTGTTATTAAAACAGCTATTCAGGTCTGCCAGGCAAAAGCAGAAGCAAAGAGCATAAAGGTTGATCTGATATGTAATGAAGATATTTCAGCCGGAATAGATCCTCCACTTCTTGAACAGGCTGCAGTAAACCTTCTTGATAATGCTGTTAAGTACAGCGATAAAGACGGTTTAGTTCAGATTGAGGCAATTATTACGGACACCGAGGTTTGTATAAGTTTTAAGGATTATGGCATTGGAATTCCAAAAGAACATCTTCCCCGTCTTTTTGAAAGATTCTACAGAGTGGACAAAGCCAGAAGCCGTAAGCTCGGTGGCACAGGACTGGGCCTTGCCATTGTTAAACATATTATACAGACTCACGGGGGATACGTAACAGTTGAGA
>Ga0255365_10011_pt1 | contig 34248 bp, 32 predicted proteins | sample ANMaggSeSYBR01J3_FD_182089 | JGI IMG/M metagenome (GOLD analysis project Ga0255365, IMG submission 182089) | Sediment cell enrichment communities from methane seep in Santa Monica Basin, California, United Staets - ANME aggregate JGI... | ecosystem: Environmental > Aquatic > Marine > Cold seeps >... | reverse complement strand
GTCTTGATCGGAATGAACCGGAATCGATCAAGAAAAAGATCGTTGAACTCTCACGCCAGCAAAGCGGTAAGGAAGGTCTTGATAGGTGGCTGGGACGTAAGTTCATTGGTTTTACTCCGATGTACAGATCCCTTGTGGACCTTTGTGGTATAAAGGACTACAGGACGATCAATGCCTATGATCCTACTGAAGAAGAACTGGATGAGCTTGCTGATGTTTATAAGCTTGTAATCACAAAAGGTTACACTGAAAAAGTAACTGATAATTATGACGGCGAGATACTCGAGGTGCGGTCTACCACTTTCGAGGATCTCATCGATGCCATAAAGTTACTTGAGAACGTGGCTGATCCAGAGCGTGTAAAAGAGAGCATCGAACTCATTACGGAACTGAGGGAGAGGTATGTATCAAAGGCACTTGTGATCAGTAAGAAGGTCAGGCCAGCAACAGATATGATCGCACGGATCGTTAGTGATCTGCGCCTTGGTATTTCAACAGAAGGGGTGGTTATAGCACCTGACTATGGTACATCAAGCGAAGGTACGAACGTTACCGAAGGGGCTGATATTCTGGTCCCTACTCATTCATCTGTCGAGGGCGATCTCATTGAGAGGGTGTGCAAAAAATATGATGCTATCATCGATGGATTGAAGAAGCTCGAAGACTGACTTTTCATTGATATAGTTTTTAAATGGATATATAAAGGAAAGGGTATAAGTATATATACTGTATTTGCGAATATACCTATCCTTATAATACTGAAGGTCAAAGAACATGTCAGAACATAATATCAAAATAGAAAACGTGGTCGCATCAACTAAACTTGCTGAAGAGTTCGACCTCATAAAGATCGAAGCGGAATTCGAGGGTGCGGAATACAACAAGCAGAAATTCCCTGGGCTTGTTTATCGTGTTACTGACCCAAAGGCTGCATTCCTTGTATTCACATCCGGTAAGGTCGTATGTACCGGTGCTAAGAACGTTGCTGACGTACACATAGTCATTGGCAATATGGCAAAGAAGCTCAACGGTATCGGCATGGAGACTATTGTAGACCCTGAGATCACTGTACAGAACATTGTTGCTTCAGCTGACCTTAAGGCTACCCTCAATCTCAACGCAATTGCTATAGGACTCGGTCTCGAGAATATCGAGTATGAACCTGAACAGTTCCCCGGACTTGTTTACAGGATCGCGGATCCGAAAGTCGTAGTACTCATTTTCAGTTCCGGTAAACTTGTGGTCACAGGTGGAAAATCACCTGAGAACTGTGAGCAAGGAGTTGAGGTTGTAAGGCAGCAGCTTGACAACATGGGACTTCTGTAAATGAATATTCCTCCCTCCCTGGACAAAAAAGATGTTTGCATCCTCATTCCCACATTGAATGAGGAAGCTACCATTGTACAGCTTATCAAGGATTTCCGATCGGAAGGTTTTGAGAACATTCTTGTTATAGATGGTCATAGTTCCGACAATACTCGACAGCTTGCTGAAGAGAACGGTGCAAAGGTGATCGTTCAGGAAGGTAAGGGTAAAGGGCAGGCTGTTCAGGAAGCATTTCAGCTGATCGAAGAGCCTTACACCGTCATGATAGATGGTGACGGAACTTATCTTGCCAGTGATGTTCATGCTGTGCTCCAGCCTATACTCGATGGCCGCGCTGATCAGACCCTCGGGAACAGGATGGCCAATTTTGAACCCGGTGCTTTTACAAGATTGAATCTTGCAGGGAATCGGGTACTCAACAAGCTTTTCGGGTTTGCATACGGTATCTTTCTGGAGGATATACTGACGGGATATCGCGGGTTCACACGACATGTGATAAAGAACCTTTCTCTGACCGAAATGGGATTTGAGATCGAGACCGAGATAACGGTCGAGAGTGTTAAGCACGAGATGAGGGTCGAGGTTGTTCCTATCACTTATGTGGCAAGGCATTCCTCGGCGGATACAAAGCTCAATCCGTTAAGAGATGGGTTGAAGATCGGTAAGACCATAATCAGAATGGCAAGATTGCATAATCCGATGTTCTACTTTGGAATATTAGGTACCGGATTAACACTTTCAGGTATTGCTGTTGGTCTTTATGTGGTAAACGAGTGGATGAACGGGGTAACTCGCATTCCGATGACCATTTTAACGGCATTGCTTATACTTTCTGGAATTCAGATGTTCATTTTCGGAATGTTGAGCGATCTTATAGTTTCTCTCCACAGGGAAACAATGCGCATGCTCAGAAAAAGAGATGAGTGAAATTGATTCACTTATTTTTTATGTTACTATAATACTATGATCTATTATCCTTTGATCATACTTCTATTGTTTTTTTGTTCTTCTCCTATTATCCCTATCATGCTTTGGCAATGTCCGGTCGGATGTGCTAAAATCTCCAATATGTTGTCTATATGAAATTTTTACCAAAATCAAGTAATCTTACTTTATATATATTCAAGAAAACTTGAGTTCGTGGGGTTTTATGCAATTGTACTAATATTACTGTAGTTAATATCGTTTACTTCAAACGGTATGTAAAGACGCTTTTATTTTTGAAATATTTTGATATTTGGACCTAGGTGCCTTAGTACAATTGAGATGAATCATCTGATATTCAACTTTACTTGATTGGCTCTCAAGTTCATTTTGTGACAATACTTAAATAAAATACCTTCTTTTTTGGGATAACTAATCACGAGGTTTAATCATGTCAATTGTAACTGAGGCCAAAGCTGGTAAAATTACGGACGTAATGAAAGAAGTCGCAAAGAATGAAGGTTTAGATCCTGAATACATTATGCGTGGAATCGCTGCAGGTAGGATCGTAATCCCAACCTCTCCATACAGGGATGTCACACTCTGTGGTATTGGTGAAGGTCTGAGAACAAAAGTAAATGCATCAATCGGTGCTTCCTCAGATATTGTCGATGAGGACATGGAAGTACAGAAAGCAAAGGCTGCTGAAGCTGCTGGTGCAGACACACTTATGGAACTCGGAACCGGTGGAGATTTCCTCGGCATCAGGAAGAAAGTTTGTGATGCAATTTCACTTTCTGTAGGATCAGTTCCACTCTACCAGGCTTTCATTGGCGCTGCAAAGAGAGACGGTTCAATCATCCACATGACAGAAGATGACCTCTGGAACGCAACTGAACAGCAGGCAAAGCTCGGTACCAACTTCATGGCTATCCACACCGGTATCAACAATATCGTTCTCGACAGGCTCAAAGCACACGGTCGCTATGGTGGTATCTGTTCACGTGGCGGTGCTTTCATGACCACATGGATGCTCCACAACGAGAAGGAAAACCCACTTTACGCTGACTTCGACTACCTCTGTGAGATCCTTAAAGAGCACGAAGTTGTTCTCTCCACAGGTAACGGGATGCGCGCAGGTGCAATCCACGATGCTACCGACAGGGCACAGGTACAGGAGCTCATCATCAACTCAGAATGTGCACAGAAAGCACACGACAAGTATGACCTTCAGGTAATTGTAGAAGGCCCAGGTCACGTACCACTCGATGAAGTAGAGATGAACGTTAAACTCATGAAGTCCATGAGTGGACACAAGCCATTCTACATGCTCGGTCCACTTGTAACAGATATCTCTCCAGGAAGAGACCACATCGTAACAGCTATCGGTGCAGCAACATCCGCATCACACGGTTGTGACTTCCTCTGCTACGTAACTCCTGCAGAGCACCTTGCACTTCCAAACATCGATGATGTTGTTGAGGGTGTCCAGACATCCAAGATCGCAGCACACGTCGGTGACATGGTCAAACTCGGAAAGAGAGATCAGGACCTTGCAATGGGCAGGGCACGCAGAGACCTTGACTGGAAGAAGATGTTCAGTCTTGCACTCGACCCAGAACTCGCAAGAAAGATCAGAACCGAGAGAGCTTCAGCAGATGAAGATGCATGCACAATGTGCGGTGACTTCTGTGCTGTGAAGATCGTCAACCAGAACTACAATCTCGCAAAGTAATGCCATTGGCATTACTTTTAACTTCTTTTTTTGAATTCTTTTTTGTCCTGTGATTTTTCATATTATTTTCCATCTGCATCTTTGTGGAAATATCATGTACTTACTATTTCTCGACAGGTTGAAAATATAGCAAAGGCATGCATTCCATGTTATCACTATCTTCTCAGATTCCCTAATTTTACAATAAATATCAATTAAGCCTATTATGGCTCTGTAGAAATCCCGGATTCCCAATGTTTAAGGGCAATATCAAAACTGCAACCATCAGACGTTATCCCACTGGAAAATGGTATATCTGTTTTTCTGCAGAATGTGACTGGATACCAGAACCACATGTGGATGACAATGCTGGCGGGATGGATGTAGGAATTGAAAAGTTCGCTACAATATCAAATGGTTCATCTATCCCTAATCCAAGATGAGTAAAGCAAGAGGGGAAGGGTCTTGCAAAATCCCAACGGAAGATGTCACGGTTTGATAAAGGTTCTAATGAATGGTTGAAATCCCTATAAGTTGCTCTGAAAATCCACGAAAGAACTTCCTACAAACGCAATAATTTTGCACCTAAGGTTAGCAGAAGCCTTGTTGATAATTATAATATTGTCGTTTTTGAAGATTTGAATCTCAAGGGCATGGTTCAAAACAACCAGCTTGCAAAAACATAATGGATGTTGCATGGAGGCGGCTGATAGACGGTTGTGTCAAATGACCCGAAGTTTAAAAGAATCTGGATGTGTGCATAATGCACACACTTTCACTTTTTTCATAAATGATTTTGTCAATTTTATTTTTCTAACTAGTTCTGCTAGATAATGTGATTTTATAGATTATTTCAGATGTAATTAGTTTGGTTTTATTCTATGATCACAACTAAGAACACCTATATTTATTTGGACTTATTATCTTGTGCCTTTATAATTCAATCAAGAATAACTGTTATTATTCAGACACAGCGACAGCTAGTAAGGTCCTGTCTAATCGATTATAAAAATAAGATATTATTCACCATTCTGGTGTAGAATGGTGTAATGAATATTTTCAATTATCTTTTGTCCCATACTAATAGATCAGTATGGTGTCTTTGTAACGTACGAAAGGTCAAGTTTTGATACATTCGACTTCTGAACTATGAGGATCGATGATCCATAGTCCGGATTTTCATATTTGAAGATCAACCAAGTAACATCGTCTTCTTCCACTTGGCTGCAATCTGTAATGTTATCATACCAAATGATAGAGGATGATGCACCGTCAAGCAAATAGATATAACCTGACAGTTCCTGTCCCTCTGGAACAGTCTTTATCATTTCAAGAATTGAATTAATCATTTTAGTAACACCCATTTTAACAACCCCTACACATATAAAATGATTTTGGTACACATCTATATTGAATACGGCATCGGAATTAAGTTTTTTCCAATTATCAAACTATTATATAAATAAAACCGCAAAATAATGAGATCATGCACATAAATGATCTAAAAATTGCAACGGTTGATCGATCTGCAATATGGTTGTTTTAAATTCACTTATTTTTATTCATCATATTTATATACTTTTGATATGCATATTTATATTGGTGCATAATTCAGGGTAGATAACATGAGAACATCAGCAAAGTTAGCGAGCATTCTATTTCTATTATTTTTATTCACAACTCCTGCAATGGCCGTAACACTGGAGCTTTCAGCCAGTGATACTTCGGCACAGGTAGGGGTGTCCGTATCATTAACTGCTCGTCTCATGAATGGGACGCTACCTCTTAACAATACATCGGTTAATTTTTCAACCAACTTTGGAAGCCTTAGTTCCTTTTCTTCCACAACGAACGATTCTGGTTTTGCCATTGTTATCATCAATTCTACAGTTTCCGGCAACTTGGTGGCAAATGCCAGTTCGGGCACTGAAACGAACACAACCATTGTCTCATTTTTGCCTGCTCCGGTAACAGATATTATTTTCGACATCAACAACACTGATCCGGTAGCAGGGGATGAGGTCGATGTGAATGTAACTGCTCGTGATCAATATGGCAACATCAACAATACCCCAACTATCAACATCTATCTTACAATGGAGGACGTACTCTCTGAACCACATAACGAGAACATTGCCTTATCTGAAGGGATGGGCAATATGTTCGAAATATCCATTGACCATAACAACATGACCTCTGTACAATCGGTCGAAGGTACTGCCCTTTTGTTGCGAATAACTTCCACTCTCGCAGGAACCCTCTCAATAGGATCAGAAACATTGGGGATTATTAATAATACCTCTGTAGTTTATGCACCATCTACTCCTTACTCAATGGAAGCACTTTATGATGATGAATATATTGTCAATACAACTTCTGATATCGTTGTAAGTTTACATGATCGTTACGAAAATCCGATCGAAGGGTCTACTTTAACGTTCAATGTGACATCTCCTGCAGATACCATATACAACAGCCCGATAACATATAACTCCTCATGGGTCTCCTCTTCAGTAAAGGTCACTCCTGTGGATGGTAAAGCGACTGTATCTCTCAGAACGGACAAACGTGCCGGAGAAAATATAGTAAATGTAGATGCATTAAACACATCTCTGTTCCTCAGGCTCAGCATAACCGGCATTCCGGACATTGCAAATAGCCTCACTCTTTCATCAACACCTTCATCCTGCTATGCAAACAATGAAGACTATTACCGACTTTCTGCACAGGTCATAGACCAGTTCTTAAATCCTTTACTTCCAGAAAGTTTCCGGATAAAGGATCAAGTCATTTTCGAATCAAATTCAGGGTCTACGTTGGTTCCATTGAATAACTATGGGGTAGGGACTACTGTAGTTGGTCCCACTCCCTATGTCGAAAATATAACGGTCACGGCAACCTATAAGGACGAGACGGGTTCCACAAATATCAATTCATCAAAAGAGCTTTCGTTTTCAGAAGGACCTCTATCAAGTTTCAATTTTTATTCAAATCCAAATATAGTACTATTACAGAACCTTTCAGGAAACCATAATTCGAGTGTCATAGTTATAGCATTCGATGCATGGGGTCATCCTCTCCAGGGTGTGAACATAACTCTCAACAACACAGCCCCTTCCCTGGGTAATCTTTCAATGGATGGATACAACGGAACCAACATAATAAACGCTACAACTGATCAACATGGACGTGTGAATACACTCTTCACAAGTTCGAACATCGCAGATAATTGTACCCTAATCGCAACTAGTGGTGCCATAAATGATAGTTTGTCAATAGAGATCAGGGATCAGCCTTTCATCAGTACCTATATCGATGCAGAACCATATGTCGTAAACTCTGGCGATATTGTGAACGTCACAACGATCATTTCGGTAGAAGGGGAGTTACCTATTAGCAGATCGGCTGCAACATCAATGCTTGTGATCGATCGTTCGGGAAGTATGGACCCTGATTCATATGCAGGAACTCCACTGGATGTTGTTCTTGTTCTTGACCGTTCGGGTAGTATGAACGATGTTGAACCTGCACCGAATGCGCCGGAGCAACCACTTACTGATGCATTAGCTGCTGCAAAGACGTTCCTTGACAATCTTGTTTCTAACAGTCAGGTAGGTGTAGTTTCATTTTCAAGCAGCAGTACAAAGGATTTGTCCTTGACTCTGCTAAATTCGTCTGACAACGAGGACCACGTAAAGTATATTATAGATAATAACAAGGCTGATGGCGGTACAGCAATTGGATTAGCTCTTGCAGACGCTAATGAAATGCTGATGAATGGTCGTCCCTCTGCAAAAAAGATAGTTATACTTTTGACCGATGGTGTGAGCAATACAGGCTCTGATGTGGATGGTGTTGATGCAGCAAATGTTGCAAAATCCAATGGAATTATCATTTATACTATCGGGCTTGGGGACGCCAGCTATATTGATGAACCCGCTTTGCGCTATATTGCCCGTGAAACGGGTGGTACTTATTATAATGCACCTACAAGTTCTGAACTTGAAGCTATTTATAACTCAATTGCGCAGGAAGTCTCAGATTATGATGTAACAGCAATTAAATATAGTGAGGAAGGCTTCACACCTTATGGGTACGATGTACATAATTCAGCGGTATTCACACAGGACTCAGGTGCTCCATACTGGTTGGTTTTTGATGCTTGGGATATGGACAGTGGGGGTGAATGCAAATTCACAGTTAATGGCAATTCTGCTGCAGACATTGGTTTTTCCGGGAACTATCGCTGGAGGACTTTTAAATATAATATAACCTCCTGGGTTACCAGTGGTTCTAATAATGTTGTTTTCTATGATCCATCAAATTATCTAAACGCCATCCAAAATGTACGAATCATAGGTAATGGTGCACTGATTGCATCATTTCCTGATGAAGTAATCCCAACATCTTCAACTCCATATACTGTCAATTTCGATACTTTTTACTATTATTATGAAGACACATTTTTGATAAATAAAAGCTTAAATGATCTGAAAGTCAAGCTTGATTGGACTAACGCATCCCAAGACCTTGCTCTTTCGCTTATAAGTCCTACAGGAAAAACCTATGGGATAGGGGCGGATACAACGGGGTATTATCCCAATTCCACAAATGATGGCATATCAGAATCCATATGGCTGATGCCTTTGTCTTATGTCTATCCGGATGATGATGCCGAGGTTGTTGAAACCGGCAATTGGATTGTCAGGGTTTCTTCTCCCTCACCATCTGATTCCTTTGATTTAGATTCTTATATTGACAAGAAGAGTGCAACACAGATTGCTTCAAAAGCCTTCATATCAAGTTTTGACGACACCCGTGGTGACCTCTCCGGACTTGTTCTTTACAGTAACAATAACATAGTAACTTCAGATACCCAATCTAGTTACTTGTACAACGGTAGTGAATGGGTCAGTTATTTCACACCGGGACATGATGCTGTTTATAATTTCGAGCTTTCATGGAATGATAGTTCTACTCTTGATATATCATTGTACGAAGGAACTGAACTTCTAGCTTCTTCAAGCAGCATATCTAATCCTAAGGCTGTGAACACATCTCTATTCACAGGAAATGATTATCACATTATCGTGAACAAATCAGCAGGCACTGAAAATGATACCTCCTTCACGGTCAACGCAACAAGCAAACAACTTCGTGGATCAATGTCCGTTTATTATGATAGTGGCAGTACTGGTGTACCAAGAGAACGTGTGTTGGAAGGTGGCCAATGGTCAGTTGAGCGATCTTCAAATTACGTTGGTGGTTCAATACGTCAATTGATACTGGAAGAATCTCCTGTTAAAGAGGAAATAATTCTAGGAACAGGCGATGATAGCTATGATAGCTATGATTTTAATGTACAGGTATGGGATGGTTCCACATGGAGTGGAGTGCAACAGTTTTCATCTCGTATGGATTCATATGCTACCAGAGGCTTTGATATTGGCTATGAATCTGTATCTGGTGATGCTCTTGCAGTCTATATGGACATGAATATTAACGACGGAGTCGCTCAATATAGGGTATGGGATGGATCATGGTCTCCAGCTTCATCAACTAATGCGGCAAACTCTGGGGCAGGAGATGTCCGGTGGGTAGAAGTTGCTTCACATCCATCTTCTGATGAAATGGTACTTGTTACCCTTGATGATGAACGTGATATACGTGCACAGGTTTGGGATGGATCCTCCTGGGTCAATCCTGTTACTATAACAAATGATGGGCGTGCTACCAGCTATCAATGTTTTGATGTTGCGTATGAACAACAGAGCGGAATTGCGATTGTTGTGTGGTCAGATGTGGATGGTTGGGTACATTCACGTATATGGGATGGCTCTGCCTGGGGTACTGAGCAGGATCTTTATAATTTTAACTCAGATCATAGGGTTTACTGGATAAAAATGGATTCAGATACTAATTCTGATAATATTATCCTGGGTATGGAAAACCTTGATTGTGAAATTTTCGTTAATATCTGGAATGGCAGTTCATGGGACTCATGGGAGAAAGTAACCAATAACTGCTATGAATATTCCAAACGTATTTTCGATGTGACCTTTGAAAGGAACAGCGGAGATGCATTGATAGTTTGGGGGGATAGCACGAACACTCCTAAATATCTAATATGGAATGGGTCAGCCTGGGGTACAGAAGGATCTACAGCCAGTCTTGCAGGTTCGGGTTACGCCAGATGGGTTAACTTAGAACCAAACCCTGATTCTGATGAGATATCCCTGATAACTTCAGATGGAAATTCAGATATTAATATTCAGAAATGGGATGGTAGTTCATGGGATGTTCCTTATGAAGTGGAAACGTCGTCTTCACATTACTATGAGGTATCAGACATAGTCTATCCGTGGAAAGATACTTCGTATTCGACTACAGAGTTAAATTGGAAGGAATGGAGGGCTACAGTCACTTCTTCATTGTCATCTAATTCGTTTGATCATCTTGGAAATTCAATAGATACGATTACCGCTGATGGGTTGACTGCAATTGATGAAGGTCTTTACGAAGCCAACAATGAGCTTTCAGCGATTTCAGGCAATTCAACAGTTGTCCTTATGAGCGATGGTATGGATAACGCAGGACACCATTCGTTGATAGAAGAAGCACTTCGTGCAAAAGAACACAATACGATAATACACACTGTTGGTCTTGGGAAAAATGAAGATGAGGTTGATCCTATCCTTTATGAGGTCGCAAATATAACTGGTGGTGAATATTACTTTGCGCCGAATTCTACAGTATTGGAAGATATTTTTGTAGGCATTGCGTCGGAGCTCACAAATTTCACAGCATCAGGTCCCACGCTTTCAATACACATACCTAATAATTACATAAATGAATTGTCCATAGCTACAGCAACTTATATACCAAATAGTACTAATTCCACGTTTGGAAATGTGACTAACTTCCCTATTCCAATGGCTCCATCACAGGGAAATCTAGAACCAACTATAAGTACTGAGGGAACCAGGTCGGAATTACTTTGGAACCTTCCATCCATGATCCCCGGGCAGAAATGGGGTGTATGGTACCAGCTCAAGGTTCAGGGTGCGGGTTCGGTTCCTTTGATATTGCCTACCTCATCGATAAACTATACAGATGTCAATGAAACAAACATTGATATCAAGATCAATTATGAAGGCGAAACAGGTATTTCCGGATTTGGGGCAGATGTTGATTATGTGTCTCTTGGAAGTATCTCAATTGTTCCGGAATATCCAACTGTGCTTATTGGTGAAGATGCGGTATTGAATCTGAATGCTTTTTATTCTGATGGGAACCCGGCTATTGCCGACATGCAGATATATTCAAGCATCGGCATGTTCAATGAAACTGAAAATCCAATGAGCATAACTGTCAGTGGATCGGATCAAATAAACCTGATGAGTATGATGGCAGGTTCTGCAAACATCAAGGCCATAGGTAGCAATGGAAACAATTCAGTCTCTGATAATGCTGTTGTGTACATAAGGCCAAAAGGTGTAATAATGCTTTCATAAAAACGTTATTACTTTTTTTTTGATAATACGATTGGTTCAGACCATCATCATGTTGGTAGGTATTTTATTCAAAAAATATCATTCAATCATCGATGGCAATTCTAAAAAAGGATGAAGGTGTGGTTTTAACCTACCACATCACTTCTATTATTTATTCCTGTGACACTCATATTCAAGTAATTATGGTGTCAACTATGTTGTGACCTATTATCAGGAATGTATCGTTCTTGTATGCTTTAAGATAGGTAGCATTAGTATTTACGGGATCTGTTGTAAATCCTATGTCTTCAAAGTGATCTCTCCATACATATGCATAGTCACTATTCATTACCATAGTTACATTGACAGGCACATCTGTTCTTGTCAGAACTGTGTCATTGTGTTCCATCTTCAAAGTGATCACAGAACTTCCTGATGATCCGCCATTACCATTGACCTGCACGAGACCAATAGTGGTTATGTCATCGCCTCCAATAACCGTTGAGTATATCCGGGGGTCAGAAAGCATGATCTTCGACCCGGTATCATACTGTGCCATTACAGCGCCGTTCTCATAAGCTAAGGACTTTTCCTCTTTTATGTATTCTATCTTTCCGATGGGATAATGTGTACTCGTTCCATTATATGTTATGTTCATGAAAGGTGTACTATCGATCCACATTCCTGCCGAATGAAGCTTGAGGTTCATGTTCTTAACAGGGGTCTGGTCAAAAGAGACCATTTTCATGTCACTTTGCATAACAATGAAACTTTGTTCAGCTCCTTGAAAGATGCTTGAATCCATGTTCGATTGTAAAATGGGATAGCCCGTTACATAAATGAAGCTCATTCCTATTACAACCACACCAAACAGAAGTATGAATCCTACTGTTTCAGATACGGCTTTATCTCCTCTATCATTGTCTTCTTGAGTCATAACTGATCATATGCTCCATTTCACCACTCAAGGCAGTTCCGTTAATTGGGACCGTACTCGCGATCCCGCTGATCGTTACATCTACTTTCCTTTGAGATGAGTGAGATCTCACTTCAATTAGCTGGTCTGTAGTAGCCACGTCTGCATTTATTGTATAATATTCATTTCCAATGGTCGTCGGTATCATGTACTTTGTATCGATCCTGCCATTTTCCGGTGCGACAAGGTACATATCGGTGAGGGTGGTGCTCATCATATTCCCTATGTCACTGAATCCCTCTTCGATCACAATATCACTTTGTCTTTCCAGCAAAACATCGTTCACACTAAAATGGATGGCTACGAAGAACATTATGAATATGGATGAATATAACAGATAACCGGTTGTAGAAGATACTCCTTTTTCATTTTTGAAAAATAATCTCATACACTGACCTCCACTATCTCTGGTTCTGAAGAATAGAATGTATTTCCATCATTATAGCTGATGTTCAGCCAGACAATATCACCAAAAGCTGATGTTGAATTGTTCGTCGTGATGTTCGATACGCTTATAGCAACCGTTTGGCCATGTGAAGCATACAGCAAACTTGTCTGGCGGCTAAAATCTTCAATAATAGAAGTAGTGATATCTGGAATTGTCTGATTGGATGACTGGTTTATCTGATGTGCAATATGAACTGCCTGGGATGTAGCATCTCTTGACTGGGATACAAGATCCCTGATATCATCTTTTGGAAATTCCAGGGCATTGTTAGATGAGTGATAACCGGTAACTGTCGCATTGTTCATGAGGGTTACCAGAAAGACCAGGGCAATAGCTACCACAAGACCTGAGAGCAGGATCCACTGCCCCTGATCATTTTCAATTATACGTGCCATGCAGTTAACCTCACTTCTATTACTTTGAGTTCATCATCGGGTATCATCCATGTTCCGCCATAAGAATTCACAGTTGCATTGCTCAACGCTACAAGTCGGTTCGCAGTGATCGAATTCTCTGTGGGAGCGCCATTAAATACAGTGTTTTTAACTACTACACTGCTATTTTCCACATAAGCAAATTCAACATTATACATGAGGTCCGGTAACATTATTGCCAATTGCTTATCAAGTGCCAGAAGTTGATCTTTTCCGTAAGAGGCTTCTGTGCTCGTGTTCCAGCTGGCAACGCATTCTGTCAGGTTATACTCCATTGTAGTATCAGGAGTTACATCGAGTATCACAAGTGCATCATTTATTTTCTGCTTCATCTGCACTTCAAGGAAATTATCTGTCTGAGGAATGATCACCACTGAACTTTGTGCAACAGCCAATACTGTTAGAGTGATCAGAACTGCTGCCATAAGTCCTTCCAGAGTGTATAGTTGTGCTTTATCGTTCATTTCCAGACCTTCACCATCATTTGTGCCAGTTCATAGAACGGTTCTTTGCTAGCTGTGTATTCCACTGCTGGTCCTGCTACAAAGGTAACATTATCGAATTCAATTTCCACAAGGCCCGAATTTCCAAAGACCATTGGATATATTTCCAGACGAAGCGTATTATTGCTCATAATAGGGGATGAATAGTTTTCAAATCCATTGCTACTATTTTTAAGGTAAACAACATAGTCAGTTGATACGTTCAATAGTGTTCCATCCATGGATATATTCTCAAAACTTGAATTTGGCGAGGTCGTCGTAAAGTTGCTGATGTCAATTACCATCTTGCCTTTTTGTGACCCATTTATAGATATTTCCGTGGTGTCTGCAGTTCCATTGGAATAAATTGAATGAGCATCATACTCGACAAATGTGCCTGTTTCCATTAATGCAAGACGCTCTATCTTGAATACATCTACAGAATCTGTATTTACCTCTCCCCTGACAAATAAAGTATCATTCAGTAAGATCGGATTTCCGTCCTGATTGATCGAGATGTTGTAGCCATATCTGATATGCTTTCCATTAATATTATCATAAAGGCCTAATTTCGTTACTACGGTGTCTTCATCCAGCTGCATGAACTTCAATGATTTGTCCATACTCAGAAGATTTATCGTATCCGTCAGTCGGGTTTTCGGAATAGTATCTACTGCAAGCCCTATTCTAGTTGAGCTGGATAAATGATCTTCCCAATCCGTACCCTTTTTGGTGCTGTCGTCCCACCAGCCCGGATCTTCACTTAGGACCGTAGCAGTGCGATATGCAGTAAAAGCAATGCCAGTCTCATCGGTAGAATCAGAAATGAACAAACCCGGTACAAATTGCATCGTAAAAATAAATGCAACTAAAAATAAACCCATTCCAAGGAGGAAATCAAAAGCAACTTGACCGCGATCATCCATTCTTATCACTCTACATTTGTATATATTTATATAAAAATAATATTTGTGAATATATTTCAGGCAAACAATATCATGTTACTTATATTTTATAAATATATATGTATATGTATAAACGGATGTATATATGGATCTTGTCAAACGACCTTAATTTCAGGCGACTCATGAAATTGAATATCCTATTAATCTCTATTTTTTCAATAAGTAACACGGAAACCCTTAAATTATCAATTGCCATAATTCCGAAGGGAGATCAATAATGAAAAAAGCGATAATTGAGACCAATAAAGGAACTATAGTACTCGAACTTTTTGAAAAGGATGCACCTAAAACAGTTGCTAACTTTGAGAAGCTTATTAAACAGGGCTTTTACAACGGCCTTACTTTCCACAGGGTGATCTCTAATTTCATGATCCAGGCAGGATGTCCAAAAGGCAATGGTACCGGTGGACCAGGCTACTCTATCAAATGTGAGATAAATCCAAAGAGACATACAAAGGGCGCTCTTTCAATGGCACATGCTGGAAAGAACACTGGTGGAAGTCAGTTCTTCATCACTCACTCTCCTCAGCCACATCTTGATGGTGTACACACTGTATTCGGAAAGGTCATCGAAGGCATGGATGTTGTCAATGCTATCAAACAGAGTGACATCATGACCAAATTAACAGTAGAAGAAGATTGATACTATAGTATCCATTCTTTCTTTTTGAAGAATAACGTGGGGCAATACAAGGATATTTTCAAGTTCTTGGATATTCATATCCTTTATAGAAAATTTGCCTTGGTATTGTTCCTTTTTTTATATTACTACGTAGCTAAATATAAGGTGTAACATGGATCGAAAGACGTTCAATCGTGTAAGGTTAGCAAGTATTGTGCTCAATGAGATCGAAGCTCTTCCTGCTAAAATGTATCCATTCCTCGAATTTGAAAAGAACGAGAATGAGGCGGAAGGAAAATACAGGATACTCCCACTTGTTGGTGAAGCTAAAGAGTCACAGGCAATCTTTTCTGTGGAATATCAGAAATGGTCTGAAGAAGTTCTGGACCTGTTACAGAGATTTTATCCTCAGAAAGTGGATGAATTTACCAATGCATACCGCTCAGCTCTTCCTTATGTAACCCTTGAACTAAAACCAAAGGTGGCAAACAGCCACAAGCTGAAGTTCACATTCATAAAGTATCTGACAGAACAGAGGACCATTCTTTCACACCTGCTCGCAAAAATGTCATCTATGGAAATAACAGATGATGAATGTGATCTGAATGGGGATGTAGAATGTGGTTTTACCGATAATTCCCTGAGGGTTTTCAAATCTGCTGTTCAACCGGTATTGGAAGCTGAAATAAATACGTTCAAGGCAAACCTTTCCGAAAAGGACGGTGACTTCAAGGCCATTCTTGATATGGCAGATCAGATAAATGATGCTGCTACAAATGATGTCAGCAAATTGATCAATAAGTGTAACGGTCTTAGAAAGCTGTGCGCGGAAAATGTTGAATGCGAGGATGCTATCAGATCATTGACACCCGTATTTGATATGATTGGCAGGATGTGATCCCTGCCTTTTTTCAATTCAATTATCCATGGGGGACAAAAAGTGAAGATAATAAAATGCAGGGATCTTGGTTTTAATTGTGACTTCATTGCAACCGGCAGCGCAGCTGAAGCTGACAGTGTTATACAAAAAATGCTGTTGCATATCAAAGAGGCCCATGAGGGTCTTTCGGATGAGGACCTTGCTGATATCAAAGCACGTATGTCCGTTCTTTTGAGCAGAGGTTGTGGGTGCGGAGCCCTTTGATATAGGTCCGTTCACAATTTACAGTTCTTGCATTTTGAAAGCTCGCATGCTTTATTCTCGAATTTCCATTCAAGACCCCATTTTTTGATAGACTGGATGATCTCTATGAACTCCGCTCCACTTTCTGATAGGGAGTATGTGTATACCATGGGGTCAGTGGTCTCATCAAGAGTCTTTTTAACAAGACCGTCTTCTCCAAGTTCCTTTAACCTTGTGGAAAGGGTCTTCGGAGTAATACCTGCAACTCTTTTCTTAAGTTCGTTGAATCGTTTTTCACTGTTATTTCCTTTGTACAGCTCAAGAATTATGCACAAAGTCCACCTCTTGCCAATGATATCGATCGTTTTGTAGATGGTACAGTCCTTCATAGTATCCATCAAGAAACTGCCATTATATATAGAAGTATCTCAAATATACTTGATAACAAAAAGATATCAATTGGAGTGATCAAAAAATGTCAAAAGATATACTTGAAAAGGGAGCTATTGTTCAGAGAGACAAGGAAACATTCGCTATCGCACCACATATTCCTGGCGGTATTGCAACCCCTGATCTTCTCAGAAAGATCGCTGATGTCTCTGAAAAATACGGAGCTGCTGCAATTAAGGTCACATCAGCACAGAGACTTGCCATCGTTGGACTCAAGGAAGATGATCTGGACAATGCCTGGGATGACCTTGGGATTAAACCAGGAGCAGCAATAGGGCTTTGTGTAAGAAGTGTGAAGATCTGTCCGGGAACCACATTCTGTAAGAGGGGACAACAGGATGCTGTAGGGCTTGGACTCAAACTGGATGAGAAATACCATGGAATGGAGCTTCCATCAAAGCTCAAGATGGGTGTTTCCGGTTGTATGAACTCATGTGCAGAAAGTGCCATAAAAGACATTGGAATAATGGGTACTCCTAAGGGATTCACCGTAATGGTCGGAGGCAGTGCAGGTCTAAAACCACGCCTTGCAGATACTATCGCTGAAGAACTTGATGAGGACGAGGTTCTTTCACTTGTTGACACTATCATTTCATTCTATAAGTCACATTCAAAGAAACAGCGTATTGGGAAGGTCATCGAAGAGATCGGACTTGACACCTTCAAGAAGGAAGTCGGGCTTTAAGCTGTTAGGATCTTTCATAAATTAAGGGCTTCCCAAAGCTCTTTTTTTCTTCTTTCATTCCATTTCGTTTTTAGAGCAACCCAATTCACTATGGCTTAAGGGGGTTAACAATGAGGATAAGTTTCTATTATAATGGTGAGTTCGGAAAAAAGGTCATAGGCAATGTCGTCAACTCAAGCACTTTCTGTACCTCGTGCGGGGACCTGTGTGACCACTGTCGTGAACTGAAAAGATCGCATGCTGATAGTATTGTTGATATCTATGAGTTCCCGGATGATCTTCCTGAGTTCATAGATGATCCTTTCGATCACATCCCGAAAAATGTGGGTGAATGTGACCTCCTCATAGCTATGAACCTGCATCCCGATATTTTTTCGGTGCTTCCTGAAATAGCAGCCAATGCTAAAGCAAAGGCAGTTATAGCACCTGTAGAAGTGCCAAAACTTGCACCTGCAGGACTTGTGCAGCAGGTAAAGGAAAAGCTGGAATCCGCTGGGATCGACTGTGAGTTCCCCAAGCCTTTCTGTTCACTTACAAAAACAGGCAAGGCCCTTATAGATGAATTTGTTGATATGGGATTTGGAAGACCCCTGCTGAGGATCGAGATCGATCCTGACCGGAGGATATTTTCCCATGTGCAGGTGCTCAGGGATGCACCCTGCGGCTCCACATGGTATGTTGCAAAAAAACTAAGGTGGACGGATATTGAAGATCACAAAGAGATCGTGTCCGGGGCACATCATGCATACCCATGTACTGCCAGCATGGATAAGGACACCCAACTGAAAGATACGATATTGCATGAAGCAGGGTACATCATAAGAGGAAGTGTGGAAGAAGCTTCGGGTTTCAAAAAGGAGTGAAGAATGCACTTGAAAATGAGGTGATATCATTACTGAAGAAAGACCCAAAAAAATAGCAGTACTTCGATGCGATATTGTTTCCGAGGCATGTCCCGGGGTTGGTTGCTTAAAGGCGTTCAATGCAAGGAAAGTAAAGTTTGCAGATTACGATGACGATACTGAGATGATCGCATTCTTCACATGCGGGGGCTGTTCAGGAAGAAGGGTCTTCCGACTGTTGCGTTCCCTGAAAAAACACGATATTGACGTTATCCACCTGAGCTCATGCATGATCATGAAGAACTATCCAGAATGCCCGCACATTGATTCGATCAAGAAGACCATCACTGATGCAGGCATCGAAATTGTTGAAGGAACACATCACTAAAGGAGATTTGAGAATGGTTAAAAGAATGATAGTCAAGATAGATGAGGATAAATGTACTGGCTGTGGACAATGTGTTTCACCTTGTGCCGAAGGCGCTATACAGATAATTGACGGAAAGGCAAAGGTAGTTTCTGAAGATCTTTGTGATGGTATGGGATTCTGTATCGGTGTCTGTCCTGAAGGCGCTATCACTATAGAGGAAAGGCAGACCGTGGAGTTCAATCTTGAAAAGGCAGATGCTCAGCCAAAGAGCACGGATATATCCATCTCTTGTTTCAGTTGCGGTGCCGGGGAAAATGAAAGATACCTCCTGCCCATGAGGCACAAGATGGAAAGTATTTGGGTCTGCACACGGTGTTTGCCTCAACTTATCCATGGGTGAGAACGGTAAATGGAGCTTGAACTGACGTCTGTACCTGACAACGTATGTGATTATACGTTCAATTTCTACTGGTATGAGAAAGAGCTGGAGCCATCTGCTATCATACCTGGTCAGAATGGTACCGAATATACCTATCAGCAACTTGTGGACGAGCTTAAGGAAGGAAATGATGTTCACATTAAAGGGAGTGTTGGAAGTCGTTTTGCCTACTCTCTGGGAGTTGATCTTGCCCATTTTGGAGGTAACGGCAAGACCGAAACTGCCGGCAACATCTTCGTTGAAGGGAATGTGGGCCCGGAAGCAGGGATGGGGATGTCAGCAGGCTCGCTTTACATTACAGGCGATATTGAACAGCCTTTTGGGAACATCATTGAGGTCGTATCCGATGTTGAGGGATATAGGAAGTTCATTTCCATTACTGAACTTCTGTGTGGCAATGGAGTTGAAGAGCTTTGCAAGAACGAGTTCGATGCGGTAAATGGTAAACTTATCCTCGATGATGGTATTCTGCGGGGAACACTGGCCTCGAGATGTAATTGCGATGCAGAAATTATCGTAAAAGGCGATGTTTACAACGGAACAGGGCTTCTTATGGAAATGGGTAATGTCAATGTGCAGGGGAATGCGGGTCTTAACACTGGTGCTCATCTGAATGGTGGCTCTGTTGTGGTAGAAGGCACTGTAGGGGAATTCTCCGGTGCTTATATGAAAGCTGGAACTCTCATTTTCAATGATGCTAAGGGGTATGTAGGTGCAGGTATGCTCGGTGGTGTGATATATTCAAAAAAGAAAGTGACGCCTGCTCCTCCTGCTGAAAAAGTGCGGGTGGGTGGTCAGGACATCTCTATTGTTCGAAAGTTGACCGGGGCAGGACGAGTGGAGTCCATGCTGTATAACAAATATGAGGTCGGTGAAGAAAAAGAACAATACGTCAAGGTAAAAATGAGGGATGGATCCATAGTAATGCGTAAATTGGACTGATGTCCATTTCTTCATCGATTTTTCTTACATAATCTATTTAAATAACAAACATTGTATCTTCATTATATTTGTTATACCTAAAAAGGTTGGATATACTTGACTACGGAGAGAACTGAAGACTACCTTAAGGCTATTGATACCATTATTGAGAAAAAGGGCTATTCTCAGGTAAAAGATATCGCACGCTTCCTTGATGTAAGTCCGTCCAGTGTCACGGGAATGTTCAAAAAGCTGACAAGGGAAGGATTCATCAATTACGAGAAGTATGGCGGTGTTACTCTCACCGCGGAAGGAAGAAAGCTTGCGAGAAGCACGAAGGAAAAGTTCAGTGTGTTGCATGAATTCCTCGTCCTCCTTGGTGTGGATGAAGATGCCGCAGACGATGATGCCTGCAAGATGGAGCATGTCATAACTCCTGAGACCCTTGAAAGGCTGACAAAGTTCAGCGATTTTGTTAACTGCAGAGAAGAAATGCCAAAATTCTTCCTCAATTTTAAGGAATTTTGTGAAAAAGGAGAGATCCCAAACTGCAGAAAGAAAAACAACATCTCTTCTTCCTTTGGCAAAGATCTCAAAAAAGGGTGCAAGGATCGATCTTGAGACTTCCTGAACGCTAAGACTTCAGAACCTATCCTTTTTTGTCTTGGGCTTTATTGGTCTCATTTCTATTTCTATTTCTATTTCTATTTCTATTTCTTATAGTTTCAACACTACTCAATATGTTAGGCGCGCCAAAATTTATATACTATGGTTAACTAGTCGCCAATATATTAGGATAGCCTAAATTTTGGAGGCTCGTGAACAAATGTTGTCTATACTAAAAAAGAAACGCTGCTGCGGTCAGGAAGATGAGACCCAGGGCGAGCTTGATCGGATAATCCTTGTGGGGAATCCGAATGTGGGTAAGAGTGTCATCTTCAATCACTTTTCGGACAGTTATGCGATAGTTTCCAATTATCCGGGAACCACTGTGTCCATAAGTAAGGGAAAAGGGTGGATCGACGGGAAGGAATTCGAGATAATCGATACGCCAGGGATGTACTCATTATTACCTATAACTGAGGAGGAACGTGTATCACAGAGTTATCTGTTCGACAATGATCCTTTTGTTTATGTTCATGTGGTGGATGCGAAGAACATCCAGCGTATGCTTCCCCTTACGCTTCAGCTTATCGAAGCGGAAGTTCCCCTTATACTTGTACTGAACATGATGGATGAAGCAACCGAGCGAGGTATTGAGATCAATGCTTCCCGGCTTGAGCAGGAACTTGGGGTTCCGGTCATCTGCACGACCTCAATAAAAGGGGAAGGGCTGGACAAGCTTGAAGAAGCGATATCTAAATACAGCTTCCAGCATGTCGATAGCAAGGTAGTGTATAGCAGAGGGATCGAGTATGCGATCGAAAGTATCTCATCATTAATACAGGATGAATACGGCATCTCGAAAAGAACGCTTGCTCAATTGCTGCTTCAGAATGATAAAGTAGCATTCGAGACCATGTCTCAGAAGGGCGAAGATGTCGCTGCTATAAAGAAGATAATCGATGGAACTGAAAAAGAGTACAACGATCCTCTTAATTATGTCCTGACCATAGAAAGGCAGGCATTCGTCAATGATATTGTTGAGAATGTCATGACAACAGGAAAAAGGGACGTTACACTTACAGAAGACGTTGAAAAAAGTTCCCGAACATCACTAAGGGAGCGCATCGATAGCCTCCTCATTCACCCTGTCACCGGAATCCCAATACTGATTCTGGTGCTTTATTTCGGGTTGTACAAGTTCGTAGGCGGATTTGCGGCAGGTACGGTTGTGGATTATCTTGAAGGGACCCTGTTCGGAGAAATGATAAATCCCTGGGTAATTGAGAGCTTCAATGCTGCTGTACCGTATCCGGTCATACAGGACCTTTTCGTAGGTGAATATGGGATACTCACACAGGCAGTGACATATGCAATAGCACTTATCATGCCTCTGGTTGGCGCATTCTTCATTGTGTTCTCCATCATCGAGGATACGGGCTATCTTCCACGTCTTGCAATGCTTATAGACCGTGCATTCAAGAAGATGGGCATGAGCGGCAGAGCAGTCATTCCAATGGTACTGGGTTTTGGCTGTTCCACTATGGCTACCCTGGTGACACGTACTCTCGAGACAAAACGGGAAAGGATCATCACAAGCATGTTGCTTTCACTGGCAATACCATGTTCCGCACAGCTTGGTGTTATATTGGGTATACTTTCATTCAGTGGAAAGGCACTGTTCATATGGGCGATCGTGATCTGTCTGGAGCTGTTGTTGGTTGGATATCTTTCATCAAAGGTCCTGCCGGGTGCAAGTCCCAGTTTCTTTATGGAGATGCCACCATTGAGGCTTCCAAAGCTGTCCAATGTGCTCATAAATACATATTCAAGGATGCAATGGTATTTCCTTGAGGTATTGCCCTTGTTAGTTGTGGCAAGTGTGCTTATATGGATTGGAAGGCTTACTGGAATGTTCGAGATGGCAGTTCAACTGTTCAGTTATCCTTCACAGTGGATAGGACTTCCTGCAGAAGCAGGTGTCATGTTCCTTTTCGGCTTCTTCAGAAGGGATTTCGGTGCTGCCGGACTATTCGATATGTATAACGCAGGACTGCTGACTGACATTAACATCGTTGTTGCTGCTATCACATTGACATTGTTCATGCCATGCATTGCACAGTTCCTGGTCACTGTGAAAGAGAGAGGTGTCAAGATAGCTCTCGGAATGGCTGCATTCATCTTCCCAAGTGCATTTGCAGTAGGGTTTGTTGTGAACTATGTTCTCACTACATTCGGGGTGGTTCTATGAAGTGCCCCCTTTGTAGCTTTGAGTTCGATGAGCCAGACAGGTCGAAATGTACAAGCTGTGGCAGGTTCAGCTCATGTAATCTGCAACGCTGCCCGAAATGCGGGTATGAGATACCACCGGAGACCAAACTGGAAAAATTCGTAAGGGGGCTGTTCAAATGAAAATAAGTGAAGCCGCAGAGGAAGTTCTGGAAAGGATGTGGATCTGCACAAATGAAAATAATATGGTTCATGTGAGCCTGGGGTCCCTCGGGCTGAACGGATCATCTCCACAGATACAGGAGCTGCTTGAGATCGAGAATATCACAATTTCTGATACGAATGCAAGCCTTACGGATGAAGGTGCTAAAAATGGTAGGTTAGTTGTCAGGAGGCATCGCCTTGCCGAGAGACTTCTGGTGGATGTGTTGAACACAAAGGACAAATATGTGCATAGTTCCGCATGTGAGTTCGAACACATACTCCATAGGGGTATTGATGATAATGTGTGCACCCTGCTGGGTCATCCGAGTACCTGCCCTCATGGCAAACCGATACCTGAAGGGGAATGCTGCAAGAAAGCCAGGGACGAGCTGGAGCAGGTCGTCACTCCTCTTTCATTGTTAAAGAAAGGACAGAGGGGCAAGATCGCATATTTCAATATGAAGGAAGAGGAGAAAATGCAGAAGATGCTTGCAATGGGTGTACTGCCAGGTATTCCTGTAAACCTTGTCCAGTCATATCCTTCGTATGTCTTCGACCTGAACCATACTAGATATGCAGTCGATAGGGAGATCGCAGAGAGTATATTTGTAAGGGTCGAATGAGATAGATAACTAATTTAGCTCAATAATGTACCGCCAACCAGAGGGTTTCTGTCGTTTCACTGGTCCAAAGGACTCTGTGTTTGTAGTGGGCAGGAATATTAATATGATCGCCAGGTTCGAGGTGCACCACCTCCGAATCTTCAAACATCAACTTCGCTTCCCCCTGCACCACCATGACCCATTCACTGCGGTCTTGATCGTACCATTGTCCCTCTGGGGTCACATGTTTCTTTGAAATAATACGCTCGATCAATACCTCATGGTAATCCACCAAAGGCTCGAACACTTCATGGGTTAGATCGACTGGTATTTGGTTAAAAATATTATGTTTTTCCATGGTACACCTCATGGATTTGATCAATAAAAAGGACACCTTAAGGTACCCTTACATTGTCAGTTACCAAGACCTGCATATGCAAGGTTTGAATTAAATACCCCGTGGCGAAACCCACCGATCCATGGATATAGTGGATGATCAGACCTTCACCCCTTGTCATCAAAAACTTTATCTGATGTTCCATACAGACCTCTGTCTATGAAAAGAGGATATGAACGACCCCTGTTCAAAGGAAGTGGCTATTTTGCGTGATATTATCATGCATATACACGAGCACCCCTGTCAGCTCGTTCTTGCGGTAACCGGAGGCGGTGCCGGAGCCATTGACCAACTTTTGAGGTATGGGGGCGGTTCTGCTACAGTCCTTGAAGCTCTCGTGCCCTATAGTTCTAAAGCGCTCGATGAACTTATTGGCAAAAAGCCTGAAAAGTATGCTTCATCTGTGACCGTAAGGGCCATGGCCATGGCTGCATACCGCCGTGCGTTATCTCTTACAGGCAATGACGAAGTGGTGGCAGGCAAAGGATTGATGGGCGTAGCCGCTTCCTGCAAACTTTCTGTGGGGGATGATGAACGCAAGGGGCGTGAACATAAGATCTACGTTACTATACAGTCCTTTGATAAGACCCTTGTAAGAACGCTCATACTCAGAAAAGAGCGGCCGAGGGAAGAAGAGGAGTATATTGCAACTTGTATGGTAGTCGATTCCATTGCAAAAGAATGCGGTTGGGCCGGGAATATGCTTCTTGATGATCTTCTATATGGGAATGAGGTCGTTGAAGAAAGGGAAACCACTTTTTCTAAAGAAGTGGCGCAGATGCTTGCCCTGCCTGATAATGTTATGAACAGTTTGGACCTTGTGTCCGATGTTGTTCAAGTCGATCTGGGCGGCGAAACTGTTACTGAAAACCCGGAACTTATATTCTCAGGTTCTTTTGATCCGTGCCATAAAAATCATATTCAAATGGCTGAGCAGGCTTTTAATAAATTGGGGAAGAAGGTTCACTTTGAGATCTCTCTCACGAACGTGGACAAGCCACCAATAGACCTTATATCGCTTAAGGAGAGGCTGGATTCTCTCAGGAAGTACAAGGATGAGGTATTTTTTGGTGGTGTTCTCCTGACTGTCGCTCCCTTATTCGTTCAGAAAGTTAATCTCTTCGAAAATGCTACTTTCATTATCGGGGCAGATACTGCGAACCGTCTGTTCAAAAACCGATACTATCGCAATGAAGATGACATGAGGGACATGCTGGAATATTTTAGGAATAGGAATACTCATTTCCTTGTATTCCAGAGAAAAGGAGTTGATATCGAGCTCGAGCCTGAGATATCCGACCTTTGTGAGATAGTTCCCATTGATGACTACCTTGATAATGGCACTTCTTCAACTTCGATTAGAAAAGAATTGTGTAAGGATGAATGATATTGTTAGTTAGTGAATGGATCAAGTTTGATATTTTGTTCTTTGTATGTGGGATGCAATATATATGTGCAGGAAAGTATTTATCTGGTTGCAATACATTTCTGAACATAGGTATTTCGAGGGAATATTTTGAACAAATATGAGAAATTCACTAAATTGGAGAACAAAAGTTACTCTGATGTCACACGTTTTCTGAAAAAGACCACTCATCTTACTGCACGGGAATGGGTGATCGCACGTTTGTGTGCTGATTTCAAGAATCTCTCGAACCGTTCCGAGATGACATGGATAGGGGAGAACCTGCCGGAGCTTGTTCCTTTTGTCGATGAGCCATATACTAGGCAGGAAGTGTCCAATGCACATGCTGCTTTCAAGCACAAGATCGAGAGAAGCGGTACAACTTTCTTTTATGCATACTATGCCGGGCTTATCGGACAGGAGGAGATGATAAAGATAATACACAAGATCGTATCCGACCTGCAACTTCTGATCGAGACCGAGAGCGGTGAGATCTCTGATGACCATATGACAGATGTACAAATGCTTGTGGCAGATACTCTTCACAGGATCAATGAGTCTCTGGACTATTGAGCGGTATAAGTACCATTGCAAACCGTTATCATTTAAGATAACATGCATTATCTAAAAACAATACTATTTATGGGATAAGGCAATTCTAACAATTGCTTCGAAGATGTTGTCGCACAAAAAACCCATTGCAACTCCTTTACATCTTGGTTTCCCAAAAATTTCGATGTTTTGGTGGGTCAACCTCCTTCCTTTGACAACATTTTCTTTTTTGTGTTCCATACATCTGCTGGACAAGAAAAGTGAAAGGTACGACAATGTATTTATCATGAGACATTTTCTTATACATCGATACAATGAGCTTCAGAGATTTTATCGACCATTTACGAACCAGTGGCAGGTTAGTTGAGGTCACAGAGCCTGTTTCGAAAGTATTCGAAGCACCAAGACTTGCAAAGAAGAGCAATGCTCCCATACTGTTCCACGATATTGACGGACAAAAGGCTATCATGAACCTGTTGGGTTCAAGGGATGAGCTTGCCGATATGTTCGGTGTCCCCAAGGACGGTATTATACAGAGGCTTTCCGATATAAGGCCGGATGGGGAAGTAAAGATAGTAGATACATCTCCGACCATGGAGGTCATTGAGAACGATGTGGACCTTTCAAAGCTTCCTCTGATGACACACTTTGAGAAAGACGGTGGTCCTTATATCACAGCCGGAGTTGTCGTTTCCGAATATGGCGGGATGATGAACGCATCCATCCACAGACTTATGGTCGTGGGCAAGAACAAGCTGGCAGCACGCCTTGTTCCTCCACGCCACTCCTATGTACTTCACAAGAAGGCAGCTGAGAACAACGAGCCTTTACCGGTAGCCATTGTGCTGGGTGCTGATCCGGCAATAACGTTCGCTTCCACCACCCGTGTTCCGGCAGGAAAGGAATTCGAATATGCAGCAGCTTTAAGGGGTGCTCCTGTGGAACTGTTCGAGTGTGAGAACGGTGTGAAAGTGCCACATGCGGAGATAATTCTCGAAGGCTATGTCGACCCCACAGAAAGGGTGGATGAAGGACCTTTCGTTGACATCACAGGCACCTATGACCTTGTGCGCAAGGAACCGGTGATCACAATTACAAAGATAATGCACAGGAAGGACCCTATCTATCACGGCATCCTTCCGGCAGGCGCAGAGCATCTTCTCATGATGGGCGTACCTTACGAGCCAAAGATATACAATGCAGTGGCAGAGGTCACGACCGTAAAGAACGTAGTGTTAACGGAAGGCGGCTGCTGCTATCTCCATGCGGTCGTACAGATAGAGAAACAGACCGAAGGGGATGCTAAGAACGCAATTATGGCGGCATTTGCAGCTCATACTAGCCTCAAGCATGTTGTTATAGTGGACGAGGATATCGATATCTTCAATATGATGGATGTGGAATTTGCCATTGCAACAAGGGTGAAAGCTGACCTTGATGTCATGATAATCCCGAATGTGCGTGGAAGTTCCCTTGATCCAAGAGGTTCTCCCGATGGGACCACCACCAAGATGGGCATAGATGCCACAAAGGTCCTTGCAGAAAAAGAGATATTCGAGCGCGCAAAGATGCCCGAATGATAACTATAGGAAATTATAATGTATCTGACAGCAGAAGAAGAAAATGTACTTGACGGCGAACAGGGTGAGACCCTTCGCAAGGCTATGGAGATCCTTGTTGCACTTGGAGATATCTATGGTGCGGATGGTCTGATCCCTGTCAAGAGCGCCCAGATAGCAGGAGTATCCTACAAGACGATAGGAGATGCCGGACTTGAATGGATCTCCAATCTCGAAGGTACGGTAAAGGTCCCTTCAATATTAAATCCCGCAGGCATGGATATGCTCCGGTGGAAAGAGATGGGCATCGAACCGGAATTTGCCGAAAAACAGTTGGAGATAATAGCTGCCTATGAAAAGCTCGGTATAAGTTCAAAGTGCACTTGCACTCCCTACTATCTCGAAGGTTTCTCGGCTACCTGTGGCGACCACCTTGCATGGAGCGAGTCTTCGGCTGTCTCTTATGCGAATTCGGTAATAGGTGCACGTACTAATCGTGAAGGCGGTCCGTCCGCATTATCTGCTGCACTGGTCGGGAAGACTGCGAACTACGGTTACCATCTTGATGAAAATCGTGTTCCTTCGGTTTCCGTGGTCGTGGACCATGAGCTCTCTGGCTCTGATTATGGTGCACTTGGTTATATTGCAGGTAAGGAGATCGGTAATCGCGTACCGATGTTCCATCTGGCCTCCACACCTACCTCAGATGAACTGAAAGGATTGGGTGCTGCAATGGCGGCATCCGGTGCAGTTGCATTGTATCATGTAGAGGGTGTCACACCTGAAGCAAAGCAGGTCCATTTCGATAAACCCGATGAGAACATCACCATTCAGAGAAGTCAGCTTGATGAGGTCTATGAGACCATCATTGGCAATGACGATGACCTGGAATGCGACATCGTAGCGGTCGGCTGTCCGCACTGCTCTCCTGAGGAATTGAACAATATCGCCGATCTGCTGGAAGGCAAAAAGATAGAAAAGGAACTCTGGGTATGCACTTCAAGGGAGGTTGCCCAAAGATATCCTGATGTTGTGAAAAGGATAGAAGAGAGTGGCTCAAAGGTGTTGTGTGATACCTGTATGGTCGTCTCCCCTGCAACGGAAGGCCACAATTGCATGATGGTCAATTCAGGCAAAGCACTGGCTTACGTTCCGGGAATGTGCAAGGTCCCTGCAAAGATCGGAAGTCTGGAAACATGTATCAAAAGGGCTGGTGGTGACAATTAAGATCGAATGCAGGACCATTGCAAGGGGAGTTGCGGAAGGTGAGGTGCTCCTATCAGGGGATGCCCTCTCTTTCTTAGGTAACGTTGACCCGAAAACAGGAGTAGTTGTTGACCCCGGTCATGCTATTTATGGAGAATGTATCAAGGACAGGATACTTGTTTTTCCACATGGAAAAGGTTCTACCGTGGGTTCTTACGTGATATACCAGTTGAAGAAGAACAACGTATCCCCTGCTGCAATGATAAACATCGATTCTGAACCGATAGTGGCAGTGGGAGCTATCATCTCTGATATCCCTCTCGTGGACAGGCTTGACAAGGACCCTTTCACTATTTTTAAAAATGGGGATCGTGTGAAGGTCGATAGTACCGGTGGTTTCGTTGAACTGATGAACAGGTAAATTCAGACGTGGGAAACAATAAAGTTAATGTCTTCAAGAAATAAAGCTCCAGAGGATGTAGAAGTAGAGGCCATGGTCATGGACCTCTATGATGACATTCATCCATTTTTCAAAGCCTATGAAGTGAACTATGCTGACAGTGAAATTCATTTTTACGGACTTCCCCAAATTGAACCCAAGATGGTACATCAATATCTCTGGCCAAAGTTAACAGCCAAGGGCTATCAACTCTCCTTTACCAAGGAACTCGGGGAAGATGTATTGGTCGTTTCTCCGATACAAGAGGTCCCTGAGCGCATATGGATAAATGTCCTGCTCGCCGTAGCAACGGTATTTACCACCATGTTCGCAGGTGCTACGATGTTCGGGGTGGATATCTTCAGCGAACCTTCTCAGTTCATCAAAGGACTTCCCTTTACACTTGCGATAATGTTCGTCCTCGGCTCTCATGAAATGGGTCACTACATGGTTGCGAAGATGCACGGCATGCGAACATCATTGCCATATTTCATTCCTTTCCCCACGATCATTGGCACAATGGGTGCTGTTATTAAACACAGGGGTATCATACCTGACAGGAAAGCATTGTTCGATGTGGCAGTTGCAGGTCCACTTGTGGGTCTTGTGGCATCTGTCATCGTGACTTTCATCGGTCTGTCATTACCACCTGTGGAGTACATAGTCACACCTGGCAATATGGTGCTCGATATACAGGTCCCCCTTCTGTTCCAGGCTATTAATACGATATCCGGCAATACTATCGAGACCATGCATCCTGTGGCCTTTGCAGGTTGGGTCGGTATGCTGGTGACCGTGTTGAACCTGCTACCCTCGGGCCAGCTCGATGGCGGTCATATCGTTCGTGCAATGCTCGGAGAACGTGCAAAGCATGTTTCTATGGCAATGCCCTTCATTTTGGGAAGTCTCGGACTTTATGTCATCTTCGTGCTTCAGCAAAATGGCGGTATATGGATGTTCTGGTCTATCTTCCTTCTGCTCTTTGCACTGGCAGGTCATCCAAGGACCTTGAATGATGATATTAAGCTTGACAACAGGAGAATTGCATTGGGGATTGGGACTTTCATACTTGGTCTGCTATGTTTTACTCTGGTGCCTTTTACACTGGTAATTACTTGAGGTTGAAAAAATGGATGTATGTTTCAGGTTGATGCAGAAGAACACTTACAGCCTTGCGGCCCTTCTCCCCCTTCTTCCCGAAAGCAAGCTCGTAAAAGAGATCCATGAGGGCATCATGATCTATAGTTTTGCCACCAAACAAAAAGAAAATGTGTTTGCAGAGGTAGATTCCCGCACATCCGATACTATCTGTATAGCAGGTGGTCCGCATCCTTCTGGCTCTGTTGAGGATACTCTTGAGCACTTCAATTTTGTTGTTATAGGGGAAGGCGAAGAGACCCTTCCGCATCTTGTAAATACGCTCCTTGAAGGTGGAGATCTCTCAAAGGTCAAGGGGATCGGATACAAATGCGATGGGAAGGTCGTGCTTACGGAAAAGCGTGACAATGTGGACCTTGACAATTATCCTTGTTTCGATTCGAAAGCTCTTCGCTCACCCATTGAGATAAGCAGGGGATGTCCGTGGAATTGCAAATACTGTCAGACACCCCGCATATTCGGACATGAGATGAGACATCGAAGCATCGATTCTATTGTCAGTTTCGCTAAATATTACAACGACCTGCGCTTTACTTCCTCAAACGCATTTGCTTATGGCGGCAATGGTATTCAGCCAAGGTTCGACAAGGTAGAAGCTCTGCTTTCAAAGTTGAGTTCCATTGAAGGCAAGAATATCTTTTTTGGCACATTCCCTTCTGAGATACGTCCTGAATTTGTTACACACGAAGGGTTGGAACTTATCGATAAGTACTGCAGTAACAGAACGATAAGTCTTGGTGCTCAATCCGGAAGTGACGGTATGTTGAAAGAGATGTTAAGGGGACACACGTCCGAAGATGTCAATATCGCTGTTGAACGGTGTTTTGAGCATGACATCATACCGGTAGTGGACTTTATCTTCGGTTTTCCCAATGAGTCCGAAGAAGACCAGCAAAGAACAGTTGACCAGATAAAGTGGATCTGTAAAAAGGGTGGAAAAGTGCGTGCCCATTACCTTTCCCCTTTACCTTCAACACCTTACGAGAACATCGTTCCCTCGCTTATCAGTGATCCTGTTAATCGGGTGCTGGGTAAAATGGCAAGGGATGGTAAGCTCAGTGGTAGCTGGAATGAGTGATCTCATTCTTCTTTTGAGATGCGGCAAAGCTCCAATCCGTTGTTGTGGAACACGTAAACTACTATCTCTTTTCCCTTTTCAAAGGCTCGCATCTGGCGGTCATAGACAGATTTGACATGCTTTGATCCATTCTCTTTGAAATGTTCCTTTACTTTTTTAAAGAAAGCTATCTGCTGTTCAAGGTATGCTTCTTCGTATTCTTTAATATCAGATGCTATCACTTTCGCATCTTCATCCGTGATCTCGCTATGGTAACATCCATGCTGGTCCAGACCGGATATCTGCCGCCAGTCAAGGTTGCCTTCTTCATCTGTCTCCCGGTGGAGCATGTAAGGGTAAAGGCTGCATATGGTAGGCCTCTTGTCATAGATGGTACACCTATTGTTCTCGAGAAGGACGCAACTTCCATCCTCTTTTGTTCTCAGTGAGTATCCGGAAACGTAAAAATTCCCCTTCTGGTCACAGAACTCATAGTATGGTGCAGGGGTGATAAGGGATGCATCTATCTGTTTCATTGCTTCCACATCTTTTTCCAGCAGGAATACGTGGTCGTTGAACTGTCTGGTGCAGCACATCCCGCACAGATCGCACTCGAACCCGACCTCCTTTATTATATCAATAAGCTTGGCATCGGGATATTTTTTCAATGCCTTGAGCTCTTTTTCCGTTTCCCTTATCATTTCGTCTATCATTTTAAAGGTCATCACCTGCTTGTTACCATGAGTTTGTTCTTTGAACGTCGTGTTCCTTAATCTTAATTATGGTATTTTCCTTTATCAAAGTTTCATGTCAGAATACCGTTCTCTCACTTTTTTTGTTGCAAACGGATGCCAATTTCTGCATCATATTCAAATTGTGGGGCAAATGAATGTCTGTACATTGCTGCATCAATATCTCTAAAAAAGCAGGCAAATGTTTGCGATCAAGTGTCGCATATTGCAGTAAAAAAGATCAAACTGACTGGTTTGTAACTCTCTCTTTATTAAAATGAGCAATGATCTTTTCAGCAAGTCCTTTACTGATACCCTCCACTGCAGTAAGTTGTTCAACGGATGCATATCGTATCTGCTCAATAGAACTAAAATGGTTCAACAATGCCTTTTTTCTTGAGGCTCCTATCCCCGGGATAGTGTCCAGTTCTGAGTGAGAGAGCCTTGCAGTGCGTCTTCTTCTGTGGGATGATACAGCGAACCTGTGGCTTTCATCCCTTACACGCATGAGCACTTTGAGGGCTTCGGAGGTGTGGGGTAATATTACAACCTCATCGGTGTCATCTTTTGGTACGATGATATGCTCGAATCGTTTTGCAAGTCCCACAAGCGGGATGTCGAGTTGTAGTTCCTTTAAAGAACCCATAGCGGCACTGACCTGTCCGGGACCTCCGTCTATGAGGATGAGGTCTGGTAGCTTGTCCTTCTCGGTTTTTTGCCGCGTATACCTGCGTTTTACTACCTCTGCCATCATGGCAAAATCGTCTATTCCCTTTACCGTCTTTATGTTGAAATGCCTGTATTTGCTATTTGCAGGTATGCCGTTCTCAAAGACCACCATTGAACCAACAGCATCAGTGCCCGATATGTTGGAAATATCAAAACCTTCGATGTGTGCAGGCAATGTGGACAATGAAAGTGCATTCCTGAGCTGTAACAGTGCTTGCAGTGCCTGTTCCTTATCACTTTGCTTAAGGTGTGACTGCTCCATGGTCATTTGGGCATTTTGCTCGGCCATTTCCATCAATCTTTTCTTGTTACCCCTTTGAGGTACCTGTATCTGTACACTTCTCGCGGCTTTTTTAGAAAGCCATTTGATAACGAGTTCCTTTTCGGGTATCGGGTGCTGTACAAGTATCTCGGGTGGCACAGGGGCATCCTGATAGTATTGCTTTATGAATTCCTCTGTGACACGGGCTATATTGCCGTTGGCATCTCCCCACGAAAGGGACAGATCGGCTTTACCGACCATGTTGCCATCCCTGATGTAGAAGATCTGTACGAAAACGGTCTCATCGTCAGAGGCAGTTGCAATTATATCGCTGTCATCATTTCCCGCAGTGGCCGTCTGCTGCTGGGAAAGGCTTTTCAGAGCATCTATCTGGTCACGTATCGCAGCAGCACTCTCATATTCCTGTGCAATAGCATGGGTGTTCATCTTTTCCTGAAGCTCCTTTATTATGCCGGATGTCTCACCCTTAAAGAACTTCACCGCTTCCATCACATTATTACGGTATTCTTCAGGGGAGATGGAGCCATTGCATGGTGCATAACATCGATCGATATGATAGTTCAGGCACGGCCTTTTTCCTTTGCCGTCTATTCTACGGTTACATCTTTTGATCCTGAATATCTGTGATATCATCTCAAGGGTCTGTTTGACAGGTTTCACGTTCGTATAAGGGCCAAAATAGAGGGCGCCGTCCATAAGCCTGCGGCGTGTCATGAATATCTTAGGAAATTTCGTATTGACAGTGACCTTCACGTAAGGATAACGCTTGTCATCCTTCAGGGCGATGTTGTAGTGTGGTTTGTTCTTCTTTATCAGATTCGCTTCGAGTATCAGTGCAGCGACCTCGGATTCCGTGACAATGTAGTCGATATCCGCTATC
>Ga0255365_10005_pt2 | contig 34787 bp, 31 predicted proteins | sample ANMaggSeSYBR01J3_FD_182089 | JGI IMG/M metagenome (GOLD analysis project Ga0255365, IMG submission 182089) | Sediment cell enrichment communities from methane seep in Santa Monica Basin, California, United Staets - ANME aggregate JGI... | ecosystem: Environmental > Aquatic > Marine > Cold seeps >... | reverse complement strand
GTTGACATTCCCATCTGTTGAATGAAAATCTCCCGCAAAATAGGGATTGTCAAAATAATATGAACTGGACAATGGAGACCTCTTTTGCACATCAATTTCAGAAAAATTCACAAATCCATACGTGAGAGCTGATATCGAATCTAAAAGTACTCTTGGACTTCCATCTGATATAGCCATAAAACGGCGCATTGTTCTATCACCGTTCCCGAAAGCTCCAGCTGTATCATCAATATATTGATTGGCCCATTTTGCAGAAACATATGTCTTGTCATCCATCACCCATTCTTCCGCAGATTCTCCAGTACGCCAGTGATTATAAAAGCCCGAAAATGATACCGAACAAATAAGTAATAATATTGCGAATGTTTTAAAATGTTTGGAGGGCACATTAAGAATATTAGTAAGAGCAATGCTAACCAATAATATTGAGAAGATCAGATAAACAAAATGCCCATAGATATCAGAATATATAATTGGCAAAAGGAATGCGCATAACAATAGAATGAACGACTCTTCTTTTCTCTTAGGCTGTTTCAACAGCATGTAAACCAAGCCACCAAAAACTAATAGGGTCAATGGTCCCACATGCCTTACTTGAACTATGAATATTTCCAATATCCAATCATACCTGGAACCTGCAAAAGGTACTAGGCTTCTTTTGAAAAACGGAAGTAGCATGAAGAATGAAAACAATGCAGTGTAGCCTATTGTCTGAAGATTGGAAGGTATTTTTATTCTATTTCTGGTCAATAACAAGAACACCATCAATCCAAGAGATAACGCTGCAAAGTAAGAAAATTTATGAATGCTAAATAGTAAAATTAATAACATAAGCAACAGAGCACCTATCTTTAACCTTGAACCGTTCGAAAATTTCAATAGCAAATATAAGAACAAAGGAAATAGTGCAATAAAAGGACCTCTTGTACTGACCTCCCATGTAGTAAAGATCAATACACCCTGAGACACTGAAAAAAGAAATGCAAATATATATTTAAAAATTGAATCTGGATAGAGCATATTTCCAAGTAAATAAGAGGCAAATAGGCTAAAAATACCCAAAACTAAAGAGAAAACCAAAATCGTGATTTCCATATCAATATTTGCAAGCTGGGAAATACCAGACAAGAAATACGGAATCCCACTTGCATATGACAATGGATATAAACCAAAGATTGAAAGCCAACTTTCCCACCAGTTAGCCTGTCCATACATCGTGATCGAGTTTGCAAGTGAATGAACAAAAAAAGAATCGCTTCCTTTTTCATGAGGGATAGAGGGGATCCTTATCACTATGTTCAGCACAACAAGAAGTGCAAAAATTATCACCTTGTTTTTCGGTGGATTGTCTTTAAACATAATACCTCCTTCAGCCTGGTATTCCTGTAATAGTCGATAACTTCTTTATCATCAATTCTGGGTTCTCTTTTAACATAATCTGTGAAGTACCCTAGCATATAAGGTATGCCAACACCATTTTTATGAAAATCATCATTGCTCCATAAAAGTTTTATCCCTTTTAGTAAAATATGCAGCGGAGTGAAACCGATATGATAATTGTTGGAACCCATTTTTTTGTATCCGATCCATTGACCTTCAGCACCTGCGAATGGTCTTAAAGATACCATTCTTACGTCATCGAACTTTTTTGTTTCCCATCCCCTAAGTTTAGCTTTTACAATAGCAATACTGTCAGGACTACAGGTTAAAAGATAACCCCCCGTCTCTTCAAAGCATTTTATATTCCATAGCCTGGCACCACCTGTTGGCAGATCATCACGATCTCGGTCCCACAGTATTTTACCATTAACAGTAGAGCCGATACGACCACTACAGATGCCAAGTTTAGGATTCATTTCAAGCTGATCCATTAGATATTCAAAATAATTATCATCAAGTACAACATCTGAATCCGCGACCCCGATATGATCATATGCGATATTGTTGCTATCACAATATTCCAGTGCATGATCAAAACCCACTCGATAAACATGTGCAACGTGGATCCCCAGATCTCTTGGAGTTTCATCCAGTCGTACGGATCTGATCCAGTCATGGGACGTGGTAAGTTCTTGTAATATTAAAGGAGTTTTATCCGTACTACCATCATCGACTATTACCCATAGCTTTGGCCTCACCGTCTGGTTGATAACCGACTCTGCAAGTTTTGGCAAACTGTATTCTTCGTCTTTACAAGGCGTCACCAAAATATATGTTCTCATGCTCATATGCCATTTGTCCTTTCTAAACTAAAAACCATATACATTCGAATTCCTTTAGAACCATATGTTCCAGTCATTGTTCGCAGACAAAATACAACTTATCTTCACCAATAAACTTTCATTTATGATGGTAGTATCGTTGTTTCCTCGAGTATCCAGACATTCATTAATGCAATAATCCCCATTGTTGCAATAAGACTTGTTCCAATTATAATTATATCTTCAAAACCCTTCTTATAGTTTTGGTTTCATCCTTTGAAAATATCCGTAAAGCCACCAAAGCCACCCCATAAGTAAGTGCTCCTGAGACCACTATTAAAAAAATGTTGACACTTACAAAATTATTCAGATAATAAACAGGCATAGCCATGAGCAAGCACGCCAGTATGGGCTTAACGAATATCCTGAATATCCCTGGAGTGACTAAATTAGTGGAAACAAAATAAAGGCTCATAAATAATAAGATCAATTCTGTTACGACCGTTGTAATACTTGCTCCATAATAGCTATACTTAGGGATTACCAGGAAATTGAGTAAGATATTTGCCACAACACAGACACCCATGCTCAAGGTGTTCAATCCTTGCTTATTAATTGATGTTAACAGACTCGTTAAAGATAAATTCACAGATATGAGGAAGACCGACCATATTAGTATTTCGAGCGCAATTATTGAACCCGCAAAGGATTGATCATAAATAAGGAATATGATACGCTCAGCGATAAGAGCAGTTCCCACTGTAATTGGCAGCATAAGTATTACAAGGAATTTAAAACCCATTTCATAATATTTAATTAAAGTCTCACTTGAACTTGTAAATGCTCTTGACATAACAGGAAACAATGAGATGACTATTGCATATGGGATCAAGCCTAATGGTTCGCATAATTTATATGCAGCTGAATACAGGCCCACGGCATGATCACCGACCATCATAGAAAGCATCAGTACATCTATTCGATGATATATTATGAGAAACACACTGGAGAATGCGATTGGTAGAGCTTCTTTGAATAAATGCTTCCACAATTTGAGATCGATATCGAACTTGACCCTAACAAATCTTTTCACAAAAAAATAATTTAACAAGGCTTTCAATACTTCTGAAAATAGGAATACAAGTATTAACTGATATAAGGTGCCATGCATAGCAATTATGAAGAAGATCAGAGAGGCAGAAACTATTTTAGAGATCAGTTTTGCTACTATGTCGTATTCCATTTTAAGTGTGGTTTGATACACCGAACGGCAATTATCGCTAAATGATATGAACAGTAGTGTGAATGATATCAGATACACGTATGTGGTCGTATCTACCGGATAATCCATCAGTGATATGATCGATATTGACAGAAGAATAGAAAATATAGAGAGTATTATTTTAATAATATATGCATTTCCAAGCATTTTTGCCATGCTTTCAGCATCTCTTGACATCTCCCTTACAAGTATTTCACTGAGGCCGAAATCAATAACTATGCCAAAAAATGCAATGTAGGCAAACACAAAATTGTATTTCCCAAACTCATCGACTCCCAAGTATTTTGCGAGATATATTACAACAACTAAAGAGATCAACCTGAAAAGCAGATTCCCTACTAGCAGGACACCTGTATTTTTGGCTACCTTATCAATTGTGCTCAATATTTCACCTGTTCTCTAATTAATGATCTTGGCTCTTAATTACTGAATTGGGGGGCCAGAATGACAATGGTCAGCCAATATCCAAATTATGATAGATAAGCTTTTCAAGAGCTTCACAAACACTGGAAAGTAATTCAACAAAAATAAATAACACATAAGATCTTAAAGAAACATTATAACATTTTACAATATAGCTCATAACATTTTTTACATACCTTGAAAGTAAGTGGTTTGTTTATTTTTGTGTATGTACCATAGTTTACTAATGTCCCTCCAAATTGTTTTTTGAAATTTCGGACAGTATACTTTACTTTCGGACTGCCTGCTCCCCCAAAATCAAAAGTAGAGTAACCGTTCTTAGCGCCCCATGATAGTATATTCCAGACTAAATATTCATTAGGATGCAGATGCAAATGTTTACGTGATGAACACGCATACCAATCATAAATGGTATTATTATAATTAAGCGTAAGTATTCCAGCAATTGGTAAGCCATCGTAAGTTGCCAGATATATCTTAGACAATCCTTTTGGTACCAGTAGGTTATAGACGTTATAGAACAACTTAAAATCTTTAACTGGTATCTTGGCAGTTTCTGAAGTTTCTGACAAAAGCTTATAAAAACTTTTTAATTCATCATAATTTTCTACTTCCTTGATCACCACATTATTTTTTTGAGCTTTTCTAATACCATTACGTTTCTTTTTTCCTAACGAACTCCATAACTCCTCCTCGGTTCGGTTCAAGTCAATAAAGAAATTTAAATTATCCTCGTAATTATAATCGCATGAACACAATAAATCAGGCATGTCAACATTAGAGTTTGAATATATTCGATTATAAAGGGATCCTTTTTTAGTAATTTTATCATGCTTGTTAATAAGTTCAAGGGCTGCACTTTTTCCACATTCGCTATTTACCCAGAGGGGAGCATCGCGAATAGTGATGTGGGAAGAAAGATACCCGATTTCGCTTATTTCTGTAAACTTGATGCTGACCAACGATGCCAGAATTTCACCGTTATCATCAACTGCCGCCAAAGCCAGTGGTTCACAATTAGGCACATCATGATAGATATCAAGCATGTGACCTGTTTGGAAAATAGTAGCATACTTGTTTTTAGAGACAAACTTATTTAGCATGTCCTTTTCTGGTTTCATTATGCTAAATTCTGTCATTGGACTCCCTTTTGGTCATGAAACTCAATGGTATCAACAATAAAATCAACAACGTCTATGGTATCGCTTAACATTTCATCTTTTTTTGATTTCCATACATCTCTATTTGATCCATTCTCCAGTATCTCAATCGCTTTTTTTAGTGCCAGATCCTTATCAGGGATCGTATAAGCAAGTCCATATTTTTGCTCAAGCTCGTTGAGATAACCCCTTTGATTATTGGAAACATAGATAGAAGGAACTCCAAGTACAGCGGCCTCCGAAGCCATAGTTGCACCTTCACTAATGCACAGTGCAGCATGATAGATTATATTATGCAGGTCTTTGGGGTCCATTTCAAGCTGATAATCCTTAATTGTTTGCCAATCTGAAATCTCAGAGGAGATAATAACTTTTCCATACTTTTCAAGCACAGAGATATATTCTATTAATTCTTTTTCCGCCTTGAAATTAAAGCCTTTTGCATGTAGATCATGATGTGAGGAGAGAGCAGATAGACGAACCAATATATATCCTGCTTTTAAACCATATTTAGTCAACACATTCTCATCGGGTTTAAAATATTTGGGGTGAAGGTATGTTAACTCATAATAGCCTCTGAAACGTGTCTGTTTTGGTCCAAGGTCCAGATAGAACGATGTCGACGTGTAAATCCTATCTGTAAATGGAAAGGCAAGTTTTGTGACCAGACCTGCTATTTCAGTATCTGAAAATGCCAGATGGGGCTTCCCCATAAGTCTGCTAACATGTGCTGAATAAGGAGAACCCGGACTTACAAAAATGTCAGGTTTGAACTTTCTTGCCATTCTGTACAAAAGTAGATCATTAGCAAGAACACCAAAAGCTTTGCCCGGCATTGTCTTATAATGTTTGCAGAGTTTATATTCAAAACCATTCTCTTCCAGCATTTTTCTGGTGCTTTCTTTAGCCCGTGCAAAGATTTTAATTTTATGTCCCCTTTCCTGAAGTAATCGAATCACATTGCTGAACACATTTACATCTTTAGGATGACCAATATCCAATAATACATTCAATTCTCTTACACCCCATTCAGCTTCTTTGCAGGAACATCTGTTACAATAACATAATTATCAATATCTTTTGCAGAAGCTAACCCCGCACTAACCAGCCCCACACCAACCACATGCCCAGTTCCAATAGATATATTTGGCAGCATAATTGCCCCCGATTTTAAGGTTACCTAATATATTATATTGCTCTTTATAGCTTTTATAGATGGTCCAATTTTTGACAAAAATGGGCCTGAGGTAGTTACAAAGATAACACCTGGTTATATGGAACCCCTACCATACAACAAGATGATCCCAATCAAACAGATTGTATATAATTGTTTATTCCCTCTAATATATACGTTATCCCCAATATGGTAATTATATGCACTTAACGAAATGATCCGAAACTATTTAAGGAAATCTCGAAGCAAACGCTTATTCATATTTTTGATAACAATTCTTATCAAATACAATTTTTTATGATATTACATATTTTATCAAGTTCTTTTTTTCTCAATGTATAATGGTTAGGCATAACAAGTAGCCTCTTTGCTACATTTTCAGTAGCAAGGCAATCCCCCTCATATCCATAACTCAATTTTGCGATTTCTGGTGTCGCACTGAACAGCATGACTGTATCAAATCCTGCTTTTCTGAGCTCTTCACTCAAATTGTCCCTTACAGAAATGTTTTTAAACTGTATTGGAAAAAGGAAATAATTACAGTAGGTTTCCGAACGCTCAAATGGAAGTATTAGATCAAGACCTTTTAGTTGTTCTATTAAATAAAGGGAATTATCCCTAGTTTTATCCACTTTTCCCTGAAAATCCTTTATTTTTTTAGTAATAACATGAAGATCCGTGTTCCGGATCTTTGTTTTACTAAATGAGCGTTTGTTCATAATATCAATCTTATCTTCAATCCTACTACCAAGTGGCAAAGAAAACAATCCAAACCAGGGCCTGTGATACAGTAGCGAGCGTGCATACGTTATTGTTGCATGTTTTATCTCGTCAGTAATTGAAGGAAGTTGGAGTTTTTCAATCTCATTCTCTATATTTGATGCAAGCTGAAGATCATTAGTAGTGATCATTCCACCCTCACCTGCGGAAATATATTTCCCAGTTCTGAAACTAAAAAATCCAGCAGTTGCAATTGTTCCAACAAGCATCCCTTTGTACCTGCTCAACAATGCATGAGCACAGTCCTCGATCACCGGCTTGTCCCCTGCAACCTTCAGTATCCCTTCAAGGTCAGCGGGACGACCTAAGGCATGGACTACAACAACAGCAGCAAGATCATCTATTTTTTTATTCAGATCTTGTGGATCGAGAGTATAATTATCAGGTTCAATGTCAATAAATACTGGATTATGTCCAGCATGTATTATCGCATCGAAATCACTTGGGCACGTATATAAAGAAACACCAATGTTTGAATTCTCAGGCAAATTCAGAGCTTTTAAAATGATATAAAGAGAAGTTCGACCGCTATTTGTGTAATTAATGGATACATCTGCAAATAGATTTGTAATCTTGTCTACATCTGGTTTTTTCTCTAGATGTAGCATTGATGATAGGAAATCCCCAGTATAATAGTCAATGTTAAATCTGGGAATTAATCTGGGGTCGGGTTTAATCGAATTCATTCTTAATATTGGTTCTAGTTCAATTTTATAAGTACATATCGATGTTAGAATTGTCCACACTTCAATTTCTTGTATATAACATACCCAACTTCAGCAATTTTATTCTTGAACTTGTCATGTGTTATCTCATACCTACCAAAATTCACTTCCTTACCACCAAAACGTCTTTTGAATTCCCTTACACCATATGGTTTGCTCGGGTGACCTGCACCACCAAAGTCAAATGTCTTATATGTACCAACGTTTTCTTTGAGAACCCACCAGACGAGCGCTTCGTCCACATACTCCACATCTTTTTTTGATCCTGCATACCAGTCATACACCAGATCATTATATTTGAGCACTATCCGGGTACCTACAGGCATTCCGTCCTGAATAGCGACATAGAAATCAGCCATACCTGTTGGCGCAAATAAATTATATACAGCCCTAAATAAAGAAATATCTGCAATCGGCATTCGAACATTCTTATAAGTTTGTTCAATCAAATTATATGAATATACCAATTCAGCATCATTCTCGATCATCTTAATCTTGATACCGGCTTTTTCTGCCCTGTTGATACCTTTTCGGCGTGATTTATGAATACTTTGCCACACAGTATCAGCAGTCCTGTTAAGGTCGATCAGATAGTTCAGATGCTCACTATATGTATAACCCAGGGATTCCAGCATCTGTTTAGATTCATGTATATCCCATATATTGCGGATCTGGGTATATATTGCCTTCTTTTTCATCACAGCATTATAGTGACCCATCAAAACAGAAACTGCTTCAGCACCTTCTCTACTTTCAACAGCAAGAGGTCCTCCATGTATCACAGAACGTGCTGAATACGAACTTCCGATTCCACTAATTTCACATATAACAGCTGCCTGTACTAACGCTAAGATATCTCCAGACACAGAATCTACCGCAGCCAACGATACAGGTTCATAGTTCTTTGCCTGTCTGTAGACCTCAACCATCTCCGTGGTTTGGAAGATATTGCCATGTGGATGATCGCTTACGAAATTGTCCCACTGGACCTTATCGAATGAATCTGTTATCTCGATCATATCTCAGCACACATCCCAACCAGGATCACAAGGACCTTCTGTTCCTGTACCAGACTAACCCAGCCTTGCCGATATTTTTGATGTTCTGCGAGATTATCTCTTTTGTCCATCCGAAAGTATCGTCGCACCATCTGTTAGGATGTGCAAGGATGCACATCTGTGGGACCTCTTCACTTTTGACAAATTCGATCAAATCTTTCGTAGAGGCTATCTTTCCAACAAAGCCAGAATTTGCTCCAGATCCACCAGAATTCAGCACATCCTTAACGCGGATTTTCAGATCTGCCCAGGTCCTGCCAGTGTCAGTCAGGTACAGTACCTTATTGTAGTCTATAGAAAGATAGGGTTCACCTAAGATCCCGAATTCCTTGAAATCGTATTTCTTCCATATATCACGATTCAACCACTGAGACAAGGGATTTCCATGCATGCAAACCGTAGTTATCTCTTCCACGTCTCTCAATTCATTCAGTTCCTTTTCGAAGATATTGATGGCTTTTTTCAGATCACCCTTAGCCTTATCCAGAACTTCGTAATGGAACCCTATTTCATGCCCCAGATCTGCAATCGCATGCATGTAATCTGGTTTAAATACTTCATCGGTGTGTCTGAAGTAATACGTAGACCTAATGCCATATTCATGCTCAAGTTGCGCCATATCAAGCGAACGTTTCACAGCACGATCTACATCATGGCGAAGAATTACACACCGATCAGGCGCGGATTTGAGATAATCGTGCACGGAGATTGCAGTGTACTCCGTATTGGTGATGGCTTCAAGAAATTGTCCGTACATTGATAATGTGAAATCTCTCACAATTATTTACCCCCAATGAACAAATATGATTTTCACAATTGAACTGTTCAGACGATAGAAATCGAATGATCAAGCTTTCATATTTTAGATTAGCTGTTTTAGTATTTATATATGTACAGATGCTTTAAAGTTCAACAAGACTTGAAAGCATAAACAGTACTTTAATATGCAGTAATTGACAAGTAAAACATATAGATGATAAACGAAAATAAGAATGTATTTCTCATACTCCTTATACTTTCATTGTTCACAGGGGCTACAATAGAGTTCAGCGAAGGCTCTACGTATGTTGGTATATTCTTGATCTTAGCTGCTGCAGCCTTGGTCACACGCATACGTTTGACAGAGACCAGAACAATAGAAAGTTCAAAATTGTACATTTCCATAGGTACTTTCATTGCTTTTGCAGATCTATTCTATAACTTTAGGACCAATAGTCAACTTGGCACACTTGATACTATGGTATTCTTCTTAGGGATATCACTCATAGCTTTTGGAATAAACAACCCCCAAATTCGCCGTATGGGAGAATTTGGTGCATACATAGCCGCCATATTTACTTTTTTGTACTTGATATTCTATACATTGTTTGGTGCATTAGAAATCAACTTTTTTCATCTGTTCAATCATTACTTTGTCCTATTACCAACAGTAACTATCATTAAACTGGCAGGAATACCCATTGAAGTAATTGCAACTGAGACTGTGAAGCTCAGTGGTGTTGAAGATATGACTATAGTGATAGGCGGACCATGCTCTGGATTATATTCAATGTTCCTACTGATAGGAATTGTTGCTGGTTATAGTCGCATAGAGAAAATGAATTTTAGTAAGACATTATATTTGCTAGGATTTGCTGTTGTTGTTGCCTATATCGCAAACCTTGTGCGAGTAATAATCCTTTACATAGCTGCATACTCATATGGAACTGAGGTTATGATGTCGGTCCACACACATATAGGATGGATCATTTTTGCCATCGTTGCAGGTGGTATTATGTACATCATGAATCTAAAAACAGAAATCAGCATAAATCAGAACAAACTCTAAATCTGTTTTCCTTAAACATCTAGTTTTATCCTGAAAACCAAAAATGCAATAGTCATGGCAAAAATTATTACCTCACATAATTACCTGTGATCATTGTCACTACTTGTAATGATTGTAGATCCTGCCTTAGATCACATATAGAAATTGTTAAATCGTTATGTTACATATATTTATATGAAGATCATGTCATCGGCCAAGTTAAGATACGTGGAAGAAAAAGATTTTGGAAAGATTGCTGAGTTCTTGGCAGAAGGTTTCCAATCAGACTCACTTGATGTCTGGAAAAATCGTATCTATACATGGTGGGTAGAGAATCCGAGCATGGATCCAGGCATTCCATATGGTTGGGTTGTCGAAAAAGATGGTGAGATCGTTGGATTCTTTGGAAATATTCCTGTGAAATATCAGATCAACGGATCAGTGGATATAGCTATAGCAGGCATGCCATTCTATGTAAGACCTTCAATGCGCGGAATGACAGGTATCCAGCTACTGCGTGCCTTCGCCAAGCAAAAAAATGTTAAACTACTACTCAATAATAGTCCAAATGAAGCATCATATGGAATTTTTAAAAAATTTGGCTTTGAAGACTTTGAGATCCCTTTCGATGGAATTGAATACTTGTATGTACGCGATTATGGAAAAATGCTTAATTTTTTGATTAAAAAAAGTGTTATATCCCAACCAAAGCTGGTCATACTGAAAATTCTATTAGTCCCTACAAAATTGATATCACCTTTTATTAAATTGATAGAAGATAAAAGAACACATCCGAAAAAGCGCAATAACTTCATTTGTTCGTTGTGTAGTGACTGTGATGAATCATTTGCAGAGCTATGGCATAATAATCGAAAAGAGAACTCAACAACATTATATCGGGATGTAGAAACATTACGATGGTTATTTTTCTCAAAGGCTTTTGATGGCAGAAGGCATGTTATTAAATGTATGGACTCACAGAACAACAAACTCGTTGGATACTTTGTATTTGACATAACATACAAACATGATGCCAAAGTCATGCAATTAAAAGATGTATATATCCCAAAATATGATGAGGGAATAATTCGAGCAGTTATTCCTTTTGCAAAAATTTTAGCAAAGAAACATGATGTTGCTGCAGTGAGTTTCTGGCCAATTAATGAGGAAATGAATGAAATCTTGAAAAAAGAGATCAAAATAAAAAGATCGAACAAGATACCATACTTGTATAAATTCGTTAATACTGAAGATAAAGACAATGAAAAAGCAAGTCAATCTGAACTCTTACTGTCCATTTTCGACCCAAATCGAGGGGTCTTATAACTTGGCATGGGAACTTAAAAATATACTTAGATTTACGCTGATATACCTTGATCTGAGTAGCGATGAAAATACGCCTATAAAAACATTAAAATCAGTTTGAATAAGGAAATTGATCTCACTGATATCAAACATTAAGAATTTCTTATTAATAGCAGATACATATTGTCTGTTGCTTTTGCTTCAAATAATTACAAGATCAATATAAGCTATCTACAAAAAAACATTCAACCATTAGATGCGTAACACTCATAAAAAGTATATAACTAGTAGTTTCTGAAAGTTATAAATAGAAATTAATAATAATTACAATTAAAGTATTATAGATTGATCTTCAACAGATAGAAGAAGTTGTGTAAAATCACAACATATTATATACGATTAAAGTTATTTACTTATGGGAATTGGGTCAAAAAGCTATGAAACAGAAAGTATTCCTTATATTTCTGGGACATGGTTTTGTTGTATCAATGCTGCATTATTATGCTATTTAAATAATTAATAAGTTGGGTGGAGCGACACGTATGGAACAAATTAAAGAAGAAATGATGGCATACTTGCAAAATAAATCATTTATGGACAGTGGTACAAAATTAAATGATGATGATTCTTTAACTATGAAAGGAATCATCGATTCTATTGGATTGATCGAATTAATAGATTTTATTTCTGAAAAATATTCCATCGATATTCCTGAAGACCTATTAACTCCTGAAAATTTTGATTCGATCAATGGAATTGTAAATATTATCCAAAAATTGACAAAGTGAGACAATGAGAATTGATGAATATATTGCAAACCATGCAAAAACAATTCCTAAGAACATTGCTCTGGAAGAGAAGGAAAGATCTGTTTCCTATAGTCTTCTTGATGAAAATATAAGCACTATAGCATCAGAAATAAATGATTTTGAGAATTGTAAATTTGCAATCCTTGCCGAATCAGGCATAGAATATATTCAGGCTCTAATGGCAGTTTATCGATCGGATAACATCGCTGTCCCCCTACCTGTGGAACTGATGGAATCTAACATTCGAGAGATACTTGATAGTAACCGGATAAATAATATTATTGTCACAGACCAGCAATATTCGAGATTTGGAAATGCTTTCTTTGAAGGATTCGCCACTGTGATCAATATTTCAAACGATTCCTCTGTGATGACTTTACGTAAAAAGACCATTACTGAGAACAATAATGAGCTATTAAGGCTCGTAATGTATACTTCCGGGACGACCGGAACTCCAAAAGGTGTCATGCTAAGTGATGAAAATCTAATAGCAAATGCAAATTCCATAATCGATGTACTTAATATAACACCGAAGGACAAAGCTGCACAGGTGATATCTCCACACCATGCTTTTGGAAATTCGATAATTAATTCCCAGTTGATAGCAGGAGGTGCTATTAAGATCGGTGGCCTTACTTTCCTCGAATCTACCTTTAAACTTATAGAATCAGGGGTAACTATATTTTATGGAGTTCCAAGTACCTACCGTATCCTTCTCAAGTATCCTTCCAGATTCCAGAAATCGTTCAGGAACGTCAGACTTGCTGCTTCTGCAGGCGGTGCCATGGGAATAGAGACCATAGAAATGATCAAGCAATTGAGTGACGGGATCGAAATAATCCCTATGTATGGACAAACAGAAGCAACAGCAAGACTTTCCTATCTTCCGTCAGCCGACCTGGAAAAATACCCCGATACAATAGGCAGACCAATTCCAGGAGTTGAGCTTGATGTAGTTGATGATAGCAATAAGTCAGTTGATTCCGGTGTCACGGGAGAATTGATCGCCAGAGGTAAAAATATACTGATAGGTTACCTTAACGATGAGGAAGCTACCCGTAAAAAGATCATAGATGGTTGGATGCATACCGGAGATCTGGCACAGAAGTTACCAAATGGTTACTTTAAATTATTAGGCCGCAAGGACGATCTGATCAAAGTTGCCGATCATCGAATAAATCCAAGAGAAGTGGAAAAATATATTGGGAAAAATAATGAAGTATCTGATGTATTCGTTGTCCCAGTCGATCATGAGTACCTAGGAAATGCAATCAGCCTTATGGTAATTCCAACCTCGGATACAGAAGTTGAAACATTGTATACATTTTGCAGGAAGAACCTGCCCGGTTTTTTGTGTCCACTGGAAATTATTCTTATCGAGAACTTACCACTAAGCAAAAGCGGAAAAATATCAAACAGGTCTATAATAGAGGGGTATAAAAATGTCAAAGCTAATATGTAAAAAATGTATCTTAGATTCAGACATTCCTGGTATAAAAATAAGCGAAGAGAGTGGCCTTTGCCAGTTCTGTGAGAATTACACACCCATATCTTCAGAAGAAAAGAAGAAATATTTGGGGATTATAGAAAACCTGCTTAAAGAACACAGCGGAGTAGGGGAATATGATGTTATTTTTGCACTTTCCGGTGGAAAAGACTCTTCATATGGACTCTATAAACTTAAAAAAGAGTACCCTTTCCTGAATATACTTGCAGTTCAATTTGATAATGCTTTTATTTCAGACACTGCTGTTGCCAATGCAAAAAAGATGTGTGAGATCGTGGGATGCGATTATTTTAAGCTGACAATGGAAGAAAAGAAGCTTTATGATACATTTAAAAAAGCAGCTGAATCTACCAACGCATACTCAAAATTAGCCAGATATCGAGCCAGTGATATCTGCAATACCTGTATTAGCATTATCAAGCAGAAACTGATAGAACAGGCGATCGTCCATAAAGCACCATTCATTGTTTTTGCGTTTACATCTGGACAGGCACCCAATCCCATAATTGACCTTCAGGCCAATTTCATAAAATGGTCCAGAGATATTTTTGAGAAGCAGCTTCAAAATATCGGAATAGAGGACAAAGATGAAATTTTCCTTATAAAAAATGAGATAATAGAAACCATAAACAAGGAGGCTACTCCAATTATTTTACACCCATTGTGCCTGTGGGACTATAATGAAGAGAAGATAGTAGAGAATCTAATTGATATCGGATGGATACCACCGAAGATCAGTGACAGCAATTCAACAAACTGCCTTCTAAATGCATTTGCCTGCGATAACCATATCAAAAAATATGAGATCCACCCATATGCTTTCGATATAGCAGGGCTTGTGAGAAGCGGAGATATGACCCGGGAAGAAGGATTGGATAAATTGCATAAAGAATTGTCAAAACCATTGATAGAAATGGCTGCAAAAAAACTCAATATGGAAATCGTGTGAGCTAGAATTCCAAATTGTATGCACTAATGCTCTAAACAAAACAGCTGCTCAAAGTACTAATCATTTTCAGGGTGAACATTATGATAATTATTGATGAACTGAACAAAGATACAGAAAAGAACGCCTTTAAGATCAGAACCTTTATTAAAAGAAAAGTTCAGGATTTTAAGAAAAAAGGAGTTGTTGTAGGAGTTTCAGGTGGAATCGATTCTGCAGTCATACTCACACTAGCTGTTCAGGCTTTGGGCAATGAAAATGTTTATGGATTACTACTTCCTGAAGAAGAATCAGCCACCATAAGTACGGAACTTGGAGCGAGACTTTGTGAGTTATTGGATGTTTCTTATGAAAAGGTTCCAATTACCCCAATATTGCAGTCACTTGACATATATGCTGAGAAGAATAGGATCATAAAGAAAACCTGTCATGAATATGATTCTGATATCCATAAGACCTCACTGGTCCTGCCTGCACTCTTAAACAATGATATGCTAAACATCCCATCCATAAGACTGGTAAAAGATGGTGAGATAATTGCAGAGAACAGGTTGAAAGCAAAGGACTATCTCGAACTTATCGGCATCCAGAATGTGAAACAAAGGTCAAGGATGTTGATCCAATATTTATATGCAGAAAAAAATAATTATATAGTATGTGGCACAACTAATAAAACAGAACTTATCCTGGGACAGTTCGTAAAATATGGAGATGGTGGAGTGGACATCGAACCCCTGGCAGATTGTTATAAAACTCAAGTATATGCATTAGCAGATCTACTTGGTGTAGATAAAGAGATAATAGAAAGACCTCCAAGCCCAGATACATGGAGCCACTATACATCTGATGAGGATTTTTACTGGCGTATGCCAATTCAAATTATGGATCAGCTATTATACTCACAGGAATATGCTCTGCCCATTGAAATGATAGAAGAGAACACCGAACTGTCAGAAGAAGCAATCGATAGAGCAAAAAAACACATCGACAAGGTAAGAAGTGCAGCCAATTATAGTGTGTCTCCACCAACTATATGCTATCTTGATAAATGATATTACATTTATGCCAAGCGATACCAGATCTTTATGATTCGAACTTTGAACTGCTTAAAAAGTGGAATGTGAAAATGCTCAAAGATAAAGTAGTACTGATTACAGGAGCAAGCCGCGGGATCGGAAGAGCTACGGCACTACTAGCAGCAGAGAATCATGCACAAGTGATCATTAACTATCACAAAAGTGAAGATAAAGCAGCCGAACTTGTAGACATCATTAATGAGAAAGGACTTCATGCAACCATGATAAAAGCAGATGTTTCTGTTGAAAATGAAGTCAAAGACATGTTTGAATATATTAAAAAACAATACTTCAAGATCGACATACTTGTAAATAATGCTGGAATAATGAAAAATAATTATTTGATGATGACAAGCACTGAGTTATTCGATAATATCATTGACGTTAATTTAAAAGGGACTTTTTTGTGTAGTCGATACGCCTCAAACATTATGAGGAAGCAAAAATCCGGAAGAATAATTAATGTATCATCTATAATAGGATTGAATGGAAATGCTGGGCAAACAGCATATTCAACAAGCAAAGCAGGAGTCATTGGATTTACAAAGTCTGCAGCAAAGGAGCTTGGCAGATATGGAATAACAGTTAATGCAATTGCACCAGGATTTATTGAAACCGACCTGACCAAAGATGTTAAAGAGGAAATCAAAGAAAAAATAATCTCTGACATAGCTCTTGGTAGGAGTGGAACTCCAGAAGATGTTGCAAAAGTGATTTTATTTTTGAGTTCAGAACTTGGCGACTATGTAAGTGGACAGATCATCGGAGTAGATGGATGCCAAATAATCTAATTGCATTCTCCACAAGATCAAGTCTGTACCTAATAAATTTGAAAAATTATACGAAAATTCTAAGCTTATTCTCCTCTAGAATCTAGCTTGATCCTGAATACTATGAACTCAATGACCATGACTAAAATAATAAATGCCATATAAATACCTGTGATCATTGACACCTTCTGGAAGTCAAAATCCCGGATCCAGAACACATCCAAAATGATGATCCCAAAAAGCACAATTGAGTATGATACAAAGCTGAAGAGCAGTGACAACTTCCATTTATTCAACAGGTCCATACGTAATAGCCTCCATTATATCTTTTTTGATGCTTCCTTCAATCGATTAGATCTACTTTCCATAGAAGGATGGGTATTGAACAGTAATAAATGGATATCATACAAATCTGTAACATGTAATACATTGAGAGGAAACATGTGAGCGTGTCCAGGATTTACACCTACTGGATTCAGATCGACCTGATGTTTCAATCGTTCCAAGGACTCCACCAGCATCTGAGAATTTCCAGTAAGTTCTACAGCAGTTTCGTCAGCCACATGTTCCCTTGAGCATGCAACTAACAACTGTGCAACCAATGCTGCAGGTGGAGCTACCAACCCCATTGAAAGGAAACGAATGAATCGAGGTGCAGGGTCATACTTCTGCCCAAAACCCATAAACAGTGCCCCCCACAATGCAAGTGTGGATACAGCTGCAAAAGAGCCTGCGAAAAGAGCAACAATGGTATTTAATGGGACGTCACCATTCCTTATATGACCAATTTCACGTGCGAGCATAGTCTCAAGCTCAGATTTATCAAACAAATCCATTGCCTCACTGGACACCGCAATATCGTATTTCCCACTTGTGCCTACCGTGAAAATCAAAGGTAAAGGATAATCAAACAGATACATATCAGGAGTTGATATTTCTGCTTTTTTAGAAAGATTATCCAAGGAGCCCACCTTTTCTGCACGATACCATCTAAGAAGGATCTTGCCACTATAACGGTAGATAATATAGCTTAAAAATAAGAACACTAATAAGGAGATAACACCAGCAATATCCCCAAATATCAAGAAAACTATCGCAGGAACAGGGATTGAAAATAGAACAAAGAGGAAGATGATCTTTACTTGATTGTTAATGGATACTCCCCACGAGTAGTTTATAGTAATCTATATTATAATTGTAATTCATGCTTTAAAAGGTTTCTAATGAAATCTTAAAAATATGCATAGAAGACCGTTACTCCTATTAAGGATCATATTTTACTATTAATGCTTGAAAACAATTTAAGAAAACAGTTATATCTTTTAAAAACGTACTTCTTATAGATGTTCAAGTCTGATAAGTGTGTATATAAGCAGGATCTTATAGCGGTTATTGCCTTGGCAATACTTGCAGTGATCTTTATCCTTGTTCCGCCACTGAACGAAACTCCATTGCGGATAGTCTTTGCCCTGCCTCTGATATTTTTCATCCCTGGTTATGCATTTATCGCCATGATGTTCCCAAAAGGAGACATCAGCAACATCGAACGTTTTACATTGAGTATTGCGTCCAGCATAGCTATAACGGTCTTTGATGGCTTTGCATTAAGCCAGACAGAATGGTTATTCAGACCATACTCCATATCAATATCATTACTAATAATAACAGTCATTTTTGCCGTACTTGCATATCCTGCCAGACGAAGGCATCTGGAAGAAGACCAATTCACATTTTCAGTTCACGGATTCATAGAGTCCATAAGATCAGATGATGAAAATGTTCCTGAAAAGAACCGTATACCACCTGAGATAGAGAAGGCGCTAATTATCGCCCTTGTGGCATCCATTATCATAGCAGCAGGGATGCTAGTCTACGCAAAGACCACACAAGAAGAAGAACAGTTCACCGCACTGTATATGCTCGGACCCGAAGGAATGGCAGAGAACTACCCCACAAACGCATTCCTCGAAGAACCCATTACAGTTACCGTGGGGATCGAGAACTATGAGAAGCAGGATGTGAACTACATACTTCAAATGCAGCTTGATGGCGAAGTTCTTCAAACGTTGAACGTCACATTATCTGATGAAGAAAAATGGGAAGAGGAACTGACATACCATCCCGAACAGATGCGAATGGGACGATCAAAGCTTGAGTATGCCCTTTTCAAGGAAGAAGTATCACTCAATCCATATAGCTCCGTGAATCTGCAGATAACACACGAATACCCCATGGAATATCCGCAAGAACTGACAGAAGGAGAGGTAAATGGATCAATTGATCCACTTCACGTACTTAAGAACTATGACATGGAGCAAAACACCAGCTGGAACTTTAAGACCACCGATGCGAACTTCAGTGGAGCATATGTTAAAGAAGAAGGAATATTTGAATCCCAGGGATTTGTGTTCAAGCTTCCATACGAAGGAAATTTGCCACATTACAATGGACAATATTACGAGATGGCACAGAACGTCAGATCGGATAAAATGGAAACTGTTGTACTGTCACTGTTCGTGAAGGACACATACAAACCCAGAATTATTGATATCGATCAGACACAATTCAAGCAGATACTTATCAACAATATATTAGTTTGGGAAACTGCGGTCGGTGGAGATTATAATTGGCAACGTGTCCATATACCAGTAATATTGAACGAAGGAAACAATATCATAACATTAAGAACCATCCAGAGAGGCAATAAGGATGTCCATCCTGTAGAAATAATATGGGACGAAGTAACAATACTTCCAATTTCGGAACTTTCGCCTTACTCAGAGAACGCACTTCTCGAACTCCACCCACCACGATCAGAAATGATCCCATTGCCAACAACCGTGAATACAGCCGATTTTGAAGTAGAGTGGAATGGCACAGATATTGGAAGCGGTATTGATTACTATCTTGTGGAATATAGTATTGATGGGGAAAACTGGCAGACATGGTTAGCCGAATCAAAGGAAACTTCCGCAACATTCACGGGAGTTAATGGAAATGATTATTATTTCCGCACCAGAGCAAGAGATGCAGTTGGAAACTGGGAACGTCTCCACGACACTCCGGACACCAAAACTACTGTAGATATAGAATTTCCGGATTTTGTTAATATTACATAACTAAATCCATAAAATAGACCAGCATTGTTCGTTGTGAAAACGGAAGAAATATGGGGGTGAATTGAGTGCCTGACAACTACTCCCACAGATTCACAATGTTTAAATATAACATAATCCAAAAAATTAGCTATAGATCGTTAGAGCGGGGCGGTATAATCATGAAAGGGAAAATATTACTATACCTAATAGTAGCAATTATAGCCACAAGTGGTACAACAATGGGTTATGGGGCGGACCTATGGGATGAGACCGGGACATCAAGTTTGCCACATACGGTTATTATCCAGCCAGGTGAATCATTAGTAATGAGTTACCACATGGAGGGTATCGCGAACCTAAATGAACCCTTGATCTACGAATACGCTGTTTCTGTTAGATCCGGCTCAGGCAGCCCTAATGATATCGAGATCACATATCCACATGATGTAACACCAACATCAGATCCATTTGTTGATGTAGGCAATATAACCATCACCAAAAATGCAAGTGCACCAATGGACACCGTTTATACGATCCAGATCAAGGCTGGTCCACAGGGAGCAGGAGCAGTAATTGACGCTGCTTCAAGAACGAACGAAGTCCCTGAATTCCCAATAATCGCTCTCCCAATAGCAACGATCATTGGCCTGGCATTCTTCCTTCGGCGCCGCAAAGGAGAGTAAACTTATTTTCTATCATTCCCTTTTTTCTTTAGTAACACAAACCCGGAATCCATTCCTTCATCCTACACCATTCAATCCTACTCAAACCTTTATATTCTCAAAGGTCAATCTACCAGTGATCAGCTATGGAACTTGAGAAGCTACTTGAAAATTTATCTAATGCACATGGAATATCTGGGTACGAGAATAACGTCAAACAGATAATGGAAGACGAGATCACGCCATATGTTGATGAGACCAGAACGGACAAGATGGGAAATCTCATCGCCACTAAGAAAGGTGATGGACCCACGATCATGCTGGCGGCACACATGGACGAGATCGGCCTGATGGTGCAATACATTGATGACAATGGCTTCCTGCACTTTGTGAAGATTGGCGGCTGGTTCGACCAGACCCTCCACAGCCAAAGGGTTGCAGTCCACGGAAACAATGGACAGCTAACAGGCGTTATCGGTTCAAAACCCCCACATGTTATGAAAGAGGAGGACAGAAAAAAACCGGTCAAGGCAGAGGACATGTTCATTGACATCGGAGCAAAGGACAAAGAAGATGCCATGAAGATGGGAGTGGATGTAGGAACCGCCATATCCATGGACAGAGATTTTGCAACCCTCGCCAACGGCCTGGTCACATGTAAAGCATTCGACAACAGAGCAGGAGTAGCAATGCTCATCGATGCCATGAAGCAGATATCCAAAACAAAAGTAAATGCAACCATACATGCCGTAGGGACAGTTCAGGAAGAGGTAGGGCTCAAAGGTGCACGCACATCTGCCTTCGGACTTAACCCGGATGTCGCCATTGCAGTAGACGTCACATTCCCCGGAGACCACCCCGGAATAAGCAAGAACGATTCTGCACTGGAAATGGGAAAAGGTGCCGTTATCACAGTCGTTGATGCTTCCGGCAGAGGACTTATTGCAGACAGGACAGTAGTAAAATGGTTAAAAGAGACCGCTGAAGAGAATAAAATACCATACCAGCTCAATGTAGGTGGCGGCGGAACCACCGATGCGACCGCAATACATCTCACAAGAGAAGGTATCCCGTCAAGCACAATTAGTGTACCTACAAGATACATCCACTCACCAGTTGAAGTCTTATCCCTTGAAGATCTAAGGTCCTGTGCCGATCTCATCGCAAAGGCTGTTCAGAACATCGACAAGTATTTCTGATAAAATATCAGAATACTCATTTTCCCTTTTTTTAAAATAATTTGTTTTGGATTTCATTGGAATTGATGTACGCAAATATATCATCGAATTCTCAAATATTAAACGATATACAGGCGACTATAGGGCATATGCAAATTTATATCACACCAAAAAGACTAAAAACAATAGGAGTATTATTTTGGCTGTTATAGTCAGCGGCATGCGTCTATAAATAATGTCTTTATTATTAGTGATAAATATACAGATCGCTGATGAGAAAGGATAGATCATTAAAACTGAAAAACAAAAAAATAAACTGAGGGATTGCATTATTTGAAAATATCCGGTTTTTGGACACAACATTGAGAGACGGTGAACAGACACCTGGTGTCGCACTGAAAACAGAAGAGAAGGTCTGGATAGCACGTAAGCTTGATGAGTTGGGAGTAGACATTATCGAAGCAGGCTCAGCTATCACTTCCGAAGGGGAGCGTGAGGCAATTCGCGCCGTATCAGCAGAAGGGTTAGACGCAGAGATCTGCAGCTATTGCCGTATTATGCAGCAAGACGTGGATTTCGCATTAGAATGTGATGTGGATTCAATTCACCTTGTGGCACCGGTATCTGACCTACATATTAGTGTGAAGCTGAAAAAAGACAGGGCAGCATTGAAGGAAATGGCATTAAGTGCCGTGGAATATGCAAAGGACCATGGCCTTATAGTGGAGCTTAGCGGAGAGGATGCTTCAAGAGCAGACTTAGACTTCTTGAAGGACCTGTACAAGGCCGGCGTTGAAGTAGGTGCTGACAGAGTGTGTTTCTGTGATACTGTAGGATTGCTTGTGCCTGAAAGAACAACCGAGATATTTAAAGATCTATCATCATCCATTGACGTACCGGTGGCTGTTCACTGCCACAACGACTTCGGCCTTGCAGTATCAAATACAGTAGCAGCGCTCAATGCCGGTGCAAGAGAAGCACATATGACAGTGAACGGCATCGGTGAAAGAGCAGGGAACGCATCCCTTGAAGAGGTTGTCATGGTCCTTGAATGGCTCTACAAGCGTGATACTGGCATAAAGACCAATGAACTTTACAAGGTCTCAAGGCTTGTCAGTCGTCTCACAGGCCTCGCCATTGCACCGAATAAATCACTTGTAGGCGGAAATGCATTTACCCATGAAGCAGGTCTCCACGTTAACGGATTGCTCGCGGACCCTTCCACCTATGAACCAATAACCCCGGAAAGTATCGGACGTGAAAGACAGATCGTCCTCGGAAAACATGCAGGAAAGAGTTCCGTTACACTTGCACTGAAAGAGCAGGGATTGGATGTGAATAATTCACAGCTCAATGAGATCGTCTCACGTGTGAAGGAACTAGGCGATCACGGAAAGCGTGTTACTGATGCTGATCTTCAGACAATTGCAGAAACTGTGCTTGACATATACCAGGAATCAAAGGTCAAGTTAGAGGATTTCACTGTCGTATCAGGGAACAGAGTAACTCCAACAGCTTCTGTAAGGTTGACAGTCGATGGAAAAGAGGTCGTTGAAGCGGCTATCGGAGACGGACCTGTGGATGCTGCCTTTGAAGGAATTCGCAAAGCCGTATCCGGTGTTGCCGATATACATCTTGAGGAATATCACGTAGATTCCATTACCGGCGGTACAGATGCACTTGTGGAGGTACTGGTAAAACTTTCAAAGGACGGAAAGATGGTCACCTCACGAGGCGCACGAACAGACATAATAATGGCATCTGTAGAAGCAGTGATAAACGGCATCAACCAGCTTATACAGGATTAAGAACAAGTAGTTTATGATTAATAATTGAAAGATGTCGATATATAGTTTGATGGTCAGTATAGATATCAACAAACACATATCGATAATATCTTACCGATCAACAAAGGAAAAGATAGCATGACCGGAAAAGCAGAAAGAATGACAGGCGCAAGAGCATTCGTCGAGTGCCTGTATCGGGAAAACGTCGAAATTATTTTCGGATATCCGGGAGGCGTGCTGCTCCCCATCTATGATGAACTTTATGATGCACACCTGCACCATCTGCTCGTCAGACACGAGCAGGCAGCAGTCCATGCAGCCGAAGGATACGCAAGAGCTACAGGTAAAGTCGGTGTATGCCTCGCAACATCAGGCCCAGGAGCAACTAATCTTGTCACAGGTATTGCGAACGCATACATGGATTCAATTCCAATGGTAGCTTTCACCGGACAGGTACCAAGCTCAATGTTAGGCAATGACGCCTTTCAGGAAGCTGATATCACAGGCATTACGATGCCCATCACAAAACACAATTACCTCGTACAGGATGTAAAGGACCTGCCAAGGATCATCAAGGAAGCATTCCATATTGCCTCCACAGGCAGACCCGGACCAGTACTCGTCGATATTCCAAAGGATATTACTACAGACGAGCTTGATTTTGTATATCCTGACACGGTCGAACTGCGTGGATACAAACCAACATTCAAAGGCAATGCACAGCAGGTAAAGAGAGCTGCATCTGTCCTTAAAGGTGCAAAAAGACCTGTGATCTATGCAGGCGGCGGTGTGATAGGATCGGAAGCAAGTAAAGAGCTACTGGCATTTGCCGAGAAGCTAAAAGCACCTGTTACGACGACACTTACCGGTATCGGAGGATTCCCGAACGACAATGAACTTTATCTCGGAATGCCTGGAATGCACGGCACGAAATATGCGAACTATGCAATTCAGGAAAGCGACGTTCTCATAGCAGTAGGCGTACGTTTCGATGACAGAGTAACCGGCAAGACAACATCTTTCGCACCGAATGCAAAGGTTATCCACATTGATATCGACCCTGCGGAAATATCAAAGATCATAAAGGTAGATGTCCCGATCGTCGGCGATGCAAAACAGATCCTGGGATCACTTGTCGACCAGGTTTCTGAATGTGATACCAAAGAATGGCTCGACAAAATTGCCACATGGAAGAGGGATTTCCCATTGTTCTATGTCAACAGGGATGATGTCATCAAGCCACAGTACATCCTCGAACAGATAAGCGAGGTATGTCCTGATGCGATAATCGTCACTGAGGTCGGACAACACCAGATGTGGGCTGCCCAGTATTTCAACTACAAAGAACCTCGTACATTCATATCCTCAGGCGGACTCGGAACAATGGGCTATGGTTTCCCGGCAGCTATCGGTGCCAAGCTTGGAAGACCCGACAAGATCGTTGTCGATGTTTCCGGTGACGGTTCGTTCCAGATGAACTCACAGGAGATGGCAACCATTGTCCAGAACAACATCCCCATAATCATTGCAATTTTCAACAATGGTTATCTTGGAATGGTCAGACAATGGCAGGCATTGTTCTTCGAGCACCGGTATTCACACACCACCATTGAGAACAGTGTTGACTTCGTCAAGCTGGCAGAAGCATACGGTGCAATGGGAATACGCGTAACAAAGCCATCCGAAGTGAAAGCTGCAATCGAAAAAGCAGTTGAGGCCAATGGGCCTGTACTTATCGATTTCGTCATCGAACGTGAGGAGAATGTATCACCAATGGTCCCGGCAGGTGCTGCAATAAACGAAATACTCGATCTGGAGGACACGCAATGAGACACACACTCGCAGTTCTGGTGGAGAACAAATACGGAGTACTGGCAAGGGTTGCCGGACTCTTTTCACGCCGTGGTTTCAACATTGACAGCCTTGCAGTAGGGACAACTGAAGACCCTACCCTCTCAAGAATGACCATCATTGTCAATGGTGATGATCACGTGCTTGAACAAGTTATGAAGCAGCTTAACAAGCTCATCGATGTCATTCGTGTGATAGACCTCGGTTCAGAGGAGTTCGTCGAGAGAGAACTTGCCCTCATTAAAGTTAATGCCGATGCCAACAATCGTGCAGAGATAATACAGATAGTCGACATCTTCAGAGCAAGGATAATCGATGTTGCTTCAAAGTCACTCACCATCGAAGTTACCGGTGACGTTGAGAAGATAAAAGCTATTCAGACATTGCTTAAGCCATTCGGTATTAAAGAGCTGGCAAGAACAGGAATAGTAGCACTTAACAGAGGCTCAAAGAGCCCATAATCGATCATTCATATTTAATATCATATTCAGAATCAGGAGAAATAAACATGGTAGAAATGTTCTATGACAAAGACGCCGATCTTGGCGCACTTAAAGGTAAAACAATTGCTGTAATGGGCTATGGTAGCCAGGGTCATGCTCAGGCACAGAACCTTCACGACTCCGGCCTCAATGTCGTAATCGGCCTCAGAGAAGGAAGCCGCCGCTGGAAACAGGCAGAAGACGATGGCCTTAAGGTCATGACCGTAGCAGACGCTGCAAAAGCTGCAGATGTTGTCCAGATCCTCCTTCCTGACGAGATCCAGTCAAAGGTATATTATTCAGAGATCGAGCCAGGACTTGAAGCAGGAAATTCCCTTGTGTTCTCACACGGATTCAACATCCACTACAACCAGATCGTACCATCAAAGGACCTTGATGTCTACATGGTAGCACCAAAGAGCCCAGGTCACCTTGTAAGAAGAACATACAATGAAGGAGCTGGCGTACCAGGTCTTATCGCAGTCTATCAGGACGCAAGCGGAAATGCACGTGAAATGGCACTCGCACACGCAAAGGGTGTCGGATGTACAAGAGCCGGTGTCATCGAGACAACATTCCGTGAAGAGACAGAAACCGACCTTTTCGGAGAGCAGGTCGATCTTTGTGGCGGTGTCGCAAGTCTTATCAAGACATCCTTCGAAGTTCTTGTCGAAGCAGGATACCAGCCAGAGATGGCATACTTCGAGACACTCCACGAGCTCAAGCTCATTGTCGACCTCATCCACGAGGGCGGTCTTGAGAAAATGTGGTATTCAGTATCCAACACCGCAGAATATGGCGGTCTTACAGTAGGCCCACAGATCATCAACGAAGAGTCCCGTGAAGCAATGTACGTTGCACTCGAGAGGATCCAGAACGGTGAGTTCGCACGTGAGTTCGTCCTTGAAGGACAGACAAACCATGCTGTACTGACCTCCATGGAACGCCTTGAAAGGGAACACCCTGTAGAGGTCGTTGGTAAGAAGCTCAGGGCAATGATGCCATGGCTTAACAGCGAACTCAACGAAGAGTAAGCTTATAAAAATAAACTAAATACTTTTTCAGGGCATCATGTCCTGAAAAACCTTCTTTTTTTGTGATCCTTATGTCAACTACCATAGAAACCATTCTTAACCGACGAAGTGTCAGGGAATACACCGATGAACCGGTCAGTGAAAAGGATATCAATACCATCCTTGACTGTGCCAGATGGGCACCATCGGGTCTTAACAACCAGCCCTGGAAATTCATTGTCATACAAGATGAGAACACCATCAAGAACCTGGCACAATGCACAAATTACTCAACCATTGTACTAGGATCCAAAGTATTGATCGCAGTTTATCTTGACAATTCCGAAATGTACCACCATGACAAAGATGTAATGGCCATCGGAGCAGCAATACAGAACATATTGCTTGCCTGTGTCGAACTTGGACTTGGCTCAGTATGGCTTGGCGAGATCCTCAAACAGGCGGAAAAGGTCAGTTCCATCCTTGAGGTCCCGGAAAGTTATGAGCTCATGGCAGTGATAGCTATTGGAAAACCTGTGGAAAAAGAAAGGACTTCCAGCAGGAAAAGCATTGCTGAGCTTACTTTCGAAAACAAATTCGGCAACAAGTGGACAGGTTCGAACTGAACCCTCCACAAAGGTCCTCACATACCCACCATAAAATAAAGACAGTCACATGGGAACCTTAAGTAATAATAGTTCCCAGCTTATTTTTTCCTGTAACTGCTTCGCATCTGTGCTGCAACCTCACATTTACGATTTGCACAATATTCCTTCGCATCCTTCCCCTGTTCTTTGACGCGCAACCATCGCCATCCACATCCTTCACATGCCTTATCGGTGATGGTCAGCCTGCCATTCTTTGGAACAGATTGTGTATGTCCACAACGTTTTGTGCAGCCAAGGAAACGTGAGTCCTTGGTGGTGATCAAAAATGTCTGACCATCGCAGGCAGGACAGTCACCCACAACTTCCGGAGGATAACATTCCTTTTCCATATCGCATGAAAAGCATGGGCCTATACCCACAGCCCAGAAATATTTGCTTCCCACCTTCAAAACAGCCGCTCCACCTTTCTTACACGTACGTGACCTCTGCACGACCAAAGCACCTGTTTTCGGCAAAGGGAAAGTGTTCTTGCACTGCGGATAACCTGTACAACCTACAAAACGCCCCTTATCCGTACTGATGATACGAAGCACCCGCTCACATTCACTGCATTTACCAATATGGTTCTTCTTATCAGCCTCGACCGCTTCATCTGTAATGGTCCCTGCTATGCGAGTGACCATAAGATCACGATTGCTCAAAAGCTGTGAATACATCTCCTTGATAAGCGAAGTGCCTTCTTCAAGAGCCGTCTCGAACTTCTTGTTGCCGTCCTCAACATCCTGTATGAGAGATTCTATACTTGAACGAATATCAGGTTTGACAAGGATAGGGACGGAACTGTTCAGCGCATCCATCAAAGTAAAACCAGTATCTAGTATGGCAATGGTCTTTCCCTTTACCTCGAAATACCCACGTTTCTTGTTGGTCTCTATATGGCTTGGAGCAGTTGCTTTGGTACCGATGCCATGCTTATCCATAAGCGTAAGGAGTTCGGCCTCAGTTAGCCTTTTCGGGGGTGTGGTCTGTGACTTTATATTAGTGACCTTCTTGACATCGAGGACCTCACCCAGATCGAGTTCTGGTAATATCTTGTCCTGAGGTTTCTCGAAAGGATAAACAGCAAGCCAACCGGCGTTCTTCTGTATCGAGCCCGTAGAATCGAATAGTTCGTCCACCATGGTGATCTCAAATCTTGTCTTTTCAAATATCGCCGGTGGAAGTAAGTTCGCAATGAAATGCCTTACAATAAGATCATATACATCCCATGCATGCGGCATCTTGACAGCTCTTTCGACCTCCATGCGTGAACCTGCCTTGATAGGATGGATAGGCGGGTGGTCATGACCGTCCTTTTTACCATTACGAGGAACAATGGCCTTTTGTGAGAGTAATAACAATGCAAAATCCTGATAATCCCCTTTAGTAAAGCCTTTGAGTATGCTGGCAAAATCCATGTCATCAGCATACATGTTCGTCTCTGTCCTCGGATAGCTGATAAAGCCTGAAAGATAGAGCTGTTCAGCGATCTCAAGAGCCTTATCAGGACTCACACCCAGGAATTTCGAGGCACGTTTTAGGAACTCATTGGTGTTGAGCGGGAAGGGAGGATTTGTATTCATCTCCTTTACTGTCTTTTTAGAAATGACCGCAGTCTTGCAACCTTTCAGTTTCTTAAAGATAGCATCCGCTTTTTCTTTATCATAGATGTGACCACCTCGGTGCACACCTGTAATATCAGCACCCTTTCCAGTGAACACTCCCTCTATCTTCCAGAAATCTCGGGAATCGAACTTACGAATGGCAAGTTCACGTTCATAAACAAAACCACAGGTAGGCGTCTGACATGGTCCTATAGAGAGAACACCCTTGGTCCTTGCCCTTTCCCGCACCGAAAGGGTCACAAATCGAGTAAAGGATGCACCCATCTTGAGATCAAGTATCTGTCTCGCCTCTGCGGACATCGCCATGTTCTCATCAGGCTCCACAAGGTCATTAAAAGCCTTTTCGATCTCACTTTTGGAAAGAGAGGAAAAACGTGCACGTTTAACTGTTGAATTGCACACTTTCTCTGCAATGGACTTCGCTTCGAACCCTATATTCTCCCCTTCCCTATCAAAATCGCAAGCAAGCACAAGAAGATCTGCACCTTTGGAGATCTTCAGGATAGCACTTCCAAACGATGCTTTGTTGATCTGCTTCACAGGATCGGTATCCAACAGAGCAGCAGGGTCAACATCCCTCCAATTGCTGAACTCTTCAGGATAGTCATAGCCCATAATATGACCTGCAAGTCCCATGATCTTCCAGAGAGATCCATCCCTCTGGAACTCATATACAGAAACACCATCCACGATGCTTCTTTTTGCTGAACCTCCGGACAAGATGGTAGATATCTGTGCAGCGGCCTTGTTCTTCTCGGTGAATACAACTGTGGTCATGGATAATTGGGTGAATAAAGTAGTTCAAATAGCGATACTGTTCTTAAAAAAGGTATGACCACACATAGCGCTAACACTACATTAAAGTTATCTGATACTAAAAATGATGAAATTATAGAAAACAAATAAAAATAGAGGTGAACAAGAGGTTCACCTTACTACCAGAACTTCCACAGGAGAATGACGTAATACATTTTCCGCCACACTTCCAAGAAGCAATCGTGTCAGACCGGTCTTACCAAGAGTTCCCATTACGATCAGGTCAATATCGTTATCCTGTGCATATCTGAGGATCTCTTCAGAAGGATGACCTTCAAGCAGAACAGGTTCTGCATCCACACCATTTATTTTGGCGAGTTCGACAACCTCGTTCACTGCTTTTGTACCCTCTTCCCTCATTATATCAAATGGTATTTCCCATCGCATCATCCTTGAGCCGATAGGCATGGAAGAGGCGGGATGTGTTGGAAGGACACAAACTGCATAGATCTTTGCTCCAAGCAGCCCTGCCAGGTTCATTCCTGAAAAAATAGCATTCTTTGCATTATCAGAACCGTCAGTAGCTATCAATATTTTATTATAACTTTTACCTGCCATGTAATACCCCCAGTAATACATAGGTGCTCTTTGAAAAGACATTCACCCAAGTAAGATATACTTTTCAATAGTATATTATATTTACTAAAATGTCCTGAGAAAGTTCGGCCACATGAATATGAAACATATATATGCACCTGTGCTGTATTGCAACTACAAACGAGACTTGAAATCATAATATCTTAAGGTACAGACCATTTTGCCGGAGTAACTATGACATTAATGGAAGATGCAAGGAAGGGACTGATCACCCCTGAGATTAGAAGTGTAGCCGAAGTTGAAGGGATAGATGCGGACCTTGTAAGGTCCTGTGTTGCAAAGGGACTTGTGACCATCCCGAAGAACATAAAAGGTAAATCCCGCGCATTCGGCATCGGGAAATACATGAGCGTTAAGGTAAACGCCAATATCGGAACCTCAAGGGATTTTGTTGATATCGATGAAGAGGTCGATAAAGCAAAAACAGCGGTTGAATACGGAGCAGATACCATCATGGACCTGTCCACCGGAGGCGACCTCGACCTGATACGTTCAAGGATAATGGATGCAGTGGATGTGCCTATTGGAACCGTGCCAATATACCAGGCAGCAGCATCCCATAAGACTGTGGTCGATATGACATCTGATGACATGTTCAATGCTGTTCGCAAACATGCTGAGGATGGAGTCGATTTTGTCACTATACATTCAGGTGTCAACTACAATGCATTGGAAAGGCTCAAAAAGGGCGACAGGATCACAAATGTTGTCAGTCGTGGCGGTTCTTTCACCATTGCTTGGATGATACACAATGAACAGGAAAATCCGTTCTATTCCGAATATGACTACCTTGTGGAGATCGCCAAGGAATACGATCTGACGATAAGTCTTGGCGATGGCATGAGACCGGGTTGTATCCATGATGCATCCGATGCACCAAAGTTCATGGAGTTCATCACCCTCGGAGAACTTGTCAGCAAAGCAAGAGAATCGGATGTGCAGACCTTTGTGGAAGGTCCGGGACATGTACCTTTGAACGAAGTAGAGCTTAGCGTAAAAGCCATGAAAGAACTATGCCACGGTGCACCACTCTATTTGCTTGGTCCTCTTGTGACCGATATTGCACCAGGATATGACCATATAACCGGAGCTATTGGTGGCACACTGGCAGGAATGTACGGAGCGGATTTCCTTTGTATGACAACACCGGCAGAACATCTTGCATTGCCAACCATAGATGACATACGCGAAGGTGCTATTGTCACAAATATCGCTGCACATGCAGCCGATCTTACCCGCGAGGGACAGAAAGAAAAGGCACGTGAGCTAGATGACAGGATGGCACATGCACGTGCTGAACTCGATTGGGAGACCCAATACGAAGTTGCCATTGACAGTGAAAAGGCACGCAAGATCAGGGAAAGCCGAAATACCGGTACTGATGCGTGTTCCATGTGCGGTGAACTCTGTGCCATGAAGATAGTCAAAAGTGCACTTGAAGAGAGCAGACAGAAAGACAATTGATCATTCTGAAGCTCTTTCTTTTTAACTACGGATAATTAAGTTCTTTATACTTTTCTTTTTTTAATAGATTGCTAATTTTATATGATCCATTTGTAAAAATGTACGCTTTGATCAATAAAGAGGGTATTTTTCGGTCAACGGTAAAAATTATTGGTCAACGAATGAAAGAATGAGATTTTGAACTGAATACGGAGGAAGTGAGAAAGATATTGGAGAAAATGTCGTTATGACATTTCCTCATATTCAGGACTTTCAACTTTTCCCATGAAAAGTATGGAACCTGTTCTCTTATCTTCGATGAAGAACATGAAAGGATGGTCTGCCGTAAACTCATACTTGTAGTAAGGTAGTCCTTTATTCATTTCGATTCCTGTTGCTGCTGCAGCTTCAGTTCCTTTTTCATTTACACCGATGTATGCTTGATGAATTACTTCAGATATGGATAGACCACCACTGGTACTGATGCCTGAAAAATCAGCCATACCAGAATCAAAAGCATCAACAATTCCCATGTCCTGCAACGGTTCATTTAATTTAGCCTTTGTCTCAAACGTGAACTTTGGCAACAGGATTTTTACTTCGTCGGAATTAAGGTTATCCTTTAGCTCATTGTAATAACCGAGCGTAAGATCATTTTCAAATTCTTCAATGTTGTTGTCGGACGGAAGAATAATATACATACTGATGTCATCACCCTTATATGGTAATTCTAAGATTTGGGCATTCTTATCTTCTCCATAATTGTATGTACCTATGACATACATTGTGTCAACTTTCTTCCCCTTCCCGTCGGAAAGATAGAATACTCTTTTTCGAGTGCCTATTTCTTCAAACTCCTGTAACCACGTGCCATTGAAATAAACTGCATTGGTAATTATCAGCCTTGTATTTCCGTCAATGCTTCCTTCAGCCAGCAGATCTTTTATTTTATCATTAGTTTTATTCTCAACCCAACTATTGATAACAAGTCTGGACTCTTCTGGTTGCCCTGCAAAATCAAGTGGTGTTATCATTCCACCATAATAGTTTACCGCATTGAACACATACTGTTCATTCAATGGATATTCTTCAAGGATCCATAGTGCATTCGCAGTTTTCAGATCGTATGCATCGTTGTCAGAATTGATCGTATCTGTTATCTCTTTTGAACTCTCTTCAAGAACAAGTTTACTTAGAGGATAGTAAAAAACATTTGAGATCTGCTTTTTTGTAGAACCTTCTGCACCATCATAACAAATAGCCATTGCAGTGAATATACTGTATGGTGAGAAGAAGATATTTTCATTTTCATTTTTAACCACTGAATACATGTCAAAAGCAAAAGCATTGTTTGCTGTTGCAATATCATACGCTTCAACTGAATCTGTATTGATTGTAGTCTTTGTGTTTACAGTCGGATCTTCAATACACCCACCTAGAAAAAGTGATGTAATTATGCACAATGTAACTACCCACAAAGTTTTCGTTTTGGTCATAATCTTTAGTAGAAGTGCATGTATAAAAAATTTGTGACGCTCTTGTAATCTGCATTAAAATGTATCGGGAAATTTCAAGGCAATTTTCGGGCAAAGCGCAAAATGTCGGAAACTATATATAGAAACATGTGCATAGAAAATCTTGTCGATAAATAGACAGGATTGTGCATCACATGGAAGAACAGGTATTGAACAACCAGACCGAACAAAAAATGAAAGGCATACCCGATATGGTCATGGAGACCATTGGCCTGAAAAAAAGCTATTATCTGTCCGACATGGAAGTACCTATCCTTCATGATATCAACATCACTGTGAAAAAAGGAGAGTTCATTGCGATCATGGGACCATCGGGTTCTGGCAAAAGCACTCTTATGAACCTGCTTGGATGTCTTGACAGACCAAGTGAAGGACAGGTCCTTGTCATGGGCAAGGACATAAACAGTATCTCCGAGAGTGAACTTGCAAAGCTTCGGGGATTAGAGATCGGTTTTGTTTTTCAGAACTTCAACCTTGTTTCAAGACTTACAGCTTTACAGAATGTCCTTCTACCAACACACGCTAATCGCAGAATTGATGTCAACGTGAACCAACGTGCGAAACATCTTCTGGAACTGGTAGGACTGGATGACCGCATGGAACACAGACCTACTGAGCTTTCAGGTGGACAATCACAGAGGGTCGCTATCGCAAGAGCCCTCATCAACGAGCCTGCCATCATTCTGGCAGATGAACCTACGGGGAACCTCGACTCGAAGACAAGTGTCGAGATAATGGAACTCTTTTCCGAGCTTCACAGGAATGGAAGCACGATAATAATGATAACACACAATCCTGAGACATCAGCATATGCTGACAGGACCATCCATGTGAAAGACGGCTATATAGAGAATAATTAAGGTGATGACATGGGAAATGATAATTCGAGAATAACGAAGGAAATAACGGTCTTTGCAGTTATGATGGTCCTTTTGATAATGGTAATGCCTTCCGCATCTGCACAGGAGAGCAGTGTAACAAGCCTGGATATCAGCGTTCAGAAATACGAGCCATTTCCGGCAGAGATAGG
>Ga0255365_10010_pt1 | contig 34872 bp, 41 predicted proteins | sample ANMaggSeSYBR01J3_FD_182089 | JGI IMG/M metagenome (GOLD analysis project Ga0255365, IMG submission 182089) | Sediment cell enrichment communities from methane seep in Santa Monica Basin, California, United Staets - ANME aggregate JGI... | ecosystem: Environmental > Aquatic > Marine > Cold seeps >... | reverse complement strand
CCTTTGGGCCCTGAAGCAGACAGGACGCGCTTTTCAAACGTCACTGTCACACCTTCAGGAATCGAGATTATTTTCTTGATTTCTTTTGCCATATCATCTCACCCTTAATCTTAGTATACAAATGATAATAACTGACCACCGACATTGTTCTCACGAGCCTCGTACTGGGAGACTACTCCATTAGGGGTTGTGAGGATCAATACACCAAAGTTCTTAGCAGGAAGGAATTGTTTCTCCCATCTCTCGAACTCAGTTACTCCTACGGAGTAGCGTGGCTTGATAGCTCCACATTTGTTAATACGTCCAATAAGTTCAACTGTATAAACTCCAGCCTTACCATCTTCTACGAACTCAAAATCACCGATATATCCACGGTCATTCATGACCTTAAGGACATTTCCAATGAGTTTTGATGCAGGTCTGATCGTACAGGAATCTTTACCAACAGCTTCTGCGTTCTTGATAATAGATAACGCATCAGCAAGAGGATCTAATAATACCATATCTGTTCACCTCACGAATATTTTTCAAATCCCATGTCATGGGCAATTTCCCTGAAACAATGCCTGCAAAGATAGATCCCATACTTGCGCACAAGACCCTGCTTTCTGCCGCATCTTTTACACTCGTTTGCGCCTCTTCCAAAATTCTTCACTGTCTGAGTCATCATTCTACCTCCACAGCATACTTATCCTTAAAGAAAGATATCGTATCCTCTTTTGTGATCTTGTGGGAAGTTGGTATCTTTCGTTTTGCGATCCTTCTTTTGCTCACCCTGTAACCAGGACGATTTACGACCACAGCGATATCCATTCCAAAGATACCGATGTTTGGATCGTATCTCATGCCTGGATAATCGGTGTGCTCTTCAACACCAAATGAAACATTACCAAAGATATCAAACTGAGATTCGTCGATCTTTCTTTCAACGATTCCCAATGAAGTCTCAAGGAAACTTTCTGCTGCTTCGCCACGAAGTGTGACCTTACATCCGATAGGTTCTCCCTTCTTGATAGTGAATGCTGGAAGTGTCCTCTTTGCATAGCTCCTGACAACTGTCTGTCCGGTAACTGTCTCAAGGATACCTTCTGCATCAACAAGGTGCTGACCACTTTCACCAACGCCCATGTGGACGACTACCTTCTCGACCTTAGGATTTCTCATTGGATTACTCAACGATTTCACCACCTATGAAGATCTCTGGCTTGGATTCACCGATCACGAACACATAATCTTCGATGGTCTCGAATTCGGTCTCACCGGAAATAGTAACTGTGTTGTTCTTGGAACTTTTCACTGTGTTGATCTCTTTGATAGACCCAACTTCACCTGCATGGGTTCCACCAACAATTATTGCAAGATTGCCAACTTCATATTTGATATGTTTGACGATCTTTTTGTCTGGAACGGACAGGATTATTGAATCCTTGGTGTTGTAAACGTTGGAACCACTGATATTGACACCATCGTTAAGACGCATCTGGATATTACCTTCTTTAATAGAGGTCTTACCTTCGATACGGCATAATTTGTCAGCACCTATTCCATCGAGCTTGTTCAGCACAAGCCTGTTCTTTCCATCGAGCATTACGCGGTATTCCACGTTGTTCAATGGGATGGTAATAATATCCATCAGACCTACAGGGAACCTGAGGTCCTTTCTTGCTACTCCGTCAACAAGTATATTGCCTTCAGAGAGTACTCTCTTTGCCTCTGCGCGGTTATCGACAACACCGAGCATATCCCTGAGTATGACTGCTAATGGGATGCTCTGGAGTCTGTTGTGAGGACCAGGCCTTGTGGATGTTATCCATTTGTTGGATTTCTTGGAGATCTGCCAGCTTTTTGGGACAGATATCCTCTTTTGATGAGTGGCCACGAATTCACCTACCTCTTGATAATATTGAATCTCTACGTTTATCGTTCATTTCTAGTGATGTGATCATCACATTTGAAGGATAGATCGGCCTTGGAACCTCGGTTCCATCCACCTTGCTGACAGAAACACCTTCTACAACAATTGTTCCGCTCTTCAAGGATAATGCCTCGACCTTTCCTTTAACACCTGCATGGTCGCCACGCATCACAATTACAGTGTCACCTACAATGACATTTGCACTGCGACCGTACTTACCACGAAGGTCTTTTGACAGAGGTGCCGCCATGTACTTCTGCTTCATGTGAAGTGGAGCCTCGTAACGTGCTTTCCTCTGTTTCCTTGGCTGTTTTGATACCATATTTAACACCTCACACAATCATAGATGCAGTTGTACCGATCTTAGGGAACCTTTCTGCTGCCTCTCTTGCAACAGGACCTTTGATATCAGTTCCTTTTGGAATGCCTTTGTCATCAACGATAACTACAGCATTGTCCTCGAATGCGACCCTGAGGCCATCTGGACGACGGAATTCCTTCCTCTGGCGTACAATTACTGCGTAAAGGATCTGCTTACGCATTTCCGGAGTACCCTTCTTTACAGATACAACACACATGTCGCCGATGCCTCCTTTAGGCATCCTGTTCTTTACACCTCTGTACTTCTTTACAGAGATTATCTCTACAGTACGTGCTCCAGTATTGTCAACACATTCTATCTTAGCGCCAGCATTCAGTGCACGTGGGATCTTTGAACGAATACCCCTCATGCCTTCACCTCCGCTTTGACAACAACGTATGATTTTGTTTTACTGAGAGGGCGGCATTCCGCGATGGTCACAATATCTCCAACCTTTGCATCAATGCAAGGTGGATTGTGAGCGTGGATCTTTGACTGCCTCTTCTCATATCTCTGGAATTTATTTATAAGCTTTTCACGCCTCTGTTGAATTACCACTGTATGATCCATCTTGTCGCTTACAACAGTACCGACGAGGATCTGCCCCCTTACGGAGAGTTCGCCATGGAATGGACAATTAATATCATCACATTCCTTTGTTGGCTCGGGTATATCCAATCCAATGTCTTTTGCCATGATTATTACCTCATGCGAATTTTCCTAATGTTCTTGACTCTATTCTCGGGTTGTGAGAGCAATAATGTCCCGTATATTTTAACACGTTGATCGTGATTGGCAGATGATGATGGAAGATTGAACACAAACGTTGTCCCATTCTTTGGAACCATTTTTTCGTGCATATCTTCCGTTTCGATAACAAGCATATTGCGCGTCTCGTTTATTACTCTGCCACAAATATTGATTAATTTGGGATTTGTTGACTCAAATACTTCCGCATAAAGCCCGATAAGCTCGTGAAAGATCAAATTAGAAGGCGATGCTTCCAATTCAGATCTCCTTTAATTCGTGCTGAATCGTCTTTATCTTTGCGACTGTCCTTCTAAGCTCTCCGACCCTGCCAGGATTATCAGGAGCGCCACCTGCAGATGCAAGTGCACGTTCACGGATAAGTTCACCGCGGATCTTCATAAGCTCATCCTCACGTTCGTGAGGGGTCATGTCCCTTATTTCTTTTGTACGAAGAATTGCCATAATTAGCTCTCCCTGTGCATACGTCCGGTTGGATGCCAGTAGTCATGGGCACCATGTTTGTGTTGCCAGACACCGTTGACCTCGCGGCGCTCCTCGCCTTCTTCGGTAACAGATTCCCCGGTGATCACATCAGCTTCTACTTCAGATGCTGCCACTTCTTCAACTGTCTCTTCAACGGTCTCAGCTTCAGCCTTTGCTGCTTCTTCGACTACTGCTTCCTCAGCTTCTGCGACTTCACCTTTAGCTTCTACCTCAACGAGTTCCTCGATACCTGCGCTCTTCTCCTCTTCAACAGGAGTAGAAACCAATGAACCAAGTTCTTCGGCATTCTTCAACCTGTATGAGTCTGGAAGAACTGCATCTGGGTGAATGATACGTACTTTACAACCAAGGGTACCAAGTTTCTTGACAGCGACAGCAAAACCATCATCGACTATATCATCGACAGGCTTTCCTGCATGTTTGATGTAACCATTGACCATCTTCTCTACCCTTGACCTTGCACCGGTCAATTTACCAGAGATGACGATCTCGCAACCAAGTGCACCAGAATTCATGATAGCACGCATGGTGTTGTGTCCAGCCTTTCTGAAGTACCATCCACGTTCGATGGAGGATGCAAGTCTTGATGCCATCATCTGTGCATTGAGTTCCGGCCTCTTGACTTCCTGTGCATCGATCTGAGGATTGTCCAGATCGTATAATCGGTCTACATCACGAGTGAGCTTCCTGATTACCTTTCCAGCCTTTCCAATAACCATACCTGGTTTTTCAGCATATACTGTGATCTGGGTTCCCATAGGAGTACGGTTGATATCCATACCACCATAGCCAGCCCTGCTGAGTTGTTTTGCAAAATATTCATCCATGGATGCTTTTACATATCCATCCTGAACAAACTTTTTCTCTACAGCCATTAGAGCACCTCGCTTATGATCATCTCAAGATTTACAGTTTCTGTGTTCTCTGGACTTGCCCTTCCGCGAGCCCTTGGTCTCATACCATGGATCACACGGCCACGGTTCATTGATGTATGTGCAATGAACATATGTTCCGGGTTTAAGCCTTTATATTCTGCGTTACTTTCTGCATTCTTGAGCAACTTAAGCATCTCAGATGCCACCTTTACAGGATAGCGGCCTGCTGCCATTGGTCCTTTTTTGTGACCTAAGCTGTCATTGTGCCTTTTGAAAGGTACTGCCTGCTTTAAGATAACAACATCTTCAAGATATTGTCTTGCTGCTTTTGTGCGCATACCCTTGATAGCCTTGCAGAGTTCACGGGATTTCTTAGGTGAAATGTGAAGCTCTGAACCCATTGCTTTCGCACTGGTCTCAGCATCAAGCTCTGTAGTATATTTGGTCCTTGCCATTCATATCACCTTATTTCAATGGTACGAACTTACTGGAACGTGTTGCACCGACACCAGCGCTTCCGTGGGAAACCCTGTTACGTGTAGGTGAATATTCACCGAACCTGTGCCCGATCATTTCAGGCATTATCTCCTCGATCTTCACGAACTCTTTGCCGTTATAGACCTCGAGAGCCTTGCCGATCATTTCAGGGAAGATGATCATGTTCCTGTAATGAGTACGTACACTTTCTTTTCCGTCTCTGAACTGTTGTAGAATTCCCATCTGTGAATCAGAAAGACCCCGGCGTATAGACCGGCGTTCCTGTGCAGGCAAGAGTTCTGCAAAATCCTCAAAGCTCATTTCCTGGAGCTGTGCTACCGTTTTACCACGGAAGGTATATTCTCCTTTTCGCTTTGGTAACCTTGAAGTTGATTTTTTTGCCATGTTAATACCTCTTTACTTTTTTCCGGTCCTGCGTGCTGCGATATGACCAACCTTTCTACCTGGTGGTGCATTCCTGCTGACTGTAGTCGGCTTACCTGGATGCTTTCTGTTACCTCCACCGAACGGGTGATCGATAGAGTTCATAGCAACACCTGATACACGAGGGTACTTAGCTGCCCTTGCTTTCATCTTGTGGTATTTCTTTCCTGCTTTAAGGAATGGCCTGTCAGTCCTACCGCCACCAGCAACAATACCGATCGTTGCTCTGCATCTTGGATGGAACCACTTCAACACACCTGATGGCATCCTGACAACTACTTTGCTTATCTCACGGGATACAAGTGTTGCAAAAACACCTGAGGAGCGTGCATATTGTCCACCATCGTTTGGTTTGGATTCAATGTTACAGATAGGGATACCTTCAGGGATCTCTGCAAGAGGAAGCGTGTTACCTGGCTTGACCTCTGCGGAAACACCGCATGAAAGCTTCTCGCCAACCGCGATTCCCTCAGGAACAACTATAAACTGTTTCTTTCCATTCTCAAAAGCGACCATTGCGATCGGAGCTGACCTTGCAGGGTCATGTTCTATACCGATAACTGTGCCATTGAGAGTGCTTTCCTCATCCACACGTGGGTGTTTGAGTTCAGCTTTATACTTATGGGATGGAGCCCTGTATGTTGGACTTCCACGACCTCTGTTCTGGGATATAATTCGTTTAGTCATGGACTTTCACCTCACACCAATCCGATCCTAGTTGCGATCTCATGTGCAGCATCCGGCTCATTGAATGTAACCAGTGCCTTTTTCAAGCCTTTCATTGTGGTCATGGTACAGACTGACTTTACAGTAAAGCCATACATCTTAACCACATCATTTTCCACCTGAGTCTTGTTAGCACGTGTGTCAACAACGAACTGAAGCTTATTTTCGTCCATGAGCATCATTGCTTTTTCAGTGATGAATGGATATCTGATAGCATTCATAAGAACATACCCTCCATGTTGGTTATTGCAGATTGGGTCCAGACTGTGAGTCTGCCTGCATGGGTACCTGGTGCAAGAAGCTCTGCGTTAATAGCAGTTACTGTTGCAACATCAACACCTGGAAGGTTGTTTGCTGCCTTGCTGAGTGGACTTTCTTCGCCTGTGACGATCAGAACGCTCTTTCGGTTCTTGTACTTACGTCCCCTGCGTTTACCTTTACCTGCCCTTATGTGTTTACCCTCTTTAGCGCGGATAATATCATCATAAAGACCTGCTGCTTGAAGGAAACTGATGACCTCTTTGATCTTTACAAGACCTTCGATAGCATCATCTGCAACGAAAGGAACCTCTGCAGTGAACTTGTGGCCACGGGCCTTTACAAGATCAGCATCGATAGTTGCTGCAATTGCAGATCTGACTGCAAGACGCTTTTCCTTCTTGTTGATCTTCTCTGTACGGTCGGTCTCGGTCTTTGGTGGATGTGCGCGCCTACCTCCCACTGCCTGGGGGACCCTTGCGACACGACTACCATTTATGATCCTTGGAACCTGTGCAACACCTCTTCCTGATCCCCAGGAGTGTGCTGACGTCTTCATACCTGCATAGAGCGAGGTACCGTATGGCTGAAGTCTGTTTGCCTGAGCAGAGAGGACCGCCTTCTTGATAAGGTCAGGTCTGAAAATCTCACTGAAAACTTCTGGCAATGCAATCTCGCCTTTGGAATTTCCGGATAAATCAATAATATTTGCTGTTGTCATTCACATCACCCCTGCAGTGTTTGAGTGCTAACATGCATGATCTGAGGCTCGCCAATGCTGGATACCTTTGACCTTGTTGGCTCCCTGAGTCTGATCAACCTTTTGGATGGACCTGGAACACTTCCTTTGATAAGGATGTAGTTTCCACGAACAAGACCGTAGTTAACAAAACCACCAGCTGGATTGACCTCATCAACATCAGAAGACATCTTCAAGATTCTCTTGTTGTAGTCGGTTCTCTGGTGATAGCCCATCTGACCTGCCTGTGGAACTCTCCAGCTCACGTGTGCAGGAGTCCATGGACCGAGTGTACCTACCTGTCTCAAACTTCCCTGACGGGAGTGTTTGTTCTTCATTAGGTTGATGCCCCATCTCTTTACAGGACCCTGTGTACCATATCCAGTAGTGATCGCTGCGACATCGACGATCTTGCCGTTGTCAAATACATCAGAGATCTCTACCATTGTACCCAGAACTGTTTTAGCATACTCGAACTTTGCTTTCACATCAGAACCACTTACACCAGTTTCCATCACATCAGGTACCTTTTTAGGTACACCGGTAAGAGTGGATGGTAAAGTGTATGTGATGAGCCTGATATCATTTGCACGTCCGCTTTCAACAAGAGCCTCGACCTTCTCAAGTGATGCATTCACGTCAGGGTTCTTTGCGGTCTTGACCCTGCGGCCAAGATCCTTGTCAAGAACGTCTGTCCATGCTTCTGCAATAGCGATTTCACCATAGGTGTCTTTGCCATATGCACGAATTGCTGCAACACGGATAGCTGGGGTCTCGATGACAGTAACAGGAACGGATATTTCAGTACCCTCTGTAAGACTGTGCTTAACGTCGTCGACCATGATGACATGGGTCATGCCTACTTTATAACCTGCAAAGCCCTGAAGCTTTGGTTCAGCATCTGACTCTGGCCATGATCTAAACCTTGGTATGTGACTCTGTGATCGCTTGCGTGGACTGTATGCAAGTGAACCGCGCCTTGGTCTGTGTCCTTTTGCCATTTATATTCTCCTCCTATTTCAATTATTTTTGAAACAATGTTTCATTTATTCATGATGTAGGACAAGACAATTAGAAAAGTATAATCTTACGTGATGTACTGATACCCCTGCCCAGCTCAAATAGAACCACTGGCAGATCGAACACATACATTCACGCAGGAAGCAAGATAACTAACATACTGGACTGACCTGATAGATCACCGGTCCGTCCGTCCTCAATCATCTCTAAAAGATTTAGCCAGTTAGCATTCCTTAATGCACATTTGTACACAAAGAAGGGCATTCCGAGAAGAGGCCCATGAACACTTACTGTCAAACCCGACTTTTCACACTTGCTTATTCCTACGTTATGATCTTCAATGATGTAATAGTAGCAATGCCAAATTACACAATCAATCCTAACTTAGAACGTCTAAATGTAATATTCAGTATATAAATGTGTTGCACATATTCCCCCAAAAAACAGTATATTAAACACAACTCAACAGGGAATTTCACAAACAAGTGCAATTTGCCATACAGTACATCAACACTAGCTCCAATATCCACTATAGAACAAAGACATCTAAATAAAGATATCGGATTATTCCAGGATAACATGAGATTACTTTAAATTGATTGAGCTATTTTCCAGACTGATAATTGTGTCACGAAAAAAAATATTTGATAAAAGGATAAAAGCTGACAATGATGGTATCCGTTTTGCCACACCGGAAGTAGTTGCAAAGTACAGGGCAAAACGACTCAAATGCAAGACCATCGCAGACATCAGTTGTGGAATAGGTGGACAGACGATATTCTTTGCAAAGGAATGTGAAAAGGTCTATGCAATAGAGATAGACCCCAAAAAGATAGAATATGCAGAGAGGAATTGCGAACGTTATGGCCTCGATAATGTAGAATTCATTTGCGGGGATGCACTTTCAGAAGACGTCATCGACCAGATCCCAAAACTGGACGTACTTTTTTCCGACCCTGCAAGACCACCATCAGAAGATGAAAGAAGACTCTCGAGCCTTCAACCCGGAATACCCAAAGTATTGGAAGCATATTCCAAAATTACAAACAATTTCGCATTCGAAGCACCACCCCAGCTGACACCTGAAAGAATTCAGTTCGATTGTGAAAAAGAATACCTATCAGTGGATGGACAGCTGAACCGCCTGAACCTGTACTTTGGAGACATAAAGACATGCGACAGATCTGCAGTTGCACTCCCGGCAGAAGCAAGAATAGACTCGGAACACAAAATATCCGAACTTTCAATAACGAACAAGATACAAGCATATGCATGTGAACCAGAACCATCCGTCATTAAAGCAGAACTGCTTCCCGAGTTGGCAAATGATATAAATAAAAATAATACAACGCAGGTTCAACTGTTCGAGATCGACCAGAAGAGAAGTCTATTTACATCTGAAGAACCTTTAGATCACCCGCTGGCCAAGAATAGTTATGAAATAAAGTATGTAACCGAAATGGATGCAAAAATTATCAACAGCCTCTTGAAAAAAGATAGTGTCGGAACCGTGATTCTAAGAGCTGGAATTGATCCACAGAAATATTGGGATATTCGAAAAGAAGTTGAGAATGGACTGACCGGAAATAGAACAGTACATCTTTTTGCCAAAGATGGGAAAGCGATTATCTGCAAACCAAGAATATCAAGCAACGATCGCAGCCAATAACAACGAAGTAAAAAAGAAAATGATCAACTCATTCCAAAAATTGCTTTGACACGCCCGATAAGGTCTTCGGCATCAAATGGTTTATTGACATAGTCAGTCGCATTCAGAACATTCAGACCAAGCATCCGGTCAAAATTCTGTGATCTAGCAGAGATGATACAGATGGGAACGTCAAGATCATCCGCTCGGATCTTGTGGAACGTTTCCCAACCATCCATATCGGGCATCATAATATCCAGCAGTATCGCATCCGGTTTCACAGATCCGAGCATTTTCAAACACTCTGCACCCCCACCTGCCCCGAAGACCTCAAAACCTTCCGGTTCAAGAATAGACCTCACAAGAAAGATAGTATCTTTCTCATCATCGACGACCAGTAGTTTCTTATTCAAAGTGTCAGAACTCCTTCCATATATCCTGGTAAGACAATTTATAGTTAACACTGAGTTAAGAAAATACATAAATGTGATGTATATTTAGACAGTCTATGATTGACATATCATTCAATATCGATCTTATATGCACCATCCAGAAGACGGCGTTTAAAGATAACCTCAAGTACACCATTATTGAAAGTTGCTTTTGCAGACTCTGGATATACAGGTATCAACAAGTCAAACGTCCTAATATATGACCAATCGCCACGAGATGCAGAAATGTGCAAGGTCATTTCTTCTGCACTCAGTTTGATATCCTCTTTTTCCACACAGGGAAGTTCTGCCATGAAATGGACGTTATCATCAGTTTCAATAATGTCCACCAGAGGTTCCGATTCAGAGATACCCATGCATGAGCCCTCAGGAAGATGATCCGGACCTTCATTTGGACCAGAGCCTAACTCATGCACAACAGGCTCTTCGCCAGAGTGATGTGTTATAGAAAAACCATAGATCTTTGGCTTTCCCGAAAGATCCCCCAGATCGGCCTCGATAGTATCCAGGATATTTTCTATCATGTCAGTAACATCTTCAAATGACTCATTTTCAAAGAATTCATCGAAAAAGCGACGTCTTTTCTTTTCATCCATATTGGCCATCTCCATATTATTATAAATGATACCATAGGTCCCAATCAAATAATATACGCGTTTCCGGTCATAAATTGCAAACTAAAGCAATTATAAGTGATCAGTATCCAATACGTCCTTTAGATGAGCTATAGATGACTCCGGTTTGGAAGACTGGCTATCAGACAGATCCCCGGAACCTACTAAAACTAGAGAATTATCAACTGTATTATCCGGCAACTCAGAATCGAACCGATCAACAATACAACCCATTTTTGAGGATAGTTCAATCAATTCCAAATGTAGTTGCTTCGTCTTTTCCATCATTTCCTTATAGTGATCAAGAATAATCTTATCAGCCATATTTCCACCAACTGAATATTACATGAATCAACCTGCACCACACAGAAAGAAACAATAATTACAATATTCAAACAAACTGTTACAAAGGAAAGTATGTCATTGATACCATTTATACCTTGCCGCTTGACAAAAAGGACCATTAGCACTTATAATATCCAAGATGAAAGATAAAGGATCATCAATACATATAGTCATCCAATCCGAATATTTTATACACTAATATCAACTAAAAATTTCGTAAAACATATAAATTTGCAATGATGCTCATCCCATTATATAGAAAAGCTCCGCCAGATATATAATCGACTAAAACATTAACATAGACCGAGAGAGGAAGGACGATCGCCGGGTCTTTGACCTGAGGAAAGTCTCCCCATCATCCAGATACACGAACACCTGTGAAGGGTGTCGGGTGAGAACCCGGGCTCTGGCACAGAAACGATACCACACCATACCAATGCTATGATACCGAAAGGTTGAGGTCGTATGGAACGTGGATGGAACGGCGAAACCTCGTGGATGCAAGTTGGAGTAGGGATCAAGCAGGTTTCTGGACTGCCCCGAATTTATTAACGCGTAGCCGAATATCGTCAATGCAAGTGTCCGTAAGGACCTTCATTATCCGTCCTGCGGATAAGGAATTTTGCATCAACAGAAGGGAGCTTACTCTCCTCACTCACAACCAACTTATTTTAAACGAACAATATACTTATTTTAATTCATTTTGAGAGAACTTTTGCAATGTTTCAGCCACGAACACTTCATCTACCTTCGTATTGTAGCAACCATCGTTGAGCATAGGGATCCCGTATGTAACGATTCCCGTACCGGCCAGTGAACGCATGCCCTTGTTTATTTCATAATCACAAGCAATGACAAGCACACCATCCGCACGTCGGTCCTTAAGGATGTTCTTCACAAAAGATGAGCCTGTCACGATATAAAATTCATAACCATACTTTTCTGCATCTTCTTTGAGTTGGTCGAACACACATTTCCCACATGACCTGCACTGTATCCCATATTTCGTTGCGTATGCAGGACAATCAAGTGAACGCATGCAATGTGGGACGAACATCAGCCTCTTTTTTGTTTTTGCAAAATCTGACATGTGTGCGGAATTTTTCAAAGAGACCATCCACTTGTCAAGTTTTCGCGGGTCAGAGAACTTACAAAAGAAATATTTCAGCGGAAGGAAGAAGAAATCCAATACATTCGCAAAATGGCCGGATAACCAGACATTTCGAGTAAGGCTTACACGACTAGCATAAAGAGATAATGCTGAAACAAACACAGACAGCACTAAAAGAACCAATAACAATTTGCCTATAAAATTATACATTGCAGAGCTCCATTTTTTCGATTACTTCGTTAACATCCACTTTTGTGTTGAAGCAACCATCTTTCAAAAGGCAAACACCCTGAACTGGCATAAAGGACATTTCCCCCATAGACTCAGAAAGGTCAGTATAACAGGCCACACCTATACAGGAAGAAGGACGGTGTGCTTTCATTATCTTCTTTACAAAACTGCCACCAGGAATAACATAAACTGTGAAACCATGTTCATCGGCAGCTTTACAGATTATACCAATATCGCATAGACCACACTTTTTACACTCATAGCCAAGTATAGGATCACATCGGGCCCTGCAAGTGGCATGACGCATACACTGGGGCAAAAATACAGCCCTTGGGCCTTTTGCATTGATAAAATCATCAAGCATTACAGCATTCCTTATCTCAATGAGGATCTCATCCACAAGGGTATCCCTTATCGAGAAGACACCACACATCCATTTAGCAGGTGAGTAGAACAGATAAAGCATGAAAAGAACAAAATTAGGAAAAATGACCTTTTTATTCTTAAAACTGTAAAATCCAACAAGCAATGCCACAACAATCCCCAGTAGAGCAAAGAGAAGCATATATACGAATAGCTTACCCAGAAGTTCATAGGGAATTTCCATGAGCCAGAGAGAGTAGGTAGCAATATTTAAAAGTAACTGTAAAAGAGAACTGAGTAAAAATAAAGAAGGGCGTAAAAAAAATTAACGAAAGGTAGAGAGATCAGCCCTCTACACAATCATCAAGTCTGATTCCAAGTGCTTCTGCTACAAGAACAATTACATCCTCAACAACAAGCTCTTTAGCACCAAGGGAATCCCTACCATCGGAAAGGTTTCTCTTACAGAACGGGCAAGCGCTTGAAAGAATATCCGGGCTCTTTGCAAGAGCATCCTGCACACGAGTCTCAGCGACCTTAAGAGCAAGGTCAGGAAGACCAGCCTTTACACCACCGCCAGCTCCACAGCAACGCTGATTTGCTTTGATCCTGTCCATTTCCTTAAGATTAAGACCAGGGATGGCATTAATGACACTCCTTGGCGGTTCGAACACACCTACGTGACGTCCAAGATGGCATGGGTCGTGGTATGTAACAGTAAGGTTGTCGAATGGTTTTTCCCACTCCAGCTTTCCTTCCTTGATAAGTCCCTCAAGGAACTCTGTGATGTGCATTACCTTGAAAGGAAGTTCTTCACCGAGTAATCTTGGCCAGTCAACAAGTGACGCTCTGAAACATCCTGCACATGCGTAGACAACTGTCTTTGCACCCTTTGCAACCATCCCATCAACGTTCTGTCTTGCAGCTTTCCTTGCAATGTCCTCGATCTCGTACTGACCGGTCCTCACAAGTGCGGAACAGCAACATACCTCATCCTCACCGAGCATAGCGAAATCGATACCAAGCTTGTTGAGTACACGTGCTGTTGCGAATGCAAGTTTTGTCTGCTTCAGTTCTGCAGTACAGCCACCGAAGTAAACGATATCAGCTTTATCAGCGATCTTAACATCATCAGGGATCCAGTTAAGCCTGTTCTTAGGATCTTCCATGTATGGGTTCTTGTACTCACCAATGAGCTTTACGAACATTCCCTGCTTACCGTATGGACCATTACCACGTTTGACAAGGTTTGCACGCATAGATTCCCACAACTCGATGGTGTTGATACCAACCTCACAGACTGTTGCACACATTCCGCAGGTAGTACAGCCATATACATCGTCCTTGAATGCTTCGATCTCTTCCTCAGGAATTGCTTTTGGGCCGAAAAGTCTTGCACGAAGACCATAGGACTTGTTCATGAACTGACTCCACCTAAGGATCTTGTCCCTTGGTGCAAGTCCTGCAGGCTTGCCAGCAGCATCATATGTTGGACACCAGTTGACACACTCGCCACAGCGCACACAAGCATCAAGCTCCATGAGCTGTACAGCAGTTAAGTTATTTGTATTAATTGAAGGTTCACCTTTCATGATCATTCGCCTCCCTTGTTAGCCATAAGGGTAAGTGGTCCTGCGATCATATGCATATATTTGCTGAATGGGATATATGCGATACAGAAGAACAATGAGATCACAACGTGGAACAGTGATGCAGGTGGTGCAAGATCGGATTGCATCCCCAGACCCCAGAGAGTACCATTCCTTATACCATCAGCAACAAACCCTGTAACTACAATGATAGTAAGTCCGACAAGAAGGACTGAATCGAAAGCAATGGTACTCTCACGAGCCTTTGCAACAAAGAGTCTCCTGACGATAGCAATAATGATACCGATCAACAGAATATAACTAAATACGTCATTAGGAAAACTGAGCATTTCCCTGAAAACTGCAGGATCGAGAACATGAATACCAACCATGTGGATGATCTCAACAACGAACATTGCAATTGACATAATACAGAGTGCAATCCAGCCACCGAAGATAGCAAGGTGCATTACCCACCTACCAGGACTGCGTCTTAGAGCACGCCTCTGAAGAAGAGCATCAAAGATCAATGTTGAAAAGATATTTTGACCATGACCGTGCCCTTTTCCACTCATCTGATAAGCCAAGGTTTTAGGGAAGGTGAAAATGCTTCCATTGGAAGGTTTAAGACCATATCCTTCAGCGCCTAAGCCCCATTTTTTAAGATTTATGTACATACCGATCATGAAGATCGCTATAGCGATCGTGGCCATGATCATGACCGCTGCGAATGTGATCCTCATAGATTCGGTAAGCATTCCGAAACTGTTTGCGACCTCAGTAGAAAGTCCACTATAATATTCCATACTCATAAATTATCCTCCTGATATTGCCAAGATGTGACACTATTATATCTTTCTAAAAATTATCGTGAATATTAAATATGATTTGTGTATTGGTAGAACCAATTATATTTAAAGATTTTCATAAACAGAACTTACATCAAAAGTAAGAAAACGCATCAAAGCAAACACTTTATCAAATATTTTAGAACACAGTCCAATTTAAAATTGAATGTAGAAACAATGCAATATTCCGACCACATCAATAAATAATTTCAGAGAAAGTGGCCAGACCCAGAATGTAGGAAAACCTGAGAGTATTCATCGACAAATTATTCGATCCATATTAAATTCGCCATTAATATGTAAGGAAAACATATCATAAAAGCCTGATTTCATTCTTAAAAACCTCTAACCCTACGTCATCGATAAGCCTACCGAGACGATATTTCTTAGCAGACTTTATGTAGAATTCAATGATCCTTCCGATCATTTCAAGGACTTCAGCCTCATCCAGCCCTTCAGCGACCACATCGCCAATGCGTGGCCTTATTCCTGCATTACCCCCTGCCAGCAAAGTAAATCCCTTCGGAGTCCCCATCACACCGATATCCCTCACCGCAGGTTCAGAACAGGAATTCATACAACCGCTCACCGCCATCTTGAACTTGGAAGGCAATTGCATACCATGATAACGTTTATCGAGTGCCAAACCTAAAGAGACGGCATCCTGTTGTGCCCTTTTACAGTTATCTATCCCAGGACACACCTTTATACTTCGCACACACTTACCGATAGAAGCTGCAGGTTCCATCCCAAGTTCAGACCACGCATCATCAAGATCACTTTCCATTAATCCGATAATAGCTATACGTTGTGCAGAAGTGAATTTAAGAGTAGCATTGTATTTTTTTGCAACATTCACAACACGCTGCAATCCATCAACACTAATAATACCTGCCGGAGTCTGTGGGACAATGGCATAGGATTCCCTATCCCGCTGCAGAATAGCTTTTTTATCAAGTATGTCCGATGCCACCATCCCACTTCCGATATATGCACGTTATGTCACAAGTATGGAATTCATTTGATTTTCTTGAGAAGCCCTGCAAGACCTGATTTATGCCTCGCCTCATCAAGAGATGCCTTTGCAAAGAACAATGCAGTAGCTTCGTTACCTTCCTCATGAGCGATCTTTGCAGCCTCTGCCTTCTCACTCTCTGCCATTGTCTCACCCTCGAGCATCATTTCGATGTTCTCGACCGTTGTATCCTTTACAAGACCCAAGAGCTCAGCGACCTCTGCTGCATGCCATGCTTCATCCATTGCGATCTGGCGGAAATAAAGAGCAGCTTCAAAATGACCTTCACGCTCTGCCTGCCTGGACATTGCAAAGTACCATCCAACTTCAGTAGTCTCACCTTTAAAAGTAGCTTTCAGAATATCTTGTAAACTCATTTAATGTACCTCCTAAATCAAATTTGCAATTATAAGATGATCAGGATTACTAATAATGTTTATGGAATACTGAACAGAACTGTAATTAAATGACAGTATATGCATAGAAATACCTTCCATCAAAATTCCATTCTTATTAAAAAATGACCGGTACCGATATTAGAGACCCCTGTTAGTAGTTGCGCAAAATATACATGTATTGGAGATATTCAGAGATTGGATGACATTAGATCTGAAAATAATCCTTGTAGAGCCTTTATACCAGGGAAATGTAGGATCGGTCGCAAGAGCCATGAAGAACTTCGGGTTCTATGACCTGACACTCGTAAACCCCTGCGAACTGAAAATGGAAGCAAGAGCACTTGCATCCCATGCATACGATGTCCTTGATGGAGCAAAGATAGTTGATACCATCGAAAAGGCCCTTGAAGGCAGTGATATAGTCATTGCAACCACTGGCATCACAGGACTGAAAGTCGATGAACACATACGCATGCCACCATACACCCCAAGGGAGCTAAAGGAAAAGTTCAGTGGAACGAATGGAACTGTTGCAGTCCTTTTTGGAAGGGAAGACAACGGATTCACTAACGAGGAACTTAAACTCAGCGATCTGATAGTAAGCATACCGACATCCGAGATATATCCCATAATGAACCTTTCACATGCTGTCACCATCATGCTCTATGAAATGAGCCAGATAACAGCAGGCGAGAACAGTCTTGCAGAGGGATTCGACCTGAGATTGCTATATGACCATATAGACGAGGTCCTCGATGGTATCGATTACCCTGCGCACAAAAAGGAAAAGACGCACCTTATGTTCAAAAGAATATTCGGAAGGGCACAGCTCATGCCAAGGGAAGTCCAGACATTAAGGGGTTTTCTTGGAAAGGTCCAGAACCATATCAAATGAACAGGACCATGCAGGATAGCATTCTAAAAGTATTGACTCGAAATATTGATATGTACATAGTGTATTCTGGTATCTCCGATACCTGAGGTATCATTTCAATATAATAATGTGGATTACATGAGTGAAATAAAATGGGATGAAAAGTTCAGGGATTTTCTTAAGCGCTATTACTGGGATGAAATACTCCTGCTGGCAAATGAGTACCCTGAGCTCAGAAGTATTGTTGTTGATTTCCCCGACCTCGAGCAATTCGATTCCGACCTTGCATACGAGCTACTGGAACACCCGGACGATGTGATACCCTATGCTGAACAGGCATTAAGGGAGATAGACATACCTATCGAGAAGGACCTCGATGAGGCTCATGTCCAGTTCATAAACGTCCCCAATCGCGTGGCTATCAGAGAACTTCGAAGTAAACATCTTCTAAAATTCATATCCATCGAAGGCATGATACGCAAAGCTACCGAGGTCAGGCCAAAGATAACAAATGCAGCATTTATGTGCATGAGGTGTGAGAATACCAGTTTTGAGCCACAGGGAGGTCCTAAGTTCGTAGAACCTACAGATTGTGAAAATGAATCCTGTGGCAAGAAAGGACCATTCAAGCTTCTGATCGACCAATCAACATTCCTGGATGCCCAAAAGCTCCAGGTACAGGAGTCCCCGGAAAGCCTGAAAGGTGGCAGCCAGCCCCAAAGTCTGGATGTCGATGCAGAGGACGACCTGGCAGGACTTGTTAAACCAGGTGACCGTCTTGTTATCAATGGCGTACTCCGTTCCCACCAGAGAACATTGAGAGAAGGAAAATCAACATTCTACGACCTTGTCCTCCATGCCAATTCTATCGAATATGTAGATCAGGAATTCGATGAGCTCGACATCTCACCGGAAGAAGAAGAACGCATCGTTGAGATGGGAAATGACCCTGAGATATATAAGATGATAAGAGGTTCCATCGCACCTTCCATCTACGGATATGAAGACATAAAGGAAGCACTCAGCTTACAGTTGTTCTCAGCAGTACCTAAGATGCTACCTGATGGTTCAAGGGTCAGAGGCGATATACATATATTACTTGTAGGTGACCCGGGTATCGCAAAGAGTCAGTTGCTCAGATACATGGTGAAGATATCACCACGTGGTGTTTTCGCATCAGGTAAAAGTGCATCTTCCAGTGGTCTTACCGCTGCAGCTGTCAAGGATGACCTTGGGGACGGACGCTGGACACTGGAAGCCGGTGCACTTGTCATGGCAGACATGGGTCTTGCCGCAGTTGACGAAATGGACAAGATGAGCAAGGAAGATAAAAGTGCTCTGCACGAAGCCATGGAACAGCAGACCATCAGTGTGGCAAAGGCAGGCATACTTGCGACATTGAAATCAAGATGTGCATTACTCGGTGCAGCCAATCCGAAATACGGAAGGTTCGATAAATACGAAGGCCTTGCAGAACAGATCAATATGCCTCCGGCCCTTATCTCAAGATTCGACCTTATTTTTATACTTCTTGATGTGCCTGACCGAACCAAAGACAGCAATATCGCACACCACATACTGAAATCCCAGTATGCAGGTGAGCTCAACGAACAAAGGCAGAGGGTCCCACACTCAACAATTACAAAGGAAGAAGTGGATTCTCATATGACGGTCATCATGCCCATCATTGAAAACGACTTGCTGAGAAAATACGTTGCGTACGCAAGAAGAAGGATCTTCCCTATAATGGAAGATGATGCCAGAGACCATATCATTAATTACTATCTTGACCTGCGCAAACAGGGAGAAGGCAAAGATTCACCAGTACCAGTCACTGCAAGACAACTGGAAGCCCTTGTAAGACTTGCTGAAGCAAGCGCACGCATACGTTTAAGCAATATAGTAACTATTGATGATGCGAAAAGGACCACACGAATATCCATGGCCTGTATGCGCCAGGTCGGAGTAGACCCCGACACCGGAGCTTTCGATGTGGACGTAATTGCATCCGGAACCAGCAAGAGTCAGCGTGACAAGATACATCATGTCAAAGACATAATCAAACTTGTCGGCGACAGGCATGCAGGTGGAAAAGCACCCCTTGAAGAAGTATATGCAGAAGCTGAGACCGAAGAAATAAGTAGGGAAAGAGCTGAAGAGCTTATATCTAAGATGAAAAAGCAGGGAGATCTGTTAGCTCCCGATAGCAAGCACATAAAATTAGTATAATAAGGCGAAGATATGTACCTGAAAATACACAGATCCACGAATCAGATCCTCGTCGCTGTTTGTGACAAAGAACTGGTCGGAAAGAAGCTGATAAAAGGTGAAATTGTGATAGATATCTCGGAAGGTTTCTACAAAGGAGAGATAGCATCCGAAGAGACCATCATACAAGCTATAAGGAACGCTCCGAGTGCAAACATATTTGGAACACATTCAGTTCAATGCGCCATTGATTCTGGTGCTATTGATCCGGAATGCGTCATATACATAGACGGCATACCACATGCCCAGATATACAGATTATGAATTTTACATTTATCAAAATATTGGTGTAAATATGAGTGAAAGTAATATGATTAATGAAACTTCCATTCTTGACAAAGATGAGCTTATCAAAAGCGTTATAGCAAAGCACAAGCGTCTTCTGGAAGAATACAACAGAGAGTTCAGAGAGCTCGATGGAAGATCAAAGGCACTGAAAGAACAGATAGGATCCTCAAAGCAGGAAAAGGAAGATACCCTGACCCGCATTGAGGTTCTGAAAGAGAAACGTCAACAGCTCTACCATCAGGCAGAGAACGTTCTTGGGAACATGTTCACTGACATCGATGACAAACTGCTTGATAACAAGCTGATGCATGCTGCAAATGACGGATTTACCAAAGTCAGGCGCCTCATCAATATCAATGAAGAAAAGCAGGTAGTTGATGAACTATTGACCAAGCTGGATGGTATGAGCACACATGAAACCGTCCAGAGCTCCGTTCAACAGATAAAAGCAAAGGTCAATGGTGCTATCGAAGCCAGCAATGAGCTTGCAGGGACCATTGGTATTAAAGCCCTTGACGAAAACTTCCATAAAGCAACTGAGGAACTTAAGACGATCTCACCACGCCACGGATGGCTTGAAAACAGAATAAAGAGCCATAATGAAGCCCTTGAGCACTGGGAAAAGAATCCCGTCACTGAAGAGAACACGCCGGAGGCTGACGCATGACCACAACAGATGTATCAACCATGAGTGAAAAGGACCTGAAGACCACCGTTAACGATTACAGGACGAAGATCACACAGAACGAACGTACCCTGAAAGGTGTTTTTAGAGATCTGAAACTCCATCGCACAAATATCGATGAGCTGAAAGAGAAAAGGGACAAGCTTAACGCGCAAGTAAAGGAACTTGCAACAAAGGCACGCGAAGAGAAGAAACTTCGTGATATCGCTAATGAGAAGATCTCAGAGATAAAGGGCACAAGAGATCAGATCCGCAGCGAAAAGGACAAGGTCACCGGCAGTATCACCGAGCTTAAAACAAAGCGTGATGAATACAACAAGCAATCTCGTGGTAGTGTGGAATCTCTGTCAAAAGCATATGCCGGCGAACTTGATAAGTTCTTAAATGCAGACATTCCCCTCAAACATGAGATTGATATTTTCGAAAAACTTTCCGACCTTGGAGAGAGGATCGATGCTGCAAGTCAGGCCGATGAGCTACATAGCAAGATCGTGGAAACATACAGATCATCAGAGTCGATCTACAAAGCCGATGGGACTGTTGGAAAGGATGTAAAGGGACTTGCAGAAGAGTCACAGAAACACCATCTTTCAATGCTTGCATCCTACAAGAAGATCGATGAACTTCGAAAGGAAGCAGACCTCTATCATGCCCAGATCAAAGAGACCTATGATGTCGTCTCACCCATAAGGGAAAAGATCGACCCACTGAAGACAAAGGTATCAGAGCTCAGAGATGAACTCAGCGTATATCTTGACAAGCTCAATGAGATCCAGGTTGAAAAGGATGAGAAGAAACTGGATGATAAACACATTGTTGCAAAAGAGAAGTTTGAAAAGACAGGAAGGATGAGTCTTGAAGACCTTAGATTATTGATGGAGAAGGGAGATCTTAAGCTTTAAGCTTATTATCTCATTTATTATTTTTTATTTTACATTGTTATTTGATCATTTATCATTTTTACGTCCATTCATCATTACAAGGACTTATTTTCAGCATATATCCAGTCGGACCCATATTCAGATCAATAGTAGAACTATAGACATAGTCGATCCATATGACGATTTTCCGATATCTCAGACAACTTTTTTGAATGATGCCTGTTAAATTCCAATTATTTATTCCAGGAGAAACGTTTGAAAATTACAAAACAAGCCATACTCAAAACAGCCATAACAAAACTGAATCCTGGAACGTTCTCTGCCGTACTGTTATTTTCGACAGGAATATTCGGAACGTTCGAGGAACTGTCCGGCTCCTCAAACACGGGTGCAGGTAGTGACGGATCAAGATACTGATATACCGGAGTGAATGTGATCAATTCACCGTCAGGCCCATAGTAAATGGCATCCAGAGTAATGTTAAATATCTCTTTTGAATTATGCGAGTAGGTAAAAACAGAACCTTCGCTCAGTATCCCATCCTTGAGAGCAACACTGTCAAGCGAAAGTTCCACCCAAACATCGCCATCATCACTCACATCCTTGACCACAAAGAGATATCCCTGACTGAACTGCCATTCACCCTTGGTCTCAATGAAAATACCCTTACCATCAATAATTCGGATGCGGACATCATCATTTGCAGCCGATACAGGGAAGACATAAATAAAAAATATTAAAAATAGCAAAAGGATGGAAAGTAAAGGTCTTAACTCTCTTTGTTCCACGCGCCACACCCATTATCTATGAATGCAACTTCCGGCAACGATCTCTTCCAGACCTTCTGCAGTCTCCACAAGAAGAGTACCATTTTCAGTGATACCTACTGCTTTTCCGCTTATCATCCTTTGCGGCGTCACCACATCCACATCCCGACCTATAGTTGAAGACAGGGATCTCCACTCCTCAAGAATTGAATCGAAACCTAAAGTCTTAGACCGGACATACTCATCTTCAAGTGCCCTCAACAATGCCTGAACAAAAGCGATCCTATCCAGCTCTTCGCCTTTTATCTCACTAAGACTTGTTGAACTCGACCTGATATCTTCCGAAAGGTCTTCGATGGAAACATTGACATTGATACCCATACCAATGACAACAAAATTGATCTGATCGGTTTCCGCATCCAGTTCTGTCAGAATTCCACAGACCTTCTTATCCCCGACCAAAACATCATTTGGCCATTTAAGAGATGCCTCAATACCAAATTCACGAATTGCCCTTGCAACGGCAACCCCGGCCATGAGAGTAAAACGTGGCGCATATGCTGGAACCACATTCGGTTTAAGGATAACGGACATCCAGACACCACCCCTTGGAGATACCCAATGTCCACCTTTACGACCACGACCACTGTCCTGCATTTCAGCAATTACAACAGAACCTTCATCTGACAGTGGTCCCATCTTCTTTGCGACATCATTGGTTGAATCAACCTCATCGAAATACCGAATATCCCCCCCGATGATACTCGTGTCAAGACCATCCATTATCTCCGACGGATAAAGTTTGTCGGGCGCTGAGACCAGAACATGACCGGAACCAGGCGAGGATTTTATGACATAGCCTTCCTCACCAAGTGCTTTAATATATTTCCAGACCATCGTTCTGGAAATACCAAGTCTTTGCCCAAGTTTTTCACCGGAAATTGGATCAGTTCCTGCATTTTTCAAAGCTCTGATTATATCCATTTTCTTGTCAGTCAAGTAATCCCCCCAAATTCAAATGATAATAGAACAATATATCAACAGACCTTATTTAGTCTGTTGACAGTTTGACTGCTGTTTTGCAGCATTTACATAAGCACTGACTGCCGCGGTAGCAACTGCTGTCTTACGTGAATTATTACCAAGGACAGATGCAAGAGTGAAACCTTTTTCCTTTTCATGCTCCACGACTTCCTTTACTGCCTCAAGGATATTATGGTCATCGATGAAATGAGTGGTCAGGTCCCCACGTACGAACGCCTCATTGGAAAGGACAGCCTTATGGAATGGAATATTGGTAGTTACACCAATGATGACAAACTCATAAAGTGCCCGCTTCATCCTGCTAATAGCCTCTTCGCGAGTTTCACCCCAGGTACAAAGCTTTGCAACCATCGAATCATAGAAAGGAGGTATGACATAGCCCATATAAACACCACTGTCTATACGTACACCCGGACCACCTGGTGAGCGGTACCTGGTGATCTTACCCGGAGAAGGTGCAAAATCATTGAGAGGGTCTTCGGCATTGATACGGCACTCGAATGCATGACCTGTTATCTTAATATCTTCCTGCTTGAAAGGAAGTTCCTTACCACATGCAATAAGCAACTGCTGTTTCGCAAGATCGATACCGGTAACAAGCTCTGTGATACAATGTTCCACCTGAAGACGTGTATTGACCTCGAGGAAATAGAAATCACCCTTGGAATAAAGGAACTCGACAGTACCTGCATTCTCATAACCGATGGACTTTGCCGCCTTGACAGCAGTCTCACCCATTTTCTTACGCAGTTCCGGGCTCAGCACCGGGGATGGCGCTTCTTCCATGAGCTTTTGATGCCTGCGTTGTATAGAGCATTCCCTATCCGACACATAAACGGTGTTACCATGACTATCTGCAAGTATCTGGAACTCGATATGACGAGGTTCTTCCACATATTTCTCAATGAATACAGTAGGATCACCAAAGGCAGATTGTGCTACCGATTGGATAGACACCAGAGAAGACTTGAAATCGTCCTTTGAATAGACGACTTTCATACCGATACCACCGCCACCTGCAGATGCTTTTATCATCACAGGATAACCAATAGAATCAGCCATCTCGAGGGCTTCATCCACATCTTCAATGGCCTTGTCATATCCCGGGACCACAGGAACACCAGCTTCGACCATAAGTTTTCTTGCAGCGATCTTGCTGCCCATCTTCTCAATGACCTCACTGGAAGGACCGATGAACACGATTCCAGCAGCCTTACACTTCTTTGCGAAAACCGGGTTCTCTGAAAGGAAACCATATCCAGGGTGGATCCCTTCCGCACCCGACTCTTTTGCCACTTCGATTATCTTGTCCATGTTCAGATAACTCTGGCTTGAAGGTGAAGGACCGATATGATATGCTTCATCTGCATATTTTGGAAAAAGGGCATTCTTGTCAGCATCCGAATATACAGCAACTGTGGAAACATCAAGTTCCCTGCATGCACGCATTATACGGATAGCGATCTCACCCCTGTTTGCTATAAGGACTTTCTTGAACATGATAAGAACTCCTGTTAGTTAATAGCCATCAGTACTTCGCCCGTACCGACCAGATCCCCTTCGGAAACGAAGATCTCCTTTACCACACCGCTATGGGAAGCATGGATAGCATTCTCCATCTTCATGGCTTCTATCACACAGACCTTGTCCCCTTCTTCAACAGTATCCCCGACACTGACGTTCATGGAAAGGACCATTCCCTGCATGTGGCTTGTAACCGCACCCTCACATTCAACAGCCTTTGAAGACTTCTCAGCAACAGTTACAGAACCTCCGGCAGGCTCTACTTTGACCTCGAATACCTCGCCTTCGATCTCAACCCTATAATCTGTTGGTATGGCCACATTCACCGGTGCAACACCAGTAGCTGCCTTTACTGCAACAAGCTCCTCCTCCTCAGATTCACCAAGCAGGAACTTAGGTGCGATCGCAGGATACAGGATATATGTAAGGACATCCTCCTCCTTCTTCACAAGACCCATCTCCTCAGCCTCTTTTTTAAGGGACTCGTACTCAGGTTTGAGAAGGTCGGCAGGACGAACTGTGATAGGGACCTCATCGCCAATTATCTTCGCGATCATTTCAGAACTGATAGGTGCAGGTGACCTTCCATAGAAACCACGCACATAATCCTTGACCTCATTTGGAACTACCTTGTAACGCTCACCCATAAGCACATTCAACACAGCCTGTGTACCTACGATCTGGCTGGTAGGGGTGACAAGTGGAGGATAACCAAGCTCCTCACGTACTTTTGGCATTTCCTCCAGAACTGCCTCATATTTATCAAGGGCATTCTGCTCCTTAAGCTGTGAAACAAGATTGGAAAGCATACCGCCAGGGATCTGATACAACAATACGTTAGTATCGACCTGCTCTGAAATAGGATCAAGGATACCCCGGAACTCTTCTTTAAGGTCCTTGAAATATTTTGAAGCTGCTGTGAATTTCCCAAGATCAAGTCCTGTGTCATATTTAGTCCTCTGGAGAGCAGCAACAACAGATTCTGTAGGTGGTTGGGAAGTTCCCCCTGCCAGGGGAGAAAGTGCAGTATCGAGAATATCGACACCTGCTTTACATGCAGCCATGTAGCTCATGGATGCCATCCCTGATGTACAATGGCAGTGGAGTGCCACAGGAAGTCCTACCTCTTTCTTGAGTGAAGTTATAAGCTCATATGCCTCGTGTGGTGCGAGAAGCCCTGCCATGTCCTTGATACAGATAGAATCACAATCAAGTTCAGCAAGCTCATTTGCAAACTCGACATATTTTTCCACTGTATGTACCGGACTTATTGTATAACTGATAGTGCCCTGTACATGAGCACCGACATTCTTTGCAACTGAGATAGCTTTCTCCATGTTGCGTATATCATTAACAGCATCGAATATCCTGAAGATATCAATGCCGTTCTCATGGGCTTTGGTAACGAATTTTTCCACAACGTCATCAGAATAATGACGATAGCCCACAAGGTTCTGACCCCTAAGTAGCATCTGTGCAGGAGTTTTCTCCATGCGACTCTTAAGCTCCCGGAGCCGCTCCCATGGGTCTTCGTTCAGATAACGGATACAGGTATCGAATGTTGCACCACCCCACATTTCAAGGGAATAGTAGCCAACCTCATCAAGTTTGTCGATGATAGGCAGCATGTTACGGGTTCGCATACGTGTTGCGAGAAGGGATTGGTGAGCATCCCTCAGAATAGTTTCCGTTATTTTTACTGTCATTATTTGTACCTCATAATTATCAATTCAGACCCAGCTTTGGATCAATAAGTTTTTCATAAGCCGAAATTGAACTTAATTGAACATATACTTTTATGTAGTTTCTGGTAAGCATTTATAAACAAAACGTAATAAATACTATTATAATAATAATATAATATGAGAGTTAACTATGATCTTCAACATCCCATAACCCTTAAAAAAGAGAAAAATGTAAAAAAAGGAGAAGAATTAAAATATATATTTTAATGCGATATTCATACAATTCCAACAGAACCTAAAATTTTCAAGAACGCTCCACCTACAGAGATAATGATCTTATCCATGGTGCTTGCTGCCTCTATCTTGATCTCTTCATTATCATATGCATCATTGAAATCTGCAACAGCATCCTCGGAATCCAGGAGCTTCCTCACTACATCTTCATTGGTAGTTATAATAAGGGCTGGTTCAAAATCAGGATTGGAAGCATTCACTTCTTCAAACGTCGTAACCTCCATATCTACATTAGTCACTGCTTTTATAGCAAGTTCGCTTGCATCGTTCATATCGATGAGCAAGAGCATTTCCTCATTTCCTATAACATATTTAACACTTGAAGGAACCTGATCAACGTTCAGATTAAAATCGTTCACAGCAATGTCCAGATCATCAAAAAGATCTGCAGATGCAGGAATTGAAAGCATTGAAATAATCAACAGAATTGTTAGTATACCCAATTTCATTTTATACACCTCATTAAACCAAATAGTTCAAACTTATAATATATTTAACAAATATAAAAACATGTGGTTTAATTTCAATGGACATCAACATCTTTTTAATTTCACACCCTATAATCACTGACAAGAAGGGAGAACAACCCAATATGGCAGAAATAGTTGCAAGCGATGAAATGAATGAGTACTTCAACACCCTTGAAGGCACACTAGAAAAAGAGATAAACATTGTAAACGATGCCCGATCAAGAGGCAAAGACCCAAAACCACATGTAGAGATACCTCTTGCAAAGGATCTTGCAGATCGTGTGGAAAACCTCATCGGGGTCAAAGGGGTTGCCGAACTTATACGCAAGCTTGAAGAAACGATGTCAAGGGAAGAAGCTGCACTGGCACTTGGGAGAGAGGTCGCTCAGGGAAAGGTAGGAGAGTTCGATTCCAAATCAGAAGCTATCGAAGCTGCCATACGCGTATCTGTTGCAATGCTCACAGAAGGTGTTGTAGCAGCCCCTATTGAAGGGATCGACCGTGCCAGTATAGGAAAGAACGATGATGGTTCTGAATATGTAAGTATCTTCTATGCAGGCCCAATACGCAGTGCCGGAGGTACAGCACAGGCATTATCCGTCCTTGTTGGAGATTATGTACGCAGAGGCGTTGGTATAGACAGGTACAAGCCTCGAAAAGAAGAAGTTGAGCGTTATATCGAAGAGATCATGCTCTACAAACGGGTTGCAAGTCTCCAGTATACCCCTTCCGAGGAAGAGATTCGACTTATTGTAGAGAACTGTCCCATCTGTATCGATGGAGAACCCACCGAAGCGGAAGAGGTAGAAGGACACCGCAACCTTGAGAGAATTGACACTAACCGAGTACGTGGCGGAATGGCATTGGTACTTGCCGAAGGTCTGGCATTGAAAGCCCCGAAGATACAAAAGCATGTGAAAAATCTGAAGATCGATGGTTGGGAATGGCTCGAACAACTTATCTCCGGTGTAAAAAGTTCATCCGAGAGTGGTGAAGATGAAGAAACAGATGGGAAACCGAAGATAAAACCAAAGGACAAGTATATGCGGGACCTCATTGCAGGAAGACCTGTTTTTTCCCATCCATCAAGACCCGGCGGGTTCAGACTTCGATACGGACGATCACGCAATACCTCATTCGCAGCTGCGGGCATAAGTCCTGCCGGAATGATAGTGATGGATGATTTCATCGCACCCGGGACACAGCTTAAGGTGGAACGCCCTGGAAAGGCCGCAGGCATGGCCCCGGTTGATTCGATCGAAGGGCCCACAGTACGTCTTAACAACGGCGATGTTCTCAGAATAGACACCATCGATGAGGCATACGCCCTTCGTTCCGAAGTAGAAGAAATAATTGATATCGGTGAGATACTAATCAACTACGGGGATTTCCTTGAGAATAACCATCCCCTTGCACCTTCCCCATATTGCTTTGAGTGGTGGATACAAGAATACAGGAAAGCTGCCCCAGATGCAGAAACCGATGAGGCGGAACTGAATGAGCCGACTCAAGAGGTCGCATTGGACCTGTGCAAGGAACTGAACATACCACTGCACCCAAAATTCACATACTTGTGGCATGACATTGACAATTCCCAATACACAGCACTTGCGGACCTTATTTCGGAAGATGGTCTGCTTGAAGCGGACGGTTCATTTCTCAAGTTGCCACTGCAAAGAACAATTGATACAGGAATGAAGAAGGTACTCGAAGACCTCCTTGTACAACACAAAGTAGAGGATCAAACAATAATTATAGAAGAGCCACTTCCGCTTATCCATTCACTAGGACTCGATGAGGAGCTATCGAAAGGATGGGGGGCACTCGGACATGAAGAGCTGCTCGAGAACATCAATGAGATAGCTTGGTTTGTAGTCAGACCTCGCGCCCCAACCAGAATTGGTGCCAGAATGGGGCGACCGGAAAAATCAGACAAACGAAAAATGACACCGGCACCACATGCGCTTTTCCCCATTGCAGAGGCAGGCGGGAACACCCGAAATCTAGAGAAGGCAGCAAATTTTAAGGTCAGCACGAATTCAAAGGCAGGCACTATCCCGGTAGAGATAGGAAATCGGATCTGCCCTGCGTGTGGAGTGGAAGGCTTTGAATTCAGATGTGACTGTGGAGAATACACATTACCGAAATTGTTCTGCCCAAGATGTGGGATTTCGGTTAACAAGGCAAAATGTCCGAAGTGCGATTCCAAGACCACCTGTACCAGCATGCGTAAGATCGATTTCAAAAGCATTTATCAGAAAGCTTATGCGAATATAGGAGAAAGGGATCACCTCGATTCTTTCAAAGGTGTCAAGAAGATGATGTCAAAGCACATGACACCGGAGCCTCTTGAGAAAGGTATTCTCCGAGCTAAACATGATCTGTTCACATTCAAAGATGGTACTGTACGATATGATATGTCGGACATCCCCCTTACCCACATACGACCATCAGAGATAGGCGTCAGTTGTGAAAGGATGATAGAACTGGGCTATTTGAAAGACATCTATGGCAAACCCCTAACCGATAGTGAGCAGGTACTTTGCCTCAAGGTACAGGACCTGGTGATCTCATATGATGCCGCCGACTATATTTTGAGGATCACACAGTATATAGATGATCTGCTAGTGAAATATTATAAGGTCGCCCCATACTACAATACAAAACACATCGACGATATTGTTGGCGTGCTTCTTATGGGACTTGCACCCCACACATCCGCAGGAGTTCTTGGAAGACTTCTCGGATTCACCACTGCTTCAGTGGGTTATGCACATCCGTACTTCCATGCAGCAAAAAGGAGGAACTGTGACGGGGATGAAGACTGCGTTATGCTTCTTATGGATGGCCTTCTTAATTTTTCCCGTGATTATCTTCCCGACAAGAGGGGAGGACAGATGGATGCACCGCTTGTTCTGACCACCCGCCTCGATCCAAGTGAGGTCGACAAGGAAGCACACAATATAGATATGTGTGCATCCTACCCGCTGGAATTCTATGAAGCGACCCAAACAATCGCAAATCCAAAGGACTTTGAAGATACCATGGACCTTGTAAGTGGCAGATTGGGTACGACACTGCAATATGAGGAGTTCATGTTCACCCACGACACATCCAATATTGCTGCCGGACCGCTCAAAAGTGCATACAAGACCCTGGGGACCATGGTGGAGAAAATGGACGCTCAACTTGAGCTTGCTAAGAAGATACGCGCAGTGGATGCACCCGATGTTGCGGAAAGGGTATTGACATCACATTTTCTGCCGGATATGTTCGGCAACCTGAGGGCATTTTCAAGACAGGGGACCAGATGTGTCAAATGTGCTGCCAAGTTCCGCAGGCCACCTCTTACCGGAAGTTGTCCGAAATGCGGCGGGCGTGTGATACTGACAGTACACGAAGGATCTGTTAAGAAATACCTGCAGGTTTCCATAAAAGTAGCGGAAGAGTATAATGTTTCCAGCTATACAAAACAACGTATCGAACTGATAGGGTATGATATGAAATCCCTTTTCGAAAATGATAAGTCAAAACAGATGGGACTTTCCGACTTCATGTGAGGCAGGAAGATCCGGGATACTAAAAGATATGGGGCGATGCAAGCCCCGTGTAGCATGTTGCAATATATTGTGAATTGCACTATATTGTAACTTCAATATGTTGCAAGACACCATATCGTAAAGTGTCCCATATATTACTGTGAAATTTTCATTTATACAGGCATACCAATCGCATTGATGTGTTCGACAAGTTCTTTGAAATTCTCAAATTCAAGTTCAAGAACCTCTTTTTCAGTCATGCCTATCGACATTTCACCATCAACGGTTAAGGATTCAGGACCACGCCTTACCAGCCTATCGACACCATCAGCAGAAAGTACAGCCTTTGCTTCGGGATCGTGAACAAAGGCACGCCCTGGGATCAGCACTGTTTCTGTGACTTCAGAAAGATCGAGAACATTGAGGTCATCAATGGTTATCAGACAGCCAATGTCCTTGTTAAGTCCAATCACATTAACAGTGCCTCCGAGCTTGTCGAATATTTCGGACAGCCTGCCTGCAGCGACCTTACTTGTAAGGATCGTGGCCTTTTTCCGGACCTCAGGAAGTTGTGCCAGCAGGTCATTATGCAAACGTATGGCGAACGGGGAACCTATAAGAGGATCTTCCAGAGGAGTGCCTGTGATCCTGAGATCGTGTTTGGATGCGGCTTCGCGAACTATTTGAGTGAACTCATCCACCGTGTGGGTCTTGATGTTGTCCATTATTGGTGCGTTCTCAAGAATTAGGCCTTCTTCCCTTGAATTTGCAAATCGCATTAGAATAGCACCTGTGGCACCCATCTCTTCAAGGTCACTCAAGGTCTTTTCAAGTACGGCACCATCGTTAATGCCCGGTATTACTACGATAGCAGCATAAACCTCACAATTTGCACAGAACTCACGAAGCACGGCCAATGAGATCTCTGGTTCAGGGTCGTTCATGTACTTTCCACGGATCACAGGATCGGTGGCAAATACTGTAAATGATACTTCGGTTACGCCGTTCTCTATAAAGAACGCGGCATCATCTTCAGAAGTGAATCCTTTCCCGCTTGTATATCCAAGATGGATGGGTTTGCGGAACTGTGAGAGGAAATGTACCAGTTCCTTAAGCTCAGGGTAACAGCTGACATCACCACCGCCACTTATTGTGATCTTATCAAGCTCTCCACTGCTAAAATGTATAGCTTGTGAGACCTCCCCCATGACATATTGAGCAGGTTTGAAACCGGAGTAGAGCTCTTTTACACCACGTGTGCAATAGTCACATCCTTTTGAAAAAGGGAAACAATGTTTACAACCAAACGCAGGTACATCTTTCACTTTTTTGAAATAGCAATAACTGCAAAACCCACGGCAATCCACACCAGGGTTACCTCCAACATCCGCTACAATTTCCATATCGATCGGAGATACCTTGAGTTATGTGATACAAATCATTTGTGGTGTAAAAACGGGTAAGTCACATTGTGATTATTATAACCTAATAAATTAAAATATATAGTGCCAAAATACACATTCGTTATTACAAATTGTTCAAAACGTATGTATTTTGTATGCGTGTTTGCAGGTAATTATTCAGAACCATACCATTCCCCATTAGAATTTCCCTTACTTTCTTAACTACGTGATCCCGTATGTTTCCGGTATGGATAACGGCCAATTTATGTCTGGATATCTGGGCGATCTCTTCAGGTGTTATCCCGAATGAACCTGATCTCATTGGAGTGTCAGGAATGCCGGATCCAGAATTCAATACCAGTACACTGACCTGTATTTCCTCCCTGCGCATACCGTATGTGAGTTCACATATCGGCTTTGTGATATGTCGTCTTCCGGGGCTCATTGCAACTGCGATCACGTCGGGACGTCCTGTCTCGGAGAGTGTGCCGCGCTGTGCGAGTCCTCCTCCTCGACCAAGGCCCATTCCGTGCCTACAATCTACAACTTGTGTTTCCCGGTCGAACAGATCGATCACTCCGCTGGATTTAACATACAGACACGATTTCCGACCTTTCCTTTCGGATCAGCTAGCCCTAAAGTAGTTGGGTCAGCATTAGGTCCGCGTTTTGCATAGTCTGAAACGGTTTGCCTCTTTTGTATGAAAAGTCCTTGTCGGAACTCATAGCCCATCGGTAGTGTTCGCTCGCACACTTCTCTGATGTTCTCTCTGACTTCTTCGTTAAGGATCTCCAGCCTTATGCGGCCAAAAATAACAGCAAGGTCCAATTCCGTTTCACCGATCTTGATAGTTTTACTGAATTTATGATCAACATCGTGTCCAGTTGCCGGTCCGTATGGTACGGTCGTTGGCAACCTCGGGCCATGTATGAATGCCCTTGTGATACCTTCGATATTGGTCAGTTCATTGAGTAGTTCCTGTGCAGTCTCTGGACTCAGAAACCGTGCTGGACATATCTCGATCTGAATGAGATCTTCTAAATTCGTAGTAGGGTCGACCATTATGTATTACCTTTGAGATCTGTTAGTGTATTAGAGCGCCCCTGCAACTGCTTTGATTGGCTCTCTGAACTCTTCGATTGAACCGAACACATTTCCGACAAGTGCAGATGTCTTTTCGATAGTTATCATCTGAGTACCTGCGTCAATTGAACATGCAGCGGATACACAAGGAATTGCGAATCCTCTGGAGTGTCTTGTTACAACGTGGTTACCGTTGAAGATACCTGGACCTCCACCGCCGTAGATTGAGTGGCTGAAGAAAGAGAATCCGACTCCAGTACCCTGTGCTCTACCCATGTCACAGCCAGGAAGACCTGTTTCCTTCTCAATTATATCGTTGAAGTACAGGATGGTTGATGACACGTTCTGTGCTGCTCTGCCTGCTCCACAGTTTACGAGTGTAGCTGCGAGCTGACCAGCTGCTGTACATGCGTTCCACATGGATACGTCATTTGCTTTGTAGAAATTGTATCCGGATGGTGCTACGTGGTCAACTTCGATGACGCCGAGATCGAGTGCTTTCTCGATAACTGTATCGATAACTGTACCAACTGTACCGCTCTTTCCGTTCTCTTTGACTATGTCGTAGACAACGTTGTTAGCGTTAAGACCCTGATATGCGAATCCGAGTAACTGGTGTCTCTTGAATGAGCCTACTGCGTTACCCATCTCGAACATACCTGCCTGCTCATAGATCGAGGAGAGTGCAGCAGCGTTCATTGCCTTTCTGCCTGTGATAGCAGCGACGTGGTTGGTCATGATGTTCCTCAAGGAGAAACCGAGACCTTCATTCTGCTGTGGTATGCTGAGAATTGATGCAACGTTACCGCCGCTCATGTCCATGGTCTGTGGGTAGCTACCCCAGACAGCACCCTTTACGAGTGGAGCATCGAACATGTCGGTGTTGAACGTATCGATGATGGTCTCTACAACAGCTGCGGCACTTACTGTACTTCCTGAAACGAAGTCAGCACCAGCGTCTGTTCTTGCGCTTGGGACCTGCACAAGAAGCTGTTTTCCGCCACCGATCACTTTTACAAGTGTGTCGTCATCATCGCTTACCTTTACAAGGTTTGCAACAGACTCTGCGATAGCATCTGCGTTCCCTACGATATCATACTCAAGACCGCGTCCGAGAATCTGACGTCCTTTACCACCATACTTGCCGGTTGCGAGACCTTTCTCGATACCTGCAAGATTGATAGCAACAGTTCTCTTTGTGTCTTTGATGATCTTTCCAATTGCTGCATTAGATGTTGGGGCGAGGTCGTTTATATCTACATCGCTTTCCAACAGTGTACCTCTGTCGTCATATATGTCTATTTTGTCAGACACGTATATTTCCTCCTAATTTTATTACGGGAACTCTTCCTGGAAATCACATAATTGAACTAATGGCTCGGAA
>Ga0255365_10009_pt1 | contig 35326 bp, 35 predicted proteins | sample ANMaggSeSYBR01J3_FD_182089 | JGI IMG/M metagenome (GOLD analysis project Ga0255365, IMG submission 182089) | Sediment cell enrichment communities from methane seep in Santa Monica Basin, California, United Staets - ANME aggregate JGI... | ecosystem: Environmental > Aquatic > Marine > Cold seeps >... | reverse complement strand
TGACCTTATCAGGAATAACCCTGAACTGGTCGAACAGATCGTAAAGACTCACATCAAGGCTATCGAGTATGATAATATCAACATCGAAGATGCAGCGAACACATTTGCTAACAAGCAGGGTGTTGACAATGCAACTGTCCTTCAGTCCCTTGAAAACTGGGATGGTGTCTGGTCAGCTGACCCACGTCCGATTGTGAATTCTACAGTGGAATACGCAAACTTCCAGTATGAACTTGGTTATATCGACAGCCAGCTTACAGAAGAGGATATCTTTGACGTGAGCTTCTACGAGAAGGTCTCTGAAGAGTAAATAGCAACATACATTAATGAACAGAACATTTAACCGCCGGAATTGAGGGTTATGTCCCTCGATCATCGAAGGAGGTATCATGAGTAAAGCCGGTACAAAAGGGCCACGGGAAATAGGAATTGAAATATTATCCGTTACTGTAGCCATTATCATATGGCAACTGATAGCAGACCTCGTGGTAAACAATAAGTTTATCCTGCCAAGCTTTACTGATGTTCTGTTCGCTTTTATCAAGATCATCGAAGGAGGTATCCTCTTCACTGATCTTGCAATAAGTATGCTTCATTTTGGAATTGGAATTCTTTCTGCACTTTTAATAGGGATTCCCATAGGGGTAGTCATGGGCTGGTTCAAGAACGTGAATCGTGCATTGGACCCTCTGATAGAGATAATTCGTCCCATTCCACCACTTGCATGGATCCCCTTTGCCATAGTCTGGTTCGGTCTGACCCACACTTCCGCAGGGTTCGTGGTCTTTATTGGTGCGGTATTCCCTGTTATCATCAACACATTCGATGGCTTCAAAAGCGTTCCAAAGGTCTATGTGGAAGCTGCCAAAGTCTTGGGTTGCATGAGCAGTGGGTCGCTTATACGCCACGTTGCATTACCGTCTGCCCTGCCTTCCATTGCTTCAGGTATCCGCATTTCCATGGGTGTGGGTTGGATGTGTCTGGTTGCAGCGGAGATGTTCGGTGTAAGTACGAACGGGCTTGGTTACAAGATCTGGTGGCACTACTATCTGCACCAGATGGATTTTGTTCTTGTTTATATGCTGATACTTGGCTTCCTGGGTCTTTTCATTGACAGGGTGTTCAGGTGGTATGTCGATGGACATCTTCTTGAATGGCGTGCAGGAGTTGTGGTATAATGGGTGAGGTAAAAGTCTCCGGTATCTCGGTGGCGTTTGAGAAAGAGAACGGTGAGTCCACCCTTGCACTTGATAATGTTGACCTTGAAATAAAGGACAAGGAATTTGTCTGTTTCATAGGTCCTTCTGGATGTGGAAAAACAACACTTCTCAGGACCATCGCCGGGCTTGAAAGACCGGATAAGGGGCAGATAACCCTCGATGGTGAGGACATTACCATTCCGGATTCGACAAGAGGGATGGTATTTCAGGAGTATTCTCTTTTCCCCTGGAGGACTGTCATCCAGAACATTACCTTTGGCCCTCAAATGAAGGGTATCCCCAAGAACAAGGTACTCGAAGTAGCTGAAAAATACTTAAAGCTCGTAGGGCTTGAACAGTTCCGGAACAGTTATCCCTATGAACTTTCCGGTGGTATGCGACAGAGGGTGGCCATTGCTCGAGCTCTTGCGAACGAACCCAAGGTCCTTCTTATGGACGAACCTTTCGGGGCTCTGGATGCACAGACAAGGAACACATTGCAAAAAGAACTGCTTCAGGTTTGGGCAAAGTACCAGATAACAATCGTTTTCGTGACCCATAGTGTGGACGAAGCGGTTTTCCTTGCGGACAAGATCGTTGTGATGAGTGCAAGACCTGGTAGGATAAAGAAAGTCATAAACGTTGATCTTCCAAGACCTCGTGAAAGGACAAGTTCCGAGGCAAATGAGTTACGTAACCAGCTTTTGAAAATGCTGGCAGAAGAGCGGCGTAACTAACTTTAACAAATGTATTACATCTCGGAACGAACAATAAGCTTTGTTCCGGATTCTATTTCTTTTATAGCGACCTTTCCTATAAGCTCTAAAGCAGTAGCAGCTTTAACGAACTTTACCTGACAACCTGGTCTGATGGACATTTCATTTCCACATATTGCCGATCCTCCAACCTTTACGTTGTCAAGCATTGTAAGATCATTTGCAATCTCAATGTTCCCGCTTATCTCACAACGTGTGCTTATGAGGGCATCATTTGCTTTGATATTACCTTTAACCAATGATTCTTTTCCAAGCTGTAGTGATCCACTAACTTCCAGATCTTTCCAGAAGTTCGCACCAGGCCCTACGATCATGTTACCATCTATCTTGATGCTATTTTCAAAGAAGGCTTTCCTACGGATAATGTAAGTATTTGTATCTGCATGGTATCTGATAAATTTCTCATCCATCTCTATCCACATCCGTGATCTTGAAAGGGTGATAGCTCTATCTCATATATATGTTCTATCAGTGCTTAGTTACTGTCTTTTTCTTTATATATTCTATTGTTTTCTATCAGCATCGATTTCAGTATGCTTTAAACAGAACTTCCTCCAGTTCTCTCTTTGGAACATGATGGCATCCGTTCTCATCACGCCAGTATCTAATATCATGTTCCTCTCCGGTTTCCTCGAGAACTATCTCTTCTGCCGGGATGCCCATTGCTAAAACCAGCATCATCTCGAATTCGGGAGGCACATCAAGTTCTTCTCTCAGCACTTCTCTGTTAACAGAACCAATGACACAGCTTCCAATACCTTTCTCCATGGCAGCAAGGCGAATGTTCTGTAAAGCAATTCCTGCATCATATCTTGCATCGGGTCTTATCCTCGTATCATCGAGTATAATGATGTAAGCGGCTGGTCTTTCTCCTTCAGCAGGCCCTTTCCATTCGTGAAGATAACCTGCCCATCCAAGCTGTTCGAATATGATATTGTTCATTTTCAGATCGGATGAAATGATATATTTCAGTGGCTGGCTGTTGGTAGCTGAAGCTGAGACTCTTGCAATATTGACAAGTTCTGTTAATATTTCTTTTGATATAACCTCAGTCTGTTTAAATCTTCTATAACATCTGGTCCTGAGAACAAGTTCACTTAGCATTTGTTCACCTCATATTGTCATTTGGTCAAGTGATCTGAATAGTGCTATTAGTCAAAACAATAGATACATTTACTATAGACTTTAAAAGTCTATTTTTAGGTCGCTTGAGGTATTTTGGATTGTTATCCTATGTCCTAATATATTATGTGAATAATATCACATACAGTAATCTAAATTTTGATCTTCCATTAATATAGGTTTTAATTTTGATATTATATGTGGTTAACTATTTATCAAACAATAATTGACATTGGATGGATCATTGGTGACAAGAAACCTTATAGTATTCCATATAAGTGCAGATGGGATCATATTAAGCTACAACTCTTCTGAAGGCGTACAATTACTCGTAGAGCCTGAACATTTCATGGGCAAGAACATAAGTGATATTTTACCTTCAGACGTTTCCGAGAAAGCAAAAAGCTGCATCAAAGACGTTATGATCACAGGCGATATGCGCGATATGCAATATCAACTTCAGTTAGGGAGAGAATTGCATGATCTTGAAGCTACATTCGTTCTTGAAAGCAAAGACCGTCTTATAGTGATCATAAAGGATGTAACAGAACAACTGACAACTCTTAATAAACTCGTTGAAAGTGAAAAAAAGTATCGTCTCCTTGCTGACAATACTCTCGATGTCATATGGCAACTGGACATGTCTTTGTGTTTTACTTATGTCAATCGTTCAGTGCTCGATGTTACAGGATATTCAGTAGATGAAGTGATAGGCTCTAAACTTTCGATGCTTTTTACACCGGAAGAATTTGGCAGAGTTATTAGCCTTATCAATAATGAAAAGTGTAAAAAAGGCGAAATTCTTTCTTTTGAAACATATCTTATCCGCAAAGATGGTACTTTGCTTTCAATTGATATTACTGGCAAGATAGTTCTTAATGAAAACCAGCTTCCTATCTGTATTCAGGGTAGAACAAGGGACATAAGTGCATATGTTGAAGCAAGGAATGCTTTGCTTGATAGGAATAATCGGTTCAGGTCCTTGTTCGAGAACTCGAACGATGCGATCTTCATTCACACCTTTGATGGTACTATTCTCGATGTGAACAACAAAGCATGTGAACTCATTGGTTATTCAAAGGATGTCTTCAAAACCAAAGATCTTCGGGTTCTACTTCCTAGTGGTCTTGAATATGAGGCAAAAGAACATCTGGATGATGTTATTGAAAACGGTTCGTCCAGATTTGAATCTCGTTTCAAGAAAGCTGATGGTAGCATTATCGATGTCGAGGTAAGCGTTTCAGTTATCGATGAAGATACAAAGATCATGCAGGGAATTGTACGCGATATCACTGAGCGAAAAAATGCAGAAAAAGAGCTTCAGGAAAATGAAAATCGTTTTGAGACATTGGTTGTGAACATTCCGGGTGCAACATATCGTTGCAAGCATGATCCGGATTATATCATGGAGTATATTAGTAAAGAAATAACTGCGATGACAGGTTATTCTGCATCGGACCTCATTTGGAGTTCAGTCCGCACTTATGCCAGTCTTATCCATCCGGATGATGTTGAAATGGTGGCTAATGCCATAGATAGATCCCTTACAGAAGACCGTCCTTATTTTACGATTCTGTATCGAGTTCTTGATTCTCAGGGCAATGTTCACCATGTGTACGAAAGAGGCAGGGGGATCTTTGAGGATGGGAAGTTGATGTTCTTTGATGGTATCATCTTTGATATAAGTGATCAGAAAGAGATGGACCAGAAAGTTCGGCTTTTCAAGACCATCGTCGATGGGGCTCGATATGGTGTTTCCATTAAAGATGTCAGCGGTAAGGTCCTCTATGTGAATGAAAGTTTTGCACAGATGCATGGCTTTGATGTTGATGAGCTTGTGGGCTCAAACATTTCTTTAGCTCGGAATGATGATGCGGTCTGTGAAGGTGGGTCTCGAAAAGCTTCAAAAGGTTATGATATGAATGAAGTTCTCAGGGTTCGAAAAGATGGCAGTGAATTCCCGGCCCTCATGAATTGTTTTGTGATCACGGATGATAACAATAAACTGGTATATATCTCGAACACCGTGATCGACATAACTGAACGTAAAAGGTCCGAGCTTGTCATTCATCAGGCAATGGAAGTGGCCGAAAATGCAAACCGAACTAAAAGTGAATTTCTTGCTAACATGAGCCATGAACTAAGAACACCTCTTAATTCTGTCATAGGGTTTTCGGATGTGCTTTTAACTGAGAGCTTTGGTCAGTTGAACGATAAACAGACCAAGTATTTGAAGAATATTTCTTCCAGTGGAACTCATCTGCTCAATCTGATCCAGGACATCCTTGATATCTCCAAAATAGAGGCTGGTAAACTTGGGCTTACCTATGAGAAATTCTCTGTCCCGCCCACTATCAATGAAGTTGTGTTGTCGATGTCGGACTTTGCTAAGAGCAAACAGATCTCTGTCACGGTTCACAATAATGGAGTTGACATGATCACTGCTGACAGGACAAAGTTCAAGCAGATACTTTACAACCTCCTGAATAACTCATTGAAATTTTCAACCAAAAATGGTTATGTGAAGATCCACACCCAGATAATCGATGATATGCTGGAACTATGTGTTCAGGATAATGGGGTTGGCATCGTTGAAGACAAGATGAGCCATCTGTTCGATCAATTCTATCAGGCGGATGCTTCTTCTTCACGCCAGTATGGTGGAGCTGGTCTTGGTCTTTCACTTGTCAAGCAGTTTGCTGATATGCATGGTGGGGATGTGTATGTGGAAAGCAAGGAATCGGTTGGGACTACAGTCTATGTGCGTATCCCAAAGTGATAAGTGAAAGTGCGGTTGCAGTAATATCTCCTTCATTCTTTCCCCATGAACCATTGCTGTTCTGTCTGGACATTAGCCATTTGAAAGATGTATCAAGTTCTTGTTTCAAACAGACAATAGCCAATGCCTGTATTACCAGATTGCTGGTCGAGATGAATTTCCAACCACCGTCTTCATCTCTCTCCGACAAGATCCATTTGACACGTTCTTCTATAAAGTCAGTGAAATGCTTCTCATTTGTCAGATCTTCCTGCTTTACAAGAGTGGTGATGATAAGGGATGTAGTGCCCACATGTTCCCATTTTTCACCATAGTTCTCAACAAGCCAATTGCAACCTTTCATTTCATGGATGCCCATCTCGGCAAGGGCTATTAATGCATAGGTTGTGTCGTAAACATCGTTCTGCCATGAACCGTTGTTCTCCCTTTTAGAAAGCAACCATTGCCCACATTCTTCAAGGTCTAAGTTGGAAGATACAAGGCTGGAACAGGCTCTTGCAGTCTCTCTTATTGAATTGTCCCAGTTATTTTCACTTTTAAGGTGGATGAGCTTTGTAGGAAGGTCATTTTCCACACCCCATAGTTCGTATGCAGTGATGAGGCGTGATAATTCCTTTGCAGTGGTGAGCTCCTGTTTTTTTATCCACCCAAATGCATTTTGTATCATCTCTTCCATGCGCTAAAAGATGTCTGCATCGTTATTTAGTGTTTTTACTCTGGAAGTTTATGTTGTGATATATATTTTGGTGGTCGTGGTCAAAGAATGGTTGAAAAAAAGAAAGAAAGAAAAGGATTGGTGACATGCACTTATTTTACGAAGTGGCATGTCCTTTTAATATCATTTAACAAACTCTTCCACAGCGTCTACGACCTTGTTAAAGTGGATGTACCATTCTGAATCGCTCTTGATATCAATGTGTACGTGTCCGCTGTCTCCGGCAGCTGCAACTTCTGTCTCGATAGGTAATGTGCCCAGTACTTTCACGCCAAAGTCCTCGGCTGCTTTTGCAACTCCGCCTGAGCCGAACACATGTATCTTCTCATCACAGTGTGGGCAGACGATTCCGCTCATGTTCTCGACCATCCCAATTACCGGTACTTCGATCATTTTGGCAAAATTGAGTGATTTTCTGACACTTGTAAGGGCGACAGCCTGAGGGGTCGTGACCACAATAGCACCGGTCAGGTTGCCGATAAGTTGTGATATGCTCAATGGTTCGTCCCCTGTTCCAGGCGGAAGGTCAATGATAAGATAGTCGAGTACTCCCCAGTCCACTTCTTCAAGGAATTGCTTGATAGCACTCATCTTTGCAGGTCCTCTCCAGACGACTGGAGAATCGTTGCTGTCAAGGAGAAGTCCTATTGACATTATTTTCAGATTATCATTAACTTTTACGGGAACAATACCTTTTTCATTGACCATGGGTTTTTCATTCTCCACACCGAACATCTTTGGAATGGTCGGTCCGTGAATGTCACTGTCAAGGAGTCCCACTGAATATCCGCGTTCTGCAAGGGCTGCAGCAAGGTTGGCGGAAACAGTGCTTTTACCAACGCCTCCCTTTCCGCTCATTACCATTATCTTATTCTTGATCCCTCTGAGGTTGGTAAAGAGCTTTGGTTCTTCAGGCTTGGTATTTAGTAGGCTTTCTGATGATTGGATATTGGATGACATCTTCATTCTCCTTGTGATAATGTTGTTCCTGTTATAGGTTATTCTGACCGTTTCTGGTCATTGATGTTGACATAGTTTCCGCCCTTTATCTCAATAGCTTTACCTGTGGTCAATGCCAGTGCGATCTTTTTCCTTGCATTTTTCAGGTCTTCCCAGAATGCACGTCTTGAGATCCCCATTTTTGTTGCTGCTTCCTGCTGTTGCAAGTCTTCAAGATCTACCAGCCTCAGGGCTTCCAGCTCTTCTAATGCAAGAGAAACTACTTCCAGTTCAATAAGTTTTACTCCTCTTGGTTTGAAATAGAGTATATCGGGGTTACATTCCACTCTTCTGGGGTTTTTTGGTCTTCCTCTGCATGTCATAACATCTTGTATTCCCATCTTCTAACTTATATATAAGAAATTCCCAAAAGCTTTTTATATTTATTCACATACGTTTAAAAACATTGATATTTGGTCAATTTTCAGAGTTTGAATGAACGTTTTTATCTCAGAGGAAAAGGCTATTATGTATTTTCACAGTTAATATATTAGAACTTTAATTTTAGGAGATACTGTACATGGGTAAGGATATGCTGATGTGGGATGAGACTTTGTTCAAGGATGGGAATGTGCTTGAACTTGATTACCTTCCCGACCATTTTTCACACCGTGAGTCGCAGATGCAGTCCCTGATGTACAGTCTGCGTCCGGCCCTTCGTGGCATGCGTCCGATAAACAGTTTGATAAGTGGTCCTCCTGGTACTGGAAAGACCACAACTGTGCTGAAGGTCTTTAAAGAGATGAAAAAGCATTCGGATGATATTGTATTCATCAAAGTGAACTGCCAGATGGATTCTACGAAATTTGCTGTGATCACGAGGGTATACCAAGGTCTCTTTAACGTGTCCCCTCCGTCTTCTGGCGTTGCTTTCATTAAACTGTTCGAAAAGGTGATGAACTATCTTATCGAGAAGGAAAAGACGCTTGTGCTTTGTCTTGATGATATCAATTATCTCTATCATGAAGGGCACGCGGATGAGGTAATGTATTCCCTTCTCAGGGCACATGAACAATATCCGGGAGCAAAAGTAGGTGTCATTGCAATTGTGAGTGATACGGGAAAGCTCTATCAGTTCGACCCTAAGGTCAATTCCGTTTTTCTTCCTGAAGAGGTAGCTTTCCCCCGGTACAATTACAGTGAACTTCAGGATATTATCGGGGGCAGGATCGATCTTGCATTCTATCCCAATGTGATGCTGGATGATGTGAGGGATGCGATAGTTGAATATGTCGATCTTACAGGGGATCTGCGTGTGGGAATCGATCTTTTGAAGCGTGCTGCCCTGAATGCCGAGAGGCGTGCAAGCAAGACCATCCTGGTCGAAGATGTGGAAAAGGCCTATGATACCTCCAGATTGCTGCATCTTCGCAGAAGTGTCCAGTCCCTCACGCCGGATGAGAGGACATTGCTCTGCCTGATAGCAGAGAACAGGGATGTGCAGACAGGTGACCTTTACAAACTTTTCCACGAAAAGACCGATCTTGGGTACACACGTTTTTATGATATGGTCAACAAGCTTAGTGAAGCAAGGTATGTGGATGCTGATTTTTCCGGAAAGGGTATGCGTGGCAGGACTCGTATTATAAAACCAAGATATCAACCGGAAGACATCCTTAAATGCCTTGAGTAAAAGGGGATGTTGTTTCTGGAAATGAGAACTAAGGTCTGGCTGACCGAGGATGGAAAACCTATCATTGGTGCCGGGAAGGTAAAACTCCTAAAGGCCATCGATGAAGAGCGTTCATTAAGGAAGGCATGCTCAATACTTGGCATATCCTACAAACATGCATGGCTTATTTTGAAAAAAATGAACGAGCGCGTTGGGCATGAAGTGGTGACCACTGTAAGGGGTGGAAAAGGGCAGGGAACCTTTCTGACCGATTACGGGAAACAGCTCATTAGTGACTATGAGGAAAGCAGGTCCTTTCTTGATATGACCTTTGGGGATGAAACTTCTCTGGAAAACATCTCTTTCAAATTGTCTGAACACAACAAGTTGTCCGGACGGGTTGTCGAGGTCGAGAAAGGGGATCTCGTTTCTAAAGTGAAGATCGAGATAGATCCTGAAGTTCTGACATCTATCATCACTTCCGATATGCTGGATAGACTCGATGTTCAGGAAGGCGATGAGGTATTTGCAATTATAAAGTCCACGGAAGTAGTTCTGGCAAAAGCGGATGGCAAGGCTGGAATGAAAAGTGGAACGGTGGATGGGGATGAGTAAATGGCTTCTATAGATATTCTTTCATGGAATGTGAATGGCCTGAGGTCAATGTTAAAGAAAGGCTTTGTCGAATGGATGGAAGCCACACAGCCGGATATTCTCTGTCTTCAGGAGACGAAGGCTACAGAAACACAATTGCCAAAAGAGCTGAGGCATATTCATGGCTATGTACCTTATTTTTTCTCTGCTGAAAGGAAGGGTTACAGTGGTGTTGGGATCTATACTAAGATTCCGCCGGTCGAGGTAAAGTACGGCCTTGGAGTTCCACGGTTCGATAAGGAGGGAAGGACCCTCATTGCAGAGTTTGAGGATTTTGTTTTGTTCAATATTTATTTTCCAAATGGAAAGGCTTCAGATGAACGATTGGAATATAAGATGGATTTCTATAATGCGTTCATGGAAGTTGCCGATTCGATGAAAGATGCCGGTAAGAACGTAATCGTTTGTGGTGATGTGAACACTGCTCACAAGGAGTTCGATCTCGCACGCCCAAAGCAGAACGAGAGGTCATCGGGTTTTCTTCCGCAGGAGAGGGAGTGGATCGATAAATTCCTGGGTCATGGTTATCTTGATACCTTACGTATGTTCGAGCAGGGCCCTGGAAATTATACCTGGTGGGACATGAAGACCCGGGCAAGGGATAGGAATGTTGGTTGGAGGATCGATTATTTCTTTGCCAGCGGAGGCCTGAAGGACAGGATAAGGTCTGCTTATATTCTGTCTGATGTGATGGGTTCGGACCACTGTCCTATTGGGATCGAGTTGGAGACTGGATAAATTCCATAAACTGTTTCCAATTTACGTTTTTTATCTGTTTTTCTTTACTTTATTGGAAATATAAAGCTACAGCTACTCGGTCAGCTTTGTATTAATAAAAAAAGTAGGTTAGGGCGTAAGATACGCCCTGATATGTTATTGTTCTATTGAACTTACATCATTGGAGGCATTCCACCCATGCCGCCGTCTGGCATTGGTGGTGCTCTGGATGATGCAATTATGTCGTCGATCCTGAGGATCATTACTGCTGCTTCTGTGCCGGAGTTGATAGCCTGGGTCTTTACCCTGAGTGGCTCAACAACGCCTGCTTCCCACATGTCAATGACAGTGCCGGTGTAGACGTTAAGACCAGCGGTCTTTGTGCCTTTCTCGTGGTGTGCACGAAGTTCTACAAGCATGTCTATGGGGTCGAGACCTGCATTCTCTGCAAGGGTTCTTGGAATGACCTCAAGTGCTTCTGCGAATGCTTTGACTGCAAGCTGCTCTCTTCCGCTAAGGGTTGATGCATACTCGTTGAGTCTGAGCGCAACCTCTACTTCAGGTGCTCCGCCGCCAGCAACAAGCTTTTCATCTTCGATAGCTACAGCGACTACACGAAGTGCATCGGTGAGTGCTCTCTCGATGTTGTCGATAACGTGCTCTGTACCGCCACGGAGGAGGATGGATACTGACTTTGGATTGACACAGCCTGTGATGAAGGTCATGCTGTCGCCGCCGATCTTCTTCTCTTCGACAAGTTCTGCTGCACCAAGGTCTTCTGCTGTCATCTCTTCGATGTTGGTTACGAGTTTAGCGCTGGTGGAGCGTACGAGTTTCTCCATGTCGCTCTTCTTAACACGCCTTACTGCAAAGATACCTTCCTTTGCAAGGTAGTGCTGTGCCATATCATCGATACCTTTCTGGCAGAATACAACGTTTGCACCGGTCTTTGTAATACTGGTAACAAGGCTCTTGAGCATTGATTCTTCCTGGTCGAGGAATGACTGAAGCTGTTCAGGAGATGTGATAGAGATCTCAGCGTCAACCTCTGTTTCCTTGAGCTCGATAGCACTGTTGAGGAGTGCGATCTTTGCGCCTTCTACCTTCTTTGGCATGTTAGCGTGTACTCTTTCTTTGTCAAGGATCATACCTTCGATAAGCTCGGAGTCATCGATACGTCCGCCGACCTTCTTCTCGACCTTGACATTCTCGATCTCGACAGTGTTTCCATTGTCTCTGTCAACGATGCTTACGATTGCGTCAACAGCGATCTTTGAGAGTACGTCCTTTGTTGCCTCTGCGCCCTTTCCGGTCATTGCTGTGTCGGAAATGCTGGTGAGGATGTCCTTGTTGTCGATGGTTACCTTCGTTGCAAGGCTCTTGAGGATCTCTCCTGCCTTTACTGAAGCCATTCTGTAACCAGCTGCGATGATTGTTGGGTGTACGTCCTGCTCGATCATCTCTTCTGCTTTCTTGAGGAGCTCACCGGTAATGACAGCGGCGGAAGTTGTTCCGTCTCCGACTTCATCGTCCTGTGTTTTAGCGACCTCTACGATCATCTTTGCTGCTGGGTGCTCGATATCCATTTCCTTAAGGATAGTTGCGCCATCGTTTGTGATAACTACATCTCCAAGGGAGTCGACAAGCATCTTGTCCATACCTTTTGGACCAAGTGTTGTTCTTACTGCCTCAGCGACTGCCTTTGCAGCCATGATGTTGTTGCTCTGGGCATCTCTGCCTCTTGTTCTCTGGTTACCTTCTCTTAAAATGAAGATAGGCTGTCCTGACATCTGTCCTGCCATGTGTTTTAACCTCCTATATTAAACATAGATCAATATAATTCCCTGGAATCCAGGTCGTTTTTACATGTTTGTAGTTCTATATAAAGCTTACTGAATCTGTGATTTATGATAACTTTAAGAAACTTCCTTCGGATATATTGCCAGAGTGTTCTCTATCTGTGGTCTAACTACTGCTAATGGTGCAAAGCAGCTGCTAATGGAAATGCAATAATCGGAATCTTTCCGGTAAAAAAAAGTTTAGCCCCATTTAGGGAACTATATTGTAAAGGACTGCAATGCAGCCCTCTAAAATAGTAAGATCAGTTTACAATTGATTTTGGTGATCTCTTAAGGAACCTTCTCTTAGCTCCGCTGGTGGTGAATCTCTGTGCTGGCCCTGGGTGTGCCTTTGCTCCGAAAGCTCTCTGCACTTTGATTATTTTTCCTTTCCTTCCTTTTACCTTAACCCAATTTATGCTACCTGTTTTACCCATTATCATTCCTCATTATGATTTTATTATTAATATATGTTTGAGGCACTCGGTGCCTCTCGATGTCCATTATTGTATTAATGGTCACAAATATACAAATGTGACCGGTAAACTCAATGCTATAGGTTCCCTTTAGATGTAATGTTTATAGTTAAACTTTACGGGACTTTTGTATTGTGTTCTGACATCAATTAGTGTCATATTGCCATATATTTGTATTCTATAACAGAATAAGCAAATATATCTATGTTCCTGTTCATCTACATTCCATGACCCTTGAACCGGTTCACATAAAGATCATGTCGGAAATGGCAGATCGTATAGGGATGTCCGCAGAAGATGATAGCACTGAAGAGCTTCCCGATCTTTTAAATATGCTCAATGAACTGGAACATGATGGGAAGTTGATACTTAGATCACTTGGGAAAACGTTCCGTTCAAAAGTGAACATTGACAACATGTCCCTTACAAATGACCCGTTCGATATAACCTATTCTTGTGATAGTGGCAGCACGAACCCCATGGCATTTAGAAGCGGACTCTATGTGGACATCTGCCATGGTGGAATTGCATCGACTCCTTCTGACCTTGAATTGCATTCTAAACGGACCATCGTAGCGGCAACATATTCGCCAAGCCCTCTCGTGACCATCGACACGACTTCCGGATGGGATACTTTTGATGAGGGGCAGGGACGTTCAAAGATAGTCCGAATAGGGGCAGACCTGCTCAAAACAAGGGTGGATCGTATGGTACACAACGTTGCACTGTATCTCTGTGAATCGGAGCATATTCTCTGGATGATGGATGGTTTTGACAGCAAGGGCTTCTTCATAATGGATGGTCCGATATATCCTAAACAGTTAATGTACTGGATGGTGGTGGGATCTAAAGAAGTGAGGATAAAAGAGGACCCTGTCGCAAAGAAGATCCTCCAGAACTACATTGATATCATGGACCATCACATGAAAAAGGGCATGCCTCTTATCGGGTTTGTAAAAAATCCCGAGGACATGCAGATAATGATAACCCTCAGGGACAAAAAAGGAATGAAACACCTTCCCTGGCTCAGGGATTCTCAGTTCTTTAAGAATGTTCTGTCCCTCGGAAAAAGCGATAATGGACGAAATGGTCGTTGGATTACCTACACCAACTGGTTCCTGCAACCTAATCAATTCTATGAGGGCATGATAAAAAGCACATCTCCGATGTTGGACATCGACCTTCGCCATGATCACGACCCGGAGGATTATGCTATAACTTTCTTTGTGATATATGTTCCAATGCTTGATGTCCTTTTCAAAGTAGAGGCTCCCTACGGTTTCACGAAAGATGAGTCTGTACGGGACCTTATAACCCGTAAAGTTCTCTTTGATATTTCGGTCAATGGCATTCCAACAACTCTCTCGAAAGTAGATTCCCTTGCTAAGATCGGGCGGTCGGAAAAGGAGTTGGTGAAGGGTATGTTCAAAGGGCAACGGTTCGACAATACTTATAATATAGAGAGATGGGGTGACATGACAGATGAATGATAATTCAGACCTGCTGGCCTATGCGAAGAACAGTAGCATTGGAACGGATGTACAGGATGCACCGGAACAGACCGGTAATTTCGACTTTGAGGAATATAGTGTTGAAGTAACGCATGATACAAGTGATGTAGATGCTGCTTTCGGTATCGTGACCACAGGGTTCGAACCTCTCGAAGTCACCGAATCGGGCTCAAAGATCGCCGGCTATATCACCACTTCCCACAGAAATGTGGTGCGTCTGGGGACATACGTGATCGTTCCCTATGGGGATGAGAATCTTTTTGCAAGGATATGGAAGCTTCAGTATCAGCAGCAGTTCGAAGTGGATGATGCGACCGAGATACATTCACGCCGTATGCTCAAAAGCAATACTACGGCAGAACTGGACTACAAGTTCCTTGCTTATCTTGAACCCATCTGCATACTATACGAACAGTCTCCGGGAAATGAAGATTCATTGACGCGCCGCATGGCAGACCGTATCCCGCGTCCGAACACACCGATTCTGCCTGTGACGGAAAAACTGAAGATACAGACCGGTCTGAACATTCCAAGGGAAGGTATATTCCTCGGGCACCTGAGTGTCGGTGGTGAGGTCGTGCGAACCCTCGCTTCCCCTCCTACTGTGCCTTATTATCTCCGGAACGATTACTCAATGGGCGACCCATTGATATTCAGGCATATGCTCGTTTGTGGCAGTACAGGTACCGGAAAGACATTCCTCACAAAGAACATCCTGCGTCAGTTCATGAGCGAGGATAACCGATATAATGTCCGCGATACCGGTGACGGCAGCAAGAAGAAGCTGCGTCCATGTGTGGTGATAATGGATCCGCAGGACGAATATTCACAGTTCCTTGAGGACAATCCTGAAATAACCTCTTCGGATGAGCACAACATGCACTCCGAGGACGTGGAGTTTGGTGGCGTTCCCTCTACAAAGACCTTCGTAGCTAAGGTGGATGGGCATTCATACAATGGCAGGTCCCGTGCACAGCAAGTGGAATTCACCATTCCTTTCGAGATGGTGAGGAACAATTCCTGGCTCATTGCCGCTGCCGGACTCACAGAGCTACAGAACATCGGACTGGAACTTTTACTTGAGGATTTCTTCAAAAGGCCGGGTGCCCATACATATGGCGGTTTTATTGACCATGTAAGTGATGAGGGGGTCCGGGGCAGTTATGTTGATCATGGTAAGGTGCATGAAGCCTCCTATGACGGTCTTGTCAGGAAGGTAAAGAACAATTCGTTCAAAAGGGTGTTCGACCAGCCAGCAACTCCTATAACCGAAATGCTTGCTGATATCTTCAAAGAAGGGCAGGTATGTGTCTTCCCTACGGAATATATCTCCAGTACGAGAATACGTGATCTCATCACCTTGACCCTTATGACCGTAGCTGTGGATAACAAATTGAACACCTCGGGTGATACGGTGGTAAAGGAAACTCCTCTGATACTTGTGCTGGATGAAGCTCATCGTTATCTTGCAAGAGGTTCGGGGGAACATTCGAAGCGCATAATATCCAAGTTCGCAGATGCTGCTCGTCAGGGGCGTAAAGAGGGATTAGGGCTGTTCCTTATCACACAGGACCCTCAGGATATCGATGATACCGTGTTCAAGCAGATCAATTCCAGGGTTATACTGAATCTTTCAAATGATGCTGCGATAAGTGCCATGAAAGTTAAGAAAGAATATGAGGCGCGTATCCCTTACCTCAAAAAAGGACAAATGATCATACAGAGTCCGGATAACAGTGATATTGTGGAGATAATTGGCCTTTCAAGTTGTGTTGTGAAGCACGTTTGAGGGGATTTTCTCCTCAACTCCGATATATATATATACAGGTAATACGTAGGGGGAGCTACTCACACATACTGTGGGCCGGTAGCTTAGTCAGGCAGAGCGATGGACTCTTAATCCATCGGCCGAGGGTTCAAATCCCTTCCGGCCCGCTTAATTCATGTGGGTTCTTTTATCTTTGTTCCATAAAGTTATAGTCCATCATTTTTCATATCACAATTGCCAATACGGTAGTTGTTACACTCCGTCATGGCATATTGTTATAATATATCGTTGTTTATGATAGAACGAAATTCTTTTGAACCAAGGTGAGAACAATGCCAAAAGTAAGTGTTGACATCCCCCAGGAGCTGCTTGCTGATCTTAACAAGCACGTTGGCGATGATAAAAAGTTCGTGAACCAGTCCGATGCCATCCGTACAGCTATCAGGAAGATGCTGGATATGATGGATGATATCGACAGGCGTCACGGCAGAATGGATGATTGAAGCCGCGGATCAGAACAGTTATTGATATCTGTGCTCGGGACCCAAGGTCATTGATCAAAGCATTTTCAGAGCTGTTTGAGAAACTCAATGCTCTTTCTTCCTTCCTCGAGATCGCTCAGTTCGGTAACCATTCTTCCCTTATATTTTTCCAATCCCTTTTTCACATATTCCCAGTTGACAGTTCCACTGCCTGTGGGCAGATGTTCGTCCCTTTTTCCCATGTTGTCATGGATATGAACATGAATTATCTTATTGATACATTTATCCAGGAATCCTTCGAGCATTGCAGTGGTGTTGGCATGCCCGACATCCAGTGTCATTCCTACATTTTCCCTGTCGATATCTGAAAGCATCCTGAGCATCTCTTCGGGTTCCTTGCCGAATATCTTGGGGAAGTCTGGCATGTTCTCAACAGCCATGGATATCCCATATTCATCAGCAGTATCACATAGTTCCTTTATAGATCTTATGTTCATCTCCCACGCCTTCTCAGGTATCTTTCCACCATAGGGGGACATATATCCGGGGTGAACTACTGCGATCTCAACAAGGTCAGAGGCAAGGGCCAGGTAATTTTTCATCTGCCTGAGCACCTCGGCATGTATGCCGGGATTAAGCCCTGCTATGTTCATGTCAGAGAACGGCATATGCATTGTGAGGTACAGGTTGGTCGTCTCGAGGACTTCCTCTATCCTATGCCGGTTCTCACTGGTGATGCACTGGCTTCCTTCCTGAACCATCTCCCATCCGGTATATCCGATATCTTCCAGCTCATAGACCCACTCTAAAGGATCGCTGAGGACTGAATTGGATGAAAAGCTCAGTTTGTCGATCTTCATGTTAGCACCTTATAGCTCCGGCATATCCGGCTCAAAGAGGGGAACTCCATCTTCGGTCGGTGGTGTCAACCACTCCATGAGAATGTCCATTGCTTCTTCATTATCGGCATTTATCTCGATCTGCATGGAGCCGAGGGGTTCTTCCTTTGGCGGAAAGTTCAGTCTTCCGATGGTAGCAACTTGCTTGTTGATCATAAAGAATGTCTTTTCAGGTTCTCCCCATCTGTTCTTCTGTAATTGGGTACGAGCGGTGTCAATGATCCTCTCTGTTCTGAAAAGATCGTGGATGTTCTTCAGTGAATTGATATCTCCTTCTCCTTCAAGGAAATTGCCATATTTCCTCTCATGCATCTCGAGCTCTATTTCCGGGAACATGTTCCTTGTAGCTCCGGCTACTTTGTCCTAATCTTCTGTAGGATTGACAATAACACTTACCCTGACGTTTATCATGCTTGCTCCAGTATCGTATTTATCTTCTCTTTGAACTCTTCGATGGTGCCTATGTTATCAACTGTGACATTGGCTACTTTGATAGCTTCTGCAAGTCCCCATCCAAGCTCGCGCTCATCCCTTTGCTTCAGGGCTTCGATATCGGTCATGTCATCGCTTCTTCCACGACTTGTAACCCTTTCAAACCGCAATTCCAGGGGTGCATCGATGAAAACAAGGGTAAAGTCCTCTCCGAAGTGTTCCTTGAAGAAAGCCACTTCTGCAATGCCTCTTACTCCGTCAACCACAACAAGTTCTTTGCCCAGGGCCTCTATCATTGGAACGCAGCGTTTGGCAACTGCATCCATTCCTTCCTTTGCTCTAAGGTCGTTCGCAACACCGCCTGTATTACTATCGGTCGGTTCAAGTCCTCTCTTTTTTACTTCTTCGCGTATGACATTGCCCATGTTAACAACATCGACATTTGAATCGACTATTACTTCGGATGCTACGGATTTTCCTGATGCTGGCATTCCTACAAAAGCTATGATCTTTATTTTAGCACTTCCTGCAATGGTTATACTTGTAGTTCTCTTATTATACTACATTTGTATGGATTATAGTATATTAGGGTGAATGGAACTGTCAAGTATTTGATTTTATATATCAGTATGTCTTTGTGTGAACTGAATATGAGACTTGGCAGAGTTGACCTTCCCGGAGACCTTTTGCTCGCACCATTGGCTGAGGTGACTAATCTTGCATTTCGTCTCATGTGTAAGAAATATGGTGCATCCCTTTGTTTTACCGAAATGATAAGTTCGGAAGCTGTTGTGCATGGAAATGACAGTTCCGTTCTGCGTGGGATGACATGTGATGAAGAGCGTCCTTTCGCTGTGCAGTTGTTCGGCAATTCTCCGGTCGTGGTCACGGAAGCTGCAGTTGTTCTCGAAGATCTGTTCCATCCGTCTATAATAGATATCAATCTTGGATGTCCGGCTCCGGTGATCACCAATGCAGGGTGTGGTTCTGCATTGCTTGATTCTCCTGAACGTGTTAGCGATATGCTCTCAACTCTTTGTGAAGGGGTGGATACTCCTGTAACCGCAAAGATACGTGTGCTGGAAAGCCCTGCAGCCACTCTTGATATCGCACACAGGCTTGAGGATGCAGGGGTTTGTGGTATCACTGTCCACGGGAGGACCCGCGAACAGGGTTATAGCGGGACTGCTGACCATAGTTATGCAAAGCTTATCAAAGAAGAGCTTTCCATTCCGGTGATAGCCAATGGCGATATAAGGGATGGTGTGTCCGCTGAAAGGGTGCTGGAATATACAGGATGTGATGGATTGATGATAGGCAGGGCTGCAATGGGAGACCCTCACGTGTTCTATCGTATATCCAGATATTTGGACGATGGTGAGGTTCTCGAGTGTGGATGTGAGCAGAAAAGAGATGATCTTCTGGAATATCTGGATCTTCTGGAAAAGTTCGACCTATCCTCGCATATTAATCTGAAATCACATGTACAGTGGTTCACGAGAGGGTTGAAGGGAAGTCGAAGGATGCGTTCCGAGATCGGATATGCGGATTCACGAGACTCTATTGTAGAATTTGTTAAGATTATGTGTGAAAAAGATTTTGTGTGATATTATGGTTTATTTTTATATTATTCCCGTGTATATGCATGTTATTGTCTAACATGGTCTTTGCATTGTTTTTTTGAGCAAATATGAGTGATTTTTTTGAGAAATTAGTTCGATCAATTCACCAAAAGACTAAATAAGATTAGGATTGTACACAATTAAACATTGCATTTAGACTGCCATCTATATTTTTGGCAGTTGATGTATGTGGAGGAACAGTCACCTCCACGATGGTAACCTTTTTGCCGATCCCTCTTGGCTATCGATCCGTTACTATCTGAAAAACACTTTGACTGCTATTATCGTACAATTATACACGCACTGTCATAGGAGAATAATACATGAAAGAAATACGAATACACGGTAGGGGTGGACAGGGCTCCGTTACTGCTGCTGAATTGCTTGCGGTTGCAGCTTTCGCTGATGGGAAGTTCAGCCAGGCTTTTCCAGCATTCGGTGTCGAGCGCCGTGGTGCACCTGTTCAGGCATTCACCAGGATCAATGACGACCCAATCAGGCTAAGGGCACAAGTATACGAGCCAGACTATGTTATCGTTCAGGACCCGACCCTTCTTGAAGTGGTCAGTGTAGAGAGCGGTGCAAAAGATGATGGCGTTATTCTTATTAACAGTGACTTTGAGCCGGAACATTTCGATCTTAACACAAATGCAAAGATCATGACCGTCAACGCTACGAAGATCGCTCTTGACATCATCGGCAGACCTATTGTTAACACTGTTCTTTTAGGTGCTTTCGCCGGTGCTTCCGGTCTTATCGATCCGGAATCTATCAAGGATGCTGTTAAGGAGCGTTTCCCGGGTAAAGTCGGTGAAAAGAACGCAGAGGCTATCCAGAAAGCTTACGATATGATGACGGAGGCTTAAATTATGACAATTACACTAGGAGGCGTTTGTGAACCAGGCTCCACTCTTGTCAACAAGACCGGTGGCTGGAGAACATTCAGACCAGTTTTCGATTATGACAAATGCATCAAATGCAAACTCTGTGAGCTCCTTTGTCCGGACATGTCAGTCGATGCAAGAGATGACGGTTTCTTTGAGTTCAACTACGATTTCTGCAAAGGATGCGGTATTTGTGCGAACGAATGTCCAACGGACGCTATTGAGATGGTTCTGGAGGAGAAATAAATGAAACGAAATTTTGAGGATGACAAGGAGAAAATGGTCGTTGTTGAAGGATCGTATGCTGTTGCAGATGCTGTAAAAGTATGCAGGCCAAATGTCATTTCCGCATATCCTATTACACCACAGACCCATATTGTAGAGGATCTCTCCCAGTTCATTGCTGACGGCGAGATACCAAACTGTGAGTACCTCAATGTGGAATCCGAGTTCTCCGCAATTTCCGCACTTGTCGGTTCTTCCGCAGCAGGTGCAAGGAGTTACTCTGCGACCACTTCCCAGGGTCTTGAACTTATGCACGAGGTTCTGTTCAACGTCGCAGGTATGAGATTACCTGTTGTAATGACCGTTGTGAACAGGGCTGTAAGTGCTCCTATTAACATCTGGAACGACCAACAGGATTCCATTTCCCAGAGGGATACCGGATGGATACAGCTTCACGCAGAGGATACTCAGGAAGCAGCTGACATGACCGCACAGGCATTCAAGATAGCTGAAGATCCGGATGTAATGCTTCCGGTACTGGCATGTATGGATGGTTTTATCCTGTCACATGTCTATGAACCTGTGATCCTCCTTGATGAAGACCTCGTAGCAGAATATCTGCCACCATTTGAGCCAAAGTTCAAGCTCGACCCGAAGAACCCTAAGACCTTCGGTGCTTTCGCTGATCCTCATTCCTACACTGAGTTCAGATACCTGCAGCAGCAGGCAATGAACAAGGCATTGAAGACAATAGAAGATGCTGCAGATGAGTTCTATGATCTCTTTGGCAGACACTATGGTGGTCTTATCGACACATACCAGACAGAAGATGCTGATATCATTCTCATGGCAATGGGCTCTATTGTTGGTACCATCAAGGATGTAGTTGACAAGCTCAGGGCACAGGGTGTCAAAGTAGGCCTCTTAAAGGTACGGTCTTTCCGTCCTTTCCCTGCAGAAGCTATTAAGAACGCTATCAAGGGCGCTAAAGTAGTTGTTGCACTGGACAAGAACATCTCCCTTGGTCTCAATGAGGGTGCACTGTTCACCGAGACAAAGGGAAGTTTGTACAACACAAACGTCAATATTCCTATAATCGGTTTCATGATAGGTCATGGGGGTCGTGATATCCCAATGAGCACCATGGAGGCCATCGTTGACGAAGCAAAGAAAGTAATTGATTCAGGTATAACTGTCGAAAGTCAGTTCACCGACCTGAAGGAGGAATTGTTATGAAACCACTCTTACAAGCAGGACATAGGGGATGCGCAGGTTGTTGTGACGCAATAGCTGCAAAGTTCACTCTCATGGCAGCAGGCGAGGACTGTATCGTTGTAAGTCCTACCGGATGTCTTGAGGTCATGACCACTCCATATCCAGAATCTTCCTGGAATGTCCCATTTATACACTCCCTTTTTGAGAACAACGCAGCAGTCGCTTCAGGCGTTGAGGCAGCTCTCAAAGCAAAGGGCGAGTTTGGCAAGACCAAGATCATCGCAATGGGCGGTGACGGTGCAACCCTAGATATCGGTATGCGTTCCATATCCGGTGCATTCGAGCGTGGACACGACTTCACATACGTCTGTATCGACAATGAGGCATACATGAACACTGGTGTACAGAGAAGTGGTGCAACGCCATTTGCAGCTTCGACCACAACCAGTCCGGCAGGTAAGGTATCCTTTGGTAACATTCGTCCAAAGAAGAACATGCCAGCTATCATGGTAGCACATGGTTCTCCATACGTTACAACAACATCCATCGGATATCCAAAGGACATGATAAGGAAGGTCAAGAAAGCTGTCGATGTCGAAGGTCCTACCTACGTGCACGCACATTCACCATGTACTACCGGATGGGGATTCGATACCTCCAAGACCATAGAGATCGCAAAGCTGGCAGTCGAAACATGCCTCTGGCCACTCTATGAGATGGAAGATGGTGAGCTCACCAAGGCTAAGAAGATCAAGAACCCAAAACCGGTCGAGGACTATCTTAAGATGCAGCGCCGTTTCAAGCACCTTTTCACAATGGAAGGTGGAGACGAGATGATCAAGAAGATACAGGCACTCGCTGATGCTAATATCGAGAAGTTCGGGTTACAGTAAACCCGTTCCTCTTCTCTTTTTATTTTCTTATTTTTCCTGTCGGACCTTCAGTTCTATCAATTCTCAATGATTTCCAGCAGCCTTAGCTCTCTTTCTCTATATTTTCAAAATATTTCCTGGTCTCACTGACGATCACCTTCCGCAAAGCAAGAAGAGCTATGAGGTTTGGTATCACCATCAATGCGTTCACGATATCTGCCAGTATCCAGATGGTCTCAAGGGTAAGGTAGACCCCACCTCCAACTAGCAATATGTAAACTATCTTGTAAGGGAGTATGCCCTTGACACCAACAAGGAACTCCACACACCTTTCCCCGTAATAGTTCCATCCAAGTATGGTGGTAAATGCAAAGAAGATCAGCCCTATGCCTACAATGTAGGCTCCAACGTTCTCAAGCCCTGTTGAAAATGCATATGAGGTCATGTAGGCACCTTCATATTCACTTGTCCAGGAGCCTGTCATCACAAGCACTATTCCTGTCATCGTACAGACGATGATGGTGTCAAAGAATGTTCCTGTCATGGAAATAAGCCCCTGTCTTGCAGGTTCTTTCACCTTTGCTGCTGCGGCTGCTATGGGCGCACTTCCAAGACCTGATTCATTGGAGAAAACCCCTCTTGCAATCCCCAGCTGTACCGCAAGTAACATCGAAGCTCCTAAAAAGCCTCCTGTGGCTGCCGTTGGAGTGAACGCAGATATTATTATCAGTCTTATGGTATCGGGAAGCAGCTCCAGATTGCTAAAAATGATGAGCAGACAACCAATGACATAAGCGATGGCCATGAATGGAACAACTACCTGTGCAACCCTGGCAATGCTCTTTATTCCTCCGATGGTGACCAATGCCACGAGGACCGTGATAACAACAGCTGTGTATATTGGAGGAACGTTGAATGTGATGGCAGCTGAATCCGCAATGGCATTTACCTGTGGGAAAATACCTATCCCAAAGAATGCAACCCCTATTCCACTGAATGCAAAGAAAGCCGCAAGAGGGCGTGCATAGAACTTGCCAGCAAGCCCTTTTGTGATGTAGTACATCGGACCGCCGGACATCTGTCCGTTCTCATCGATCTTTCTGTACTTGACAGCCAGCATGGATTCGGCATATTTGGTGGCCATGCCGAAAAAAGCTGCCAGCCACATCCAGAACAGTGCTCCTGGTCCTCCAACTTTGATGGCTGTGGCAACTCCTACGATGTTCCCTGTGCCTATGGTCGCGGCAAGGGCGGTGGTAAGGGCTGCAAAGCTGCTAATGTCTCCTGCGTAGCTCTTGTCCGATCTGTCCGGCCTGATGACATAACGCAATGCCAATGGTAATTTGAATACCTGAATAAAACCAAGTCTCAATGTAAGATATATCCCGGTCCCAACAAGTAGTGAGAGAAGGGGAATTCCCCATACGTTATCGTCAATGCTTTTCAGAAGAGCAAGTCTATCCGGGGCGCTATCCACCAGGTCCAATAAATATTCTATCACTAAGCCAACATCCCCCTGTTCTCCTGTACGTATCTTTCTTGTATCCTATAAATATGTCTCAGGCATAGCATGCAAAACGTTTTGTATGGTGTGAACAAAGATTCTCTGGCGATAGCGATGGACAATACTGCAAACTTTGACCGTATATGGTCTATCCTGAAAAAAGAATATCCTGACCCTCAACCTGAGCTGGATTACAGCAATGAGTTCGAGCTTTTGATAGCTACTATCCTTTCGGCACAGTGTACCGATGCGCAGGTCAATAAAGTGACAAATGAGCTGTTCAGGAAATATACAAATGTGGAAGCTCTTGCATCGGCTGATTTGGATGTACTTGAAAAAGAGATATATTCCACCGGTTTTTACCGTGCCAAATCGAAGAACATCAAAAGGACATCCCAACTGATAATTTCTGATTTCAATGGCAAGGTGCCGGACACCATGGAAGAACTTACGATCCTTCCGGGAGTTGCCCGAAAGACAGCCAATATCGTTCTTGCAAGGGGATTCGGCAAGGTGGAAGGCATTGCAGTGGACACGCATGTGAAAAGGGTTTCCGGCAAGCTGGGGCTTACTGAGAACACTGATCCGAAGAAGATAGAACAGGACCTTATGAAGCTTGCAGAACAAAAGGACTGGGAAGATATGTCAATGACACTTATACTTCATGGACGCAGGGTATGTGATGCAAAAAAACCTCAGTGTATCGTTTGTCTGCTTTCGAAGCTATGCCCTTCGAGTCTGGTTTGAATAAAGATGTTTCATCTGTAAATTATCTGTAAATTATCTGTAAGTTGAAAATAACATGGGGTAATAAAATGAATATGCGTTCAAAATATGTGATGTTTGGTTCTGCTCTTGTGTTAGTGGCGGCTGTCCTCCACCTGATCCATTATCTGATCTTCCATGATATGCATCACATTTCCATATATCTTGTAGGAAGGATAGCCTTTGTTCCCATAGAAGTGCTGCTGGCTTCTTTGATAATTCATCATTTTCTTGAAAGTATCGAGAACAAGCATAAGATGGAAAAGCTCAATATGATAATTGGAAGTTTTTTCAGTGAGATAGGTAATGATCTCCTGGCAGTCATATCTGATGCTGATCCCCATCTTGACCATGTGAGGCATAAATTCGTAATAAAAGATGCATGGTCAGAAAAGGAGTTTGATGATCTTGAGATATTCCTTAAAGGATATATCTATAAAGTTGACATGAACAAGATCGATCTGGTCCCCTTTGCTTCATCTATTATCAGCGAAAGAAATTTCCTGGTATCCATGCTCCAGAATCCTGTGATGTTCGAGCATGAATCCTTTACTGAACTTCTCCGGGCCGTTTTCCATCTGACTGAAGAGCTGGAATATCGTGGTGACCTTTCAGAACTTCCTAATTCGGACAGGGCTCATCTTTCAGGGGATGTCAAAAGGGTATACAGCCTGCTTGCCCGCGAATGGCTGACCTATATGGAATATCAGAAAGTCAATTATCCCTATTTGTTCTCCCTTGCAATGAGGACCAATCCGTTCGATAAGGATGCAAGTGTGGTAGTAACAGAGTGATCACCGGGAACTTAAATGAGCATTCTTTTGTTCATGCTTGTCCTTCCTCTCTTTTTGTGGAGGGGCAGTTCCTTTCACTTTAACTCCGCATACCAAATCCTTTAAACCGAATTTATACATACTAGTTCTTACAATGTCCCGCATTATCCTTCATGTTGATATGGATTATTTCTACGCTGCCATCGAAGAGCATGAGGACCCTTCCCTTAAGGGAAAAGCGGTTGTGGTCTGTATGTATTCCAATCGTGGCGAGGAAGGGGGTGCTGTCAGTACCTGCAACTATGCTGCAAGGGATGCAGGTATTCACTCTGCTATGCCCTGTCGTCTTGCAAAGGCTGTCAAACCGGATGCTGTCTTCTTGCCGGTGAGAAAACCGTTCTATTCTGAAGTTTCGGACATGATAATGGAAATCATCAGATCCTATGCTGACAATGACGGGGAACTTTTTGAGAAGTTAGGCATCGATGAAGCTTTCCTTGAAGTGACGACCACCTCAGGGGGAGATCTTGATAAGGCACAGCAGATCGCACAGAGCATCAAGGATGATGTGAAGGAGTTGGAAGGGCTTACGTGTTCGGTGGGTATAGGTCCTAACAAGATAATCGCCAAGATGGCATCATCCCGTCAGAAGCCGGACGGTATCACTGTTATAAGGGAGGATGAGGTGGATGGTTTCCTCAGGAAGATGCCTGTGGCAAAATTATGGGGTATCGGAAAGGTCACAGAGGAAAAACTTGCCGGCATGGGTATCGATATTGTGGAAGACCTTGCCGGGCGTGATGTTCAGGAACTTATCTCCGTTTTCGGGAAGATTCGGGGTACGTGGCTCAAGATGGCTGCATCAGGTATCGATGACGATCCTGTCAAAGAGAAGACCAGTTCTGACCAGATAGGCAGGATGGCCTCCCTTACACATGATACTCGCAAAAGTGATCTGGTACTCTCCCTGTTGGATGAGCTTCTGGATGATGTGTTCAGTAAGGTCACTGCAAGGAGTGTTTCTTTCAGATCGATCACTGTAACCGTCATATATTCCAATTTCAAGACCGTCACTAAAAGCCATACGCTCAATCATCCCATGGCTGAAAAGGCATTGCTTCGGGAAGTTTCCTATCAGATAATGGGTGAATTGCTGGATAGTAGCACTGTCAATATCCGCCGCATTGGTGTACGTGTGGGGAACCTGCATGAGAACAAGGGTCAGAAAACGCTGGCTGAGTTTTTCTGACGATTATTTTTGGTCATGGCGGAAGACTGATATTTGCTTATTATGAAAAGGAATGATGGTCAATGTTCTTAAGGACAATTTCACTAAGGGATTCTAAAGAAATTGATGATGCTACTTACCCCTTCACAATTCCGGTCATAAGGAATTTCTCTGAGGTCGAACTAAGAAGCAACGTCACCTTCTTCGTGGGTGAGAATGGCTCCGGCAAATCAACACTTCTGGAAGCGATAGCCGATCAAGCTGGTTTCAATACTGCCGGTGGGAGTCGTAATAACTTTTATGAGGTTGAAAAATCCTCATCCGTTTTCGGTGAATACCTGCAATTCTCATGGATGCTAAAGGTCAACGAAGGTTTTTTCCTGAGGTCGGAAACGTTCTACAATTTTGCCTCCCATATCGATGAGCTTCAGAAAATCGATGGGAGGGCATATGATGCATACGGTGGCAGATCCCTTCATGAAAGTTCTCATGGCGAGTCTTTCCTCGCTCTTTTCAACAATCGTTTCCACAAGGGATTATATTTTCTGGATGAACCGGAAGCTGCTCTTTCACCGTTGCGTCAGTTGTCCCTGCTGAAGATCATACATGACATGGAATCGAGCGGCAAGGCACAGTTCATAATTGCCACACATTCTCCTATACTCATGGCTTATCCCAATTCACAAATACTTGATTTTGATGGGGATGAGATTGCAGAGGTAGAATATGAGGACACCGACCACTACAATATAACAAAGGATTTCCTTAATGCACCAGAAAGGTATTTTAGGGAATTGTTCAGAGATATTTGAGAATAAATGGCTTCATCCTTTCACTTCATTCCTTTTTCCCGAAGCCACAGCTACTGGGAGTTTCTAGTGCATGTGGGGAATTTGTAGGATAAAAAAGTCAGAAAATGCTGGCTGAGTCCTTTTGACATTAGATACAAAGATTCGATTACTTCTCTTGCATGGCAACTTGGGGATATGGGGAAGTCGATTTTTTTGTGCGCATGTGTATATTATTCAAACAACCATAATTCAACCATCTAATAATAACAGAAACAGCACGAACATGCTTTTTCTCCAGAACTCCAACCTCACCAGCAAACTTATGCTCAAGATGATCTGCATACTGCATAATTGTCCTGCTTAACGGTTTGAAATAATATCTTACTGCCATTATATAAAAACTTTTTTAAACTTTAACTATATATATTTTTATTGAATTTGGCAATATAGCTAATATTATCAAAAAAATTAAAATATACATTTCATTGATTTGTTTAAATTGGGGGGCAATTGAGTGGAATTAATGAAATACAGTGTGTATGTTGTTAAGTGCGAGTCTGAAAAGTATTGGGTTGGATTTACACAGAGGGAATTAGATGTTTATTTACAAAGAATGGTAAATGGGAAAGGGCCTTCATTTACTAAAGAATATGCTCCATTGGATATTGTTCTAATTTGTGAAAGTAATTCAGTTGAAAAAGCAGAGATTCTAAATGTAATAGCTTATGATATATTATCTAAAGTGATGGGTCCATGCAACGTTAAAATGGATTCTAAACGCTATAAAAAAGTTTCTAATTTTGAGATGGAAAACAATATAAAATGCCTGCTTTCAACTGAGAATAAATTTACATCTTCATTATTAAATCAATCTAAAAAAGAATTAGACTCCAATTCAAATATAGATTCATCTAAAAGAGAATTAAGTCTTAACTCAAATGGGAAATTTATAGTTTACAGTTTACTTTGTAATAAAAATGCCCGATATATTGGAATGACAACAAATTTAGCAAAAACTTATTCTGATCACAAAAATGGAAATATGGGAAGTTTTACTAAAGGTTACAAACCGAAAAAACTTGAATTTGAAATGTATTATGATAACGAAATGGATGCAAAAATGGGGCAAATCGAACTTTTGGACGATATTAGGGTAAAATATGGTTCCTATATAAAAACTTATACAGAATTTATTAATTCCAAACCTGATATACGAGTTGTTTGGGAAGATATAATTCCAACGGCAAAAGAAGAACTTTTTGAAAACACCCCAAATGGTCCAGAAATAAAATATTGGGTTTATGTGCTAGGATGTGAAGAATCAAATTATTACGTTGGATTTACTAGCAATCTCAGAGAAAGATTCAAAAGTCACAGTTCTGAAATAGGAGGGGCAAATTTTACTTATGAATTCCTTCCATTACTTGTTCTTCATATCGAGGGCCATAAAAATATGCTTTCAGCAAAAATGGCTGAAAAAAATTGGACACTCGACTTAAAAAAAATGAAAGGTAAAGATAATGTTTTTGGATTCTGGGAGATAAGTACTGATCCCTACAAAAAAATGTATTTCGGTCATGAGCTTTTAGAAAATTGGGTGATTAAAAACCCAAATGCCTATAGTATAGACAATTTTGATTAATTCCATACTCTAATTTATAACTTTTCTCATATCCTTCATATTTAAACTCTCATCTCAGCCCTCCATCCTCTCCCTGACACGAGCATTAAGAGTAAACGGCTCATCACCTTTAGCATTCTGCTTCATTCCCTTTTACCAAAACCGCCGCCACCCGGAGTTTCTATCACGAACACGTCCCCCTCTTCCATATCCACTTCAGCGGTTGGTTCCAGCTCCTGTACCCTTCCGTCCTTCCTGACCACCATATTCTTACCACATTCCGCTTCTGAGCCGCCGTTCGAACCAAAGGGTGGATATTTCCGGTGCGAGGATATTATTGCTGCTTTCATTTCCTCAAGGAATCGCACTTTACGGAAAACGCCATTTCCTCCGCAGTATTCTCCTTTCCCTCCGCTTCCTTTCCTTATAGAGTATTCTTCAAGGAGTACCGGAAAACGCAATTCAAGGACTTCGGGATCGGTCATTCTGGAATTTGTCATATGGGTCTGTACGGCATCTGTACCATTGAATCCGTCTCCTGCGCCTGAACCGCCGCAGATGGTCTCATAATACTGGAATTCCTGGTTCCCAAAGGTAAAATTGTTCATGGTTCCCTGGGATGCTGCCATGATTCCCAGTGCGCCATAGAGGGTATCCACTATATACTGTGAGGTTTCCACATTTCCTGCTGCAACTGCTGCGGGGTGGGACGGGTTCAGTAAACATCCTTGTGGTATTATTATATTGAGAGGTTTCAGACATCCTGCATTTAATGGGATATTGTCCTTTACAAGAGTGCGAAACACGTAGAGTACGGCAGCCTTACATACTGATGCAGGTGCATTGAAATTATTATCCTGCTGCGGTGACGTTCCTGTAAGGTCAATAGTTGCTGACCGTTCGTTCTTATCTATCCTGATACTTGCGTGGATCTGGCTGTCATCATCAAGTTTGTAAGTGAATTCTCCATCATGCAGGACCTCGATGACCTTCCTTACAGCTTCTTCGGCGTTATCCTGCACATGTTGCATATATGCCATTACCGTTGGCAGCGAATATTTCTCCACCATCTGTTCGAGTTGCTGTATGCCTTTTTCATTCGCAGCTACCTGTGCCCTGAGGTCAGCGATATTCTGGTGGTGATTGCGTACTGGATGCTCACCACTGGTCAGGAGTTCGGTAACTTCACTCTCCCTGAAATGTCCCCTGTCCATGAGTTTGATATCATCTATCAATATCCCCTCCTCAAAGATGGACCTGCTCTTGGGTGGCATCGAACCCGGGCTTATCCCTCCGATATCGGCATGGTGACCTCTTGATGCAACATAGAACTGCACTTCATCGCAGCCGCAGAATACCGGGGATACTACAGTGATATCGGGAAGGTGTGTGCCGCCGGCATACGGAGAGTTCAGCATATATGCATCCTTTTCATTCATTCTCCCCTTTCTGTTCCCTATCACCGCTTTGATGGATTCTTCCATCGATCCGAGGTGTACCGGTATGTGGGGAGCGTTGGCGATGAGATTTCCTTTCTGGTCGAAGATAGCACAGGAAAAATCAAGCCTCTCTTTTATATTGACCGAATATGCGGTATTTTGAAGGCTATATCCCATCTGCTGCGCAATTGACATGAACCGGTTGTTGAACACTTCAAGCATGATGGGATCGATCTATGTGCCGAGGGCAACATGCTCCTTTGGAGGTGCTGTGCGCGTGAGGATGATATGGCCTTGAGCATCTATGTCCGCTTTCCACAGTGGTTCCACAATTATCGTAGTATTATCTTCAATGATAAGAGCTGGGCCTGTTACAGAATGTTCTGTATTTAAACAGTAGCGTTCGTAGACATTTGCAGTCTGGTATCTTCCATCGGTGTACATCTGTACCGTTCCGCATGGTCCTGAGTCATTCTCGGAAGTTTCCATCTCCTTGCTTTCCACATGGACCTCATTTGCTCCGATCATCTCCACGGATGCTGCGGAAACCACAAGTTCCTTTTCCATTACAAAACCAAAACGCTTCCTGTGGGCCTCAAAGAATCTTGTTGTTATGTCCTTCGTACTTCCGAACTCTATCTCCAGCGGAGTGTCCGTGCCGCTGTATCTCACATGCACTTTCTTTTTAGCGATGAGCCTGTCAGATGAGACACCCTGCTCCCGCATTGACTGATATCCTTCAGTTTCCATTTCAGTGAACAGTTCTCGCATTTGCTCTATGGTGTCGGTATTCAGGTCTTTTTCCGCGGACCTTTCAAGTATCATTCTCTGGTCTGCCAGTCCCATGCCATATGCTGAAAGGACCCCTGCATATGGGTGGATGAAGATCGTGCTCATTCCCAGTGAATCCGCGACAAGGCAGGCATGTTGTGCACCAGCTCCTCCGAAACAACAGAGTGTATAACTTTTAAGATCGTATCCTCTCTGTGTTGATATTTTCTTGATGGCATTTCCCATGTTCTCGACAGCGACTGTCAAAAATCCCTCTGCCACTTCTTCAGGGGATCTGCTCTTGCCTGATCCTTCCGAGACCTCCGATGCCATTTCCTCAAACCTTGAGTGAACAGTTCCTGTATCGAGGGGCAATGTGCCTGAATCCCCGAAAACCTGTGGGAAATATTCTGGGATTACTTTTGAGAGCATCACATTACAATCAGTGACTGTCAGAGGTCCGCCTTTCCTGTAGCATGCAGGTCCGGGTTCTGATCCTGCAGAATCTGGTCCGACCTGGAATCTTCCATTTTCATAGTGCAGTATAGACCCGCCACCTGCGGCGACCGTGTGGATGTGCATCATCGGGGAATAGAGGTGTATTCCATCGATCTCATTCTCAAATGAGCGTTCATATTCCCCGTTATAGTGTGCTACGTCCGTGGAAGTCCCGCCCATATCGAAACTTATGATCTCCTTGAATCCGGCAACCTCTGATACGGTTGCCGCCCCCACGATACCTCCGGCAGGACCTGACAGGATGCTGTCCTTGCCTCTGAAAGAGGTCGCCTGTGTCAGCCCTCCGTTGGATTGCATGAACAAAAGGCTGGTTTCATCTCCATTGGATCGCAATACTGAATGTATCCTGTCAACATAGCGCTTTAATACGGGTGAAAGGTACCCGTCCACCATGGTCGTTTCCCCGCGTCCTATTATTTTTATAAGGGGGCTGATCTTGTGGGACAGGGAAATATGTGTGAATCCTATCTCCTTTGCAATCCTTTCAACAGCAAGTTCATGCTCCGGGTAGCGATAAGAGTGCATAAGAGTTACTGCAATAGAATATATTCCAGAATCATGAAGTTCTTTAAGGTCTCTCCTTAATCTGTCCTCATTAAGGGGTGCCAGCTCTTCACCCCTGGAGTTGTAGCGCTCTTCAGCTTCTATAACGCTTTCATATAGAACTTCGGGGAGCTTGATATCAAGTGCAAATATTTCCGGGCGATTCTGGTATCCTATTCTTAGGGCATCTCTGAACCCTTTGGTTACTACAAGGGCAAAGTTCTCGCCTTTTCTTTCAAGAAGTGCATTTGTACCTACCGTTGTTCCCATCTTTATGCATTCAATGTCCTTTGTTGGCAATTGCTCATCTGCTCCGAGGTCAAGCATCTGGCGTATCCCTTCAATTGCTGCATCTTCATAATGTTCCGGGTTTTCCGAGAGTAGTTTATGGGTGATGGTCTCTCCCTCGGGAGATCTGCCAATAACGTCTGTAAATGTTCCTCCCCTATCTATCCAGAATTGCCATCTGTTTTTTACGGACATGTTCAACCTCGGTATCTTGCAAAAATGTTTATCTATACAGCCCCTACAATTATTTATGTTGTTCTCATCCCTGGATGCTCAGATACTGCATATCCTGAACTCGTATGCCAGTTTTGATCCCATTGTGGTATTTTTGTCAGTGGCAGGGGCTGATATATTGTGGCTATTGATAGCTGCTATTTTGTTCATATCGATCTCAAAGGAGAAAGCTCTCTATTATTGTTCGATGATGTTTTTCCTGGTTGGAGTGGTCGCATTGATAAAATCACAGTTAATGGTACCCCGTCCGGAAGATGTTCGATTTGTTGTGGAAGCCTCGGGCTATTCCATGCCAAGTGCACATTCGACAGCTGCCTTTGCAACAGCTATGTTCTTGCATCCGGTAGCAAAAAAATATGGTATTCTTATTTGGTCAGGTGCAATTGCAATGGCTTTAAGTCGTGTGTTTGCAGGTGTGCATTACCCTTCTGACGTGATGGCAGGAGCTGTGCTCGGTATAATTATAGGCTATTTGTGGTTACAGATTGAGAGCTATTTCCAAAAAAAGAGTATGTGAATTAATTGATGTTGCTCTCTGATATTTCAGACCTGAGCTGTTAGCGAGAACACTCTTCGCCAACTATCTTTATAGGATATCGTTCTGTAAGGCATCCCAGACAAAGTTCGTCCCTGTGAATACCTATTGATTTGATAAGGCCTTCTATGCTGAGGTATCCGAGTGAATCTGCTGTGATGGCATTTTTCACATCAATGAGAGGTTTTTTAGCGGCAATGAGCTCTTCCCTTGAAGCCATATCGATGCCCATGTAGCATGGTGCGATAATGGCAGGGCTTCCTATCCTTGCATGTACCTCTTTTGCACCTGCGTTACGTACCATCTCGATTATGCGTCTGGATGTTGTACCGCGAACAATGCTGTCATCGAGGATGATGACCTTTCTATTCCTGAGGTTCTCAGCTATTGTGTTCATCTTAAGACGAACCGCTGTTTCCCTCATCTCCTGTCCCGGGAGGATGAAAGTGCGTCCTATGTAACGGTTCTTCATCAATCCTTCCCGATAATTGATGCCTGACTCATCAGAATAACCTATTGCAGAGGTGATCCCGGAGTCTGGTACGGGGGATACAATATCCGCATCCACCGGGTGCTCTTTTGCAAGTTCTCTGCCTATCTGCTCGCGAACCTTGTAAACAAGCTGACCATCAATGATGGAATCCGGCCTTGCAAAATAGATGTACTCAAAAACACAGTGAGCACAGTTCTTTTCAGTTAACATCTGATGGCCTTCAAAACCATTTTTCGTTATCTCAACGACCTCTCCGGCTTTGACATCCCTTGTCAATTTACCGTTGAGTGTGTCGATGGCAACACTTTCCGATGCAACTACATATCCGCCGTCGATCTCTCCTACGCATAGTGGTTTGAATCCCAGTGGGTCCCTCACAGCGAAAAGTCGATCATCGATCATAATGGCGAGTGAATATGAACCTTTGAGCATTGACATAACTTCCTTGATGGATTCAAGGGGGTCGTGTATTAGCAATGCTTTGACAAGAAGGTGAGCTATGACCTCTGTGTCAGAACTAGTTATAAAAATGCGTCCTTCGGATTCCAGCTCATCCCGAAGTTCCTGTCCGTTCACAAGATTTCCATTATGCGCAATTGCAAGATTTCCATTCTTGTAGTTCACCATTAAAGGCTGGCAGTTGACTATGTTAGAATCTCCGGTGGTCGAATATCGAACATGTCCGACACCGAGCCTACCTTCGAGTTTCAACAGTTCATCCTTGGAATATACTTCCGGGACAAGACCCATGCCCTTGATGGACTTGAGTTTATCACCGTTCTTTACCGTAATTCCTGTGGATTCCTGTCCCCTATGCTGCAAAGCATAGAGTGCATAATATATTTGGAGTGAAGCGGGTTTTGCCTTCGCATGAGCTGTGTGCATCAATACGCCGACAACACCACATTCTTCTTTCATTTGTGCTCCAAATGAGTAAATTCAATTAGAATTTGCACTTTCTTTGCCACTGGTAGCTTCGCATGCGTGATGTTTTTCCGAATCCGCATGACGTACACTGTTTTGTA
>Ga0255365_10008_pt1 | contig 38133 bp, 42 predicted proteins | sample ANMaggSeSYBR01J3_FD_182089 | JGI IMG/M metagenome (GOLD analysis project Ga0255365, IMG submission 182089) | Sediment cell enrichment communities from methane seep in Santa Monica Basin, California, United Staets - ANME aggregate JGI... | ecosystem: Environmental > Aquatic > Marine > Cold seeps >... | reverse complement strand
CAGGAACTGTTCTCAAGGATAATAGAGTTCATGGGGTCAAAAAAAGATAATTTCTTTGGTAAGCTGCTGGCACTACCTCTTCCAGAAAAAGATATCAAGAAGATAAAGTCTCTTCAGACCGATTGGGGTGTTAAAACAGAAGAGTCAGATATCGACATTACAATATACGGGGCATGAGATGAGTATTTTTATAGATACAGGCATCTTTATTGCATACGTTAACAGGAAGGATGAGCATCATAGTGCCGCCACGGGCCTGCTTGAAAGCATAATGAAAAACAAGTATGGTGCAGCATTTACCTCTGACTTTGTTTTGAACGAATTGATGACTTTTATACTTTACAAGACAGGCGATGTAAAAAAAGCCGGACAGGCAAGGGACATCATACTTGGGAATGAAAAGAAGGATATCCCGAGGTTCATTAATATGCTTTTCATTGACCAGGAGATTCTTGAAAAAGGGTGGATTACTTTCGCAAGATACGCAGATAAGAAGTTGAGTTTTACTGACTGCTCAATAATCGAATTGATGAAAAATAAGGGCATAGACCACCTGGCCAGTTTTGATGGTGGATTTGATGGAATAGTGTCAAGAATAAGGTACTGATACTGCCATTGAGCATAACATAAAACATTGCAGCATAAATAAACACCAAACAAAATTGATTTCTGCTTTTCATCTGTGTAATCTGTTCATTCGATTCTGCCACAGAGGACACAGAGAACACAGAGTATTTACCCTCGGTGTCCTCTGTGCGCTCTGTGGCAATTATTTTCATCAGATTCTCAATCTTTTTTCGGGATATCCTCACCCCTGACCACTCACAGCATCTTCATCATCCGGTTCATGGTCTTGCGCATGGAACGCAGCCCCTCTTCATCCTCGGCCGCGCCTTCGGCCAGCCGGTCCTGAGACCAGAAGGTCCCACCCAGGTTGGCACCGAACGAACCGCCGCCGACCGGAATCATCTCGCTGATGATATAGAAGTGGTGGATGGACTGCAGGGCTATCTCCTGGCCGCCCACACGGTCGCCGCCCACTGCCAGGACCGCACCCACTTTGTTGCGCAGGATGTGGGGGTCCTTAGCCACCACGGCACGGCAGCGGTCCAGCATGGTCTTGGTCTGGGCGCTCAGGTTGCCCTGGTACACGGGGGTGCCGATGATGATGCCGTCCGCCCATTCCAGGCCGTCGTAGAAGTCGGGCATGTCGTCCTTGTGGATGCAGCCGCTGCGCTCACGGATGCAATAGTATTCTTAAATTATCAGAAAAATATTCCGATACTGTATAAGCACAGTATTCAGATAAATAAATACATCCTACTAAAATTTTGGACACCACCTATAAATTCAGGAGGTATAATAATTTCAATCGATAGATTCATAACATTGCTCCCATATTAATATTTATAATATTATAGGATTGTGAAGAATTAGTATGAACAAAGAATTCACGATAGTCATCGAGCAAGATGAAGATGGTATTTATGTAGCATCTGTACCAGAACTTGAAGGATGTCATACACAGGCAGAAAATCTAGATGTATTAAACGAAAGGATTAAAGAAGCGATAGAACTCTATTTAGAAGTTGAATCGGACTTCATTAATGAAACACCATTAGAATTCATTGGCATCCAGAAAGTCAAGGTTGCTGTTTAAATGGATAAAATCACTCCACTTCCTGTTAAAAAAGTTATCAAGTCACTTGAAAAAATAGGTTTTCAGCAGATTAGACAAAAAGGAAGTCATCTATTTCTGCGGCATATTGATGGGCGGACTACAATTATCACTGTTCATCCAGGTGAGGATATTGGAAAAGGAATGGTAAGGAAAATAATAAAAGATGCTAAAATAACCAGAGAGGAATGGCTTAAGCTGGTTTGAAGAATTAAAAAAATAATTTGGCGACAATCTCTTTACTAAATCTACTATTACACACCCTGCACCCATCAAACCCATCTGACACCTTGGTCGTACATTGGATTGTATTCCAAGCCACACCTATGCTTTTCATTGACCAGATAATTCTTGAAAAAGGGTGGATTACTTTCGCAAGATACGCAGATAAGAAGCTGAGTTTTACTGACTGATCCTCAACCTTTTTTCGGTATATCTTCACCCCTGACCACTCCCAGTGTCTTAATCATCCGGTTCATGGTCTTGCGCATGGAACGCAGCCCCTCTTCATCCTCGGCTGCACCCTCGGCCATCCGGTCCTGTGACCAGAAGGTCCCGCCCAGATTGGCACCGAACGAACCACCGCCGACCGGTATCATCTCGCTGATGATATAGAAGTGGTGGATGGACTGCAGTGCTATCTCCTGGCCGCCCACACGGTCGCCGCCTACTGCCAGGGCTGCACCCACTTTGTTGCGCAGTATGTCGGGGTCCTTTGCCACCATGGCCCGGCAGCGGTCCAGCATGGTCTTGGTCTGGGCGCTCAGGTTGCCCTGGTACACAGGGGTGCCGATGATGATACCGTCCGCCCATTCCAGGCCGTCGTAGAACTCGGGCATGTCGTCCTTGTGGATGCAGCCGCTACGCTCGCGGATGCAGTAGTCGCAATGGATGCAGAAGTTGAGGTGTTTGCCACGCGCGGGGAAATACCTTGTTTCTGCACCGTATTTTTCCTCAAGGTATTTGAGGGCTTCATTTACAATATAATCTGTTGAACCCTTCCTGGGGCTTCCTGAGACTCCGAAGATCTTTATCATGGTATGACTCCCTGAAATTTGTATGTTTATTTATCGGTATAATGGTTTATAGGTATTGATTGTGGGATGCTTTTTGAAGTTGTTTGGAACACTTTATATTTAGGTGACTTTAATAAATAGTTAGGGAAAAATATGAAAATGTATATTGGCGGACAACATGGAAAATCGAGTGGCAGGTATCATATACAGGCCTACGGTACTTAAGTCCGAGATATAGTGACTGGCGTGCCTTGAAGCATAAAAGAGAAAGATAAATAAACAGGACATTGGAGGTAAAAAAAATCATGTCCCACTGCGGGTTAAAATCCCCCCATCAGGGTCTGCTCCCGGATGAAGAGAACGGGGAGTGCGGCATCGTGAGGTGCTGTGCGGCGTTCCCTAGTATCGGCAGCCACAGCCCTGAGCGCAAGCGAACCAGAGGTGGCCTTAGCGATTGGCGACACTCCCAGTCACAGTGGAAGCTTGAGCAGAATATAATCGCTGGGGTGGTTACGGTAAGGATGGTTGCGAATGCTCTTTTATGTGACCGAGGGAGGTCTTATGCTGTCCTGCCTGAAGCTGGTTTACATCCTACACGTTTCTGGATCAATGGACTTAGTGGACGGACAACAGGTAGCTGAGGTATAACTGAAAAGGAAATCCAATGCGATGCAGTATGAGAAGTCGGACGAACTCATAGTAGCAATGATGGTAGAGCCAATGATATACCGAACCTGTGCCGCAGGGTGCAGGGGGCGACGGTACGAGGAGAAAACTCAACTTAGCGAAGGGGTTCTAGCTTTGGTAGAGTCAAAATTGTAAGCATGATAACATCAATCGGAAAAAAAAGCCAGAAAGGTAGCTCCTGAAAGAAAGTAGGGAAAAACGCCATCTGGTTAACATATGTGAAGTTGGTGGAACAATTGCTGAATGATTGAGATCGGTGGAAGCATTAAATAATGAATCCATCTCTTGCAATGGGACAATGCCAAACGAAAGCCGCTTACGGGAAATCCGTACGAGCAGTTTGATAAGGAGGGGGAGGCCGTAAGGCCTCTTCTTTACTCTACCAAATAGGACTATCTCGTGCATCCTTTTAATAAAAAATGCAAAGGAATATATTAATAATACCTTGTAATATACTAAATTATAATTTAAAAAAAGAGGGTGAAAATATGTTAAAAAAATTATTGATTTTAATATGCTTAGTCAATATTGCAATATTCACGACTGGACTAGTAGAAGCTCAACAGATTAGCAGCTATAAAATACTTGACTTTTCAGAACCTTATGGAAAGGAAAATGAGTTGATGACTGCTGAAACATATTCACATGGTACTCAAGATTATTATTTAGTCACTTTTTGGACTGGTGATGACATTAACGGTGAAATGGTTTTTAATGTAAATACGGGGGAAGTAATACAAGACGAAATTATAGTAAAAAATATAATTCATACCTCATACATAATTAGCTCTGTTGATTTTGATACAGTAAACCATGATTCTGAAGTGGCGTCATATATTAGAGAATCAATTACATACTTTAATACAGAAGCTACGGATTGGGAAGAATATGATACAAATATTGCATCCACTTTTGTGCTTATAGCTGAAGATTATTCAAGATGTTTAAAAAAATTGGAAGAAATTATTGCCATAGAAAACCAAATAATTGCTGGAGATAAAAGTTCTGAGATATCTGAACTTTATATGAGCAAGACAGAACAATATATTTATGAAACAGATATCTTATCTGAACATTTTGATGAGGCACAATCCCAAATAACAATTTATTATGATGCTGAAATATCTGAGGCTTATTATCAATCAGATAAATCAGAGCTTGAAAATGCCAGAGAAGAATATCTCAATTATTTTATAGATGAAAAGCAAGCAGCTAAAAATTTTAAAATATCTTGGACATCATATGAACAAGATATAGATGAAAGTACAGAGTGGGAATTAGAAGAAATGAAAGATAGAATCGAATTGACAGAATCGCCAGGTTTTGAAATAATATTTTCAATTATTGGGCTTCTAACAGTCGCTTTTATTTTTAGAGGGAAAATTGAGAAAAATTAATAATATTTATTCCAATGCATGGTCCTGATGCATCGGATTTTGCGAAGCAATCTGGGGTCCGTGACCTAGGAATGGATGGTTTATACTCGTTCAGCAAGATGAAACAAGAACATCCGTTTTTGAATTCAAAAAATAGGCGCCTTTTGGAATAAGAGAACATTGCAAGTATTATGCCAACTGAAAATCGTCAAGAATTAGTTATAGAAAAGGACCACTGAAATACTATCAACATTTTTTGTCGTATTTCATTTAGAAAATATTTTGAAATTTAAAGGGCCAAGTTTTCCAGCAATTTTTTCTAACATTGATTCTTCGACTGATTTGTCAAGTATTATTTCTAAGCTAGTTTTCATTTGACTGAATATATTGTCAATTTCAGTTCTCTCACTTTTCATTGCTCCCGACAATACATTCAAAAAAAATCGCATATTAAATTCAAAAATTACTTCTTTCATCTGTTTATTTGAAATGCCCTGATAATCTCTTGAAAAAAATTCTTCCGTTAATTCATTTAAAGCTTTTTTAGAAGAATTGTATATATATTTTTCATCAATGATTTTTTTAAATCTCTCTAATTCACTTTTATACATATATTATCCTCGAAAATCATGGTTAAATTTATTACTACTTTTATCAGTTGTTAATAAATATGATTCTTTCTACTCTACAAATATATTCTTTGATATTTTCTTAAATTATAGCGTTATATGAATTTCGTGGTGATAAACAATTATTAAAAAAATCCTAATGTTAATGCTTGTTCTGATAGGAGTGGTTCTTATAATAATATCCATCATACCATTTATCGAAAATAAAGTGGTTGATCCGTTTGATTTAGAGGTCTCAGTGAATGATTCACAATGGCACAATTCTCACTCTTTTAATATTTTAAGCATCTTGGGGATTGCTATGGTTATAGCTGGTATAATTTTAGGTGTAATCGAAGTTGCGCCTGAATTAATGAAATGAAATTGATCAACCCGAAATAATATAAGGTCTGAGCATCCTTACGATACCCCGCGATAGAGCGAACAAAATCAACTGTACCCCCATCTGAAACACTCAAAAATCAGGCGCAAATACACGAAAATGATTAGCGCGAAAGAACCCCACCATCAAGCCATATTTAATATTCAGATGGGTGATTCATAAGTAAAGTTGGTATTTACTTTGCAATGCAAATACTATAGGTGACATAATAACTACAGGAGTTATAGGTAATTGACAATGTCTGCTACAAGAATAGCTGTATCTTCGGAAACAAAAGAAATATTACGTCAATTTGGGGAAAAGGGTGAGAGCTACAACAATATAATCAGAAAGCTCGTCAAAGAAGCGGGCTGGAAAAGGTTGGACAAACGATGGAACAAAATACTTGAAAATGATGAGTTCATTTCGCTGGACGGACTATAATGTATTCTGTAATCGTTTCCAGTACTTTCCAAAAGCAATTCCACTGACAACACCAAGCCGTATTCACAAGTAAGGGGTCCGTAACTATCCCTCTAAAATCCTGCCCACATACCGAACAGCAACACATACCTCATCGCACACCTCGCACCCATCACAATGCTCCGACACCCTGATGCGCCCATCCTCAAAACTAATAGCATGTTTCAGGCAGGCCTTCTCGCAGATCCCGCACCCAGTACACTTCACCGACCTCGTCAACTGCCTGGCAGCCGCTTCAAAAAGCTTCTCAGTCGTCCCCCGGTCCTCCGCAGTGACATGGAAAGTACCGTCCGTGTACAGTTTCACACTCCCCTACCAGTCAGGACCATCAGCACACCCAGTTCCTCCAAATAACGAACCTCACCCAGCATTTTCATCATTTCCACAGCATCCACGGGCCTGACCCCCCTGGCAGTGCCCTCGATACTGTACACCCCGGCCTTGCATGGAGATATTGTGGAGAAGTTGGGGGGATACGTGTTGCTCTTGTGCAAGGGAAGAAGGGTGGCAAGGTTGATTTGGTTGTTGAAGAGATGGATGCAAAACAAGTCAGGTTGTTCTCTTTTCTGGATTTGGGGGAATTTATGTAAAAGTAGGAAAATCGATAGTAAAAGATTTTATGTTTTGATGGGTCATACATTGATTGGGTTGTTTGATAGTGTTTTTTACTACATCTTTGAAAGTCATTAATAATCACTTGGTCTTATAAAGTTAATAGTTTTCTCAATAATTTAATGTTACAACTGCCCCATTATCGTATACACCTGCAGGACGGCCCGCAGTCGGGATGATGATAAATGGAGCGTATATGGTAAGGAGTATTCACATGAGCATATGGTGGAATGTATGCAGTCCTGGAAAGCGGTTGGGAAAAATACATGGGGGCGCTGCATGGGGTGGATATTATTTCCATATCCAATTAAACATCACACAATGAGTTGAAAGAAATGGTTGAAAATGGGTTAGTTACAATAATTGGATGAAAAAGGGTAAAATACGGTAGCATTAAATAAATCGTGATTTTGTGGAAGAACCGTTATGTGGCAGGAAGATTTAAACAATTTTACTACATTACCCAATATAACTATCAGTATTGGACATAAATGATGAAATACCTTATTTGGTCACGTAATTTAGTACACGAACCAAAATACATAATCAAGGGTAACGATTAAAATAACGACACACTGAAGAAAAATCAAGAATATTTAGTTCAAGTCTGGTAACGATATATCAGTTAACAAAAAAGAGAGATGAATAAATATTAAATTAAAAAGGTGGTATAAATAATGAATATTCTTGTTACAGGCGGCGCAGGTTTCATCGGCTCGCACATTGCCGGATATTTCGCATCTGCCGGGCACAATGTGACCATTCTTGACAACCTCTCGACAGGCTACTCACGCAACATCCCAAAGAGCAACAACATCACTTTCATCGAGGGTGATATCTGCGCCCAGGCTACAGTTACCAAAGCCGCGAAGGGTGCAGATTATGTGTTTCACCATGCTGCGCTTGTCTCTGTACCGCTTAGCTGCCAGAAGCCTGCGGATGCATTTAACATCAACACCCTGGGCACGCTGAATGTACTGCAAGCTTCCCTTGATGCGAGTGTTATTAAGGTGATCATTGCCTCATCCGCTGCAGTCTACGGAAACAATCCAATCCTCCCTAAACGCGAGGATATGCTTCCAGAGCCTGCTTCACCGTATGCCATATCAAAGCTTGATTGCGAGTACCTGGCGCACATGTTCTACATTAACCACGGCCTTCGCACCACATGCTTGCGCTATTTCAATGTTTATGGTCCGCGCCAGGATCCTAACTCGACGTATGCGGCGGCCATCCCGATATTCCTTTCCCGCGCCTGGGCAGGTGAAGACCTTTTGATATACGGTGATGGCGGGCAAACGCGGGACTTTGTGCATGTGCTGGATGTTGTGCGCGCAAATGTGGCTGCTATGGAACATGGGGATGGCGGGGTGTTCAATGTAGCTACTGGTGCTAGTGTTACAATCCGGGAGCTTGCTGAGATGATCGTGAATACTACCGGGACCGGGGTGGGTATTGTGCATGAGGATAAGAGGGTAGGGGATGTGCGGGATTCGAGGGCTGATGTGGAGAAGATCGCGGGGTGGTGGAGAAGTGAGATCGAACTTGCAGAGGGGTTGAAATAAATAGTGGTGATGAGGTTACAGTGTTTGACCTCTGTGAACCCACCCACCAATCCTTTTTGTAATGTAAATCAAAACTGGCATCATGATCACTGAAAAAATAAGACCTGCAGTGTCTGCCACGAGGTCAGCCTTAGATGCTGACCTACCCAGCACATAGGACTGATGCATCTCATCAGTTATTGCATATAATACACCTATTAATAAAACTAATATTACAGTATATTTTCGTAAAATAGGATTTCCTGAAAAATGCATTGTCAGGTAAAGCACAATACCAAATCCTGTGTATAAAATAAAATGCATTGATTTGTCATAGTTTGAATAGGCAAATACCGAAATTTCCGTGATAATACCTAACCCAAAACGTTCGAAAATGGAAAAAAATTTCAACATGTACTGTTTATCAATAAAACCCATATGTATGGATATATCACTAAGTGATGAGAGATAAAAGATAAATACAGCATATATAATGCTTAATAACAGGAAAAATTCAAAAATATTTATAAGCCGCACATCTCTTGTCATCGATATAAATACATTATTAGTAGGTTAAAACATTTTGCAATATTTGAAGGATATTTTTTTCAACAAACCTTTGCCATATCATATGACATAATACCCGGCAGTCAGGATTAAGGTTATAAGTCCCAGAGATATGCAAAAAATGGAAAAATCCACTTTGTCTGCAAATTTCAATAAAATATCCATCATGATATATCCGACTAACAGTGATGATACCAACATTGCCAGCCCATGAACGGGATCAAATTTGAGGATCGTACCAGCATCCAGGGCAACTGCACCCAGCACAACTGGAACACTTATCAAAAATGAGATTACCAGTGCTGTCTTTTGTTCAACATTTCGAAGAAGTAATGTGGTCATGGTCACACCCGAACGGGAAATGCCTGGTAGAATGGCAAACCCCTGTACTAGTCCAAGTATTATCATATCAGGAAGGGTAACTGAATCAATTGTTTTATGTCCTGATTGTTTATTCAGGCCCAGGATGATTCCGGTGAGGATTAGCATTACACCTATCAAGACCGTGGCGGCAGTACCACCTGAAAAGGTGCTTTTTAATATAAAATACAGCGGCAGACCGGTAAATCCTGTACATGCGGTACTGACCACTATGATCCTGGTAAGTTCACGGTCGGCGCCGGATAATATTGATCTGAACTCCTCCTTGAATTTTATTATTACTGCAAGGGATGTGCCCACATGCAGGAATATGGCTACTGATATTGCTTCATCTACATTCATTTTCAGGGCGTTGAGCAGGATTAGCATGGACTGCCCTTCGCTGCTTATGGGCAGCCATTCAAAGATGCCCTGGACGATTCCTAATATTATTGCCTGGATGATGTCCATTTGTTACCTGCTGTTTTCATTTTATTCTGCTAACTTAATTAATAGTTATATTATATGGGATGTATTGATAAGGATTGCTGATATTTTTTTTCTATTTCTGGAATTTTCAGGCAAAATTATGATTAAAACTTTACTGGTAAAGCGTCGGAAAATCTTTATTATATGAATGCAGGGGGGTGTTTATATTTCTATTAAAGCATGTCGCATAAATAATATGGATACATGAGCATTATAAGTATTACAATTATAATAATTTTCGAAGTTTTCGGAAAAATTTAAGTACTTGATAATTAATTAATTCATTAATATATAATTAAAGGTGGTATAAAAATGCAATTTAAAATGGTTGAATGTGATTACTGCCACAAGGAAATGGTTATTCTTGAGGAGTTTGTTAGACAACCGATGTTCTGTACGTTAGGTTGTATGGATAAAAGTGAAAATGAAGAGCAGGGTAATTATAGGAGGTTATGAGGTATGTTAAATTTACGAAATAATATAATAATGAAAGGTGCAATATTAACAATATTTTTATTGATCACTGGTGTTTTTGTTGCAGTTGCTACAGTAAATGATCATTTAGAAACAAGTTGGGCAGGAAGTGGGATTGAAGCCAAAGCATGGGATTTAATGGATGAAAAATATTATCAAATCAGATATTACCAACCAGGTACTTTACCTGTTGTTTCAGAATCTTATTTGTGGAGTGATGAAACTGATGCAAATAATGATGGCCTAACGGGACCTTATAATGATGTTAGTAATCGAGATGGATTTCATACAAATCCTAAATTTTTAAGTGGAGTCGATGAACCTACCGAATCTGATCCACATATTGAAACATTAACATATCCTGGTGTAAATGGATGGTATTTTGGTGAAGAATGGACAATTGTACTAATGAAAGGTGGTAGCTGTAATAGTGATCCACTTACATTCGCGAATTCATTACGGGTTAATTGTCATGCAGTTCCCATCCCAGAATTCTCCACAATTGCCCTGCCAATAGCTGCAATTATAGGAATAATGTTCATGTTGCACAATAGAAGAAGAAAAGAGGATTGAATAATTCTCTTATCTCCTTTCTTTGTTTGGCTGTTACTTTGCAACTTTTAATAATTTACAGTTTAATTTGTTAATTTTTTTATAATCAACACAAAATACTTACATCATTTCAAGCTCTAATCCGTATTGTCAAACAGTTCAATCAATATAGATTGATATCTGTAGACACACATTGCTCAAGTCCCATTCCACTCAATTCTCTTAAACCCGATTTACCACAAAAGTTAAACCCCTGAAAATGCAATATATAACATAAAAAAATTTAAAAAATAAGGGGATAGCCAACACTTTGCAGATTTTCGACACACTCAGTCACCTCACCTACCAGCAGTTCATCACAATCGAAATACTGTGCGTACTCTTGCTTCCACTATTAGGCGTTGCAATTTCAATGCCCTACTTCATAAGGAAACTCACAAAAAAAGGCATGGTAGTAAAAGACTACTACAAACCCGGCGAAAAGATGGTGCCCACCGGCGGCGGGATAGCCATCCTCCTCCTTGCCATGCTTGCCCTGTCACTCAACTCCCTGTTTTTTGAGTTCACACCTACGAATTATGTGGCGCTTATTGTGATCGCCATGTTCGGCCTGTTCGGTGTGCTGGACGATATGATCGACATTGGCCGTACATCAAAGCTACTTTTAATGTATTATTGCTCATACCCTTTGATTCAATATGCAACCCATACAGCCATCATATTCCCGGCTTTCGGGTCAGTGGAACTGGGAATATTCTATCTTCAATTCATTGTGCCCACGTATGTCCTGGTCGCTTCAAACCTAGTCAATATGCATTCAGGATATAATGGTATGGCCTCCGGTCTGTCTGTTATTGTCCTGGTCTCATTAATCATCAAGAGCATTCTTGTGGAAGATGTGGAGAATATTTTATCTGTGGTCAGTATTACCGGGGCAACCCTTGGCTTTTATTTATTTGAACGGTATCCATCCAGGATATTCTGGGGCAATATCGGGTCGCTGACCGTGGGCTCGGCCATTGGGGTGATTATTGTGATACAAGGTTTTATTGTGAGCGGCTTTATCATGCTGATTCCCCATACAGTCAATTTCCTGATGTATGTGTACTGGCGGGTGAGGAAATATCCAGTTGCGAAGTTTGGTCGGCTAAGGGCGGACGGGAGCATTGAGGTGCCCAATGCTTTAACGCTTAAGTGGGTATTGCCGTATTATATGAGAGTTACTGAGAAGCAAGGCACATGGGCTATGTTTGTTGTGACAGGGGTGTTTTGTACAATAGGGATATTTGTACCGTGGTGAATTTATTTAGATTGATGGGGACATGTGGTGTTTTTCTAACTTGATTGACTTGCATTTGGATTCTTTGGCACTTTAGAAATAAGAATGGTTATGATAATCATGATTATCAGTTTTAATATTTTTCAGAAGATTTATATACTCCATTATTTATAATATTATTAATCCTTATTTAAATTTCGAATTTAAGTGGATGGGAAGAAAAATAAATGAATAAATTAATAATAAGTGCCCTGCTAATTTTTGGTTTAGTAGGGATGATTGGGGCGGCGGCGGCTGGATCGGTAAATCCAAGTTTGTCTGTAATTGGTGATCCCATCATAATTAATATAGGAGAAACAAATACTCTAACTGCTACTTTGACATTGACCGGGGATGCTACAAATCAAAACATTACAAAAATTAAAATTTTAAACGTACCAACTGGAATTAGTACATCAATTAACGGAAACCTTGGTACAGAACTAACAGACAAATGGGGTAATTCCAAAACTTGGACTATTTCTTATACAAATGTTAATGCTGTAAATGGAAAATATGTTGTTACCTATGAAGCACACTATGAATTCGATGGAGTCGACAGTTCAATAGAAACGCAAGAGGCGACAATTCAAACAGGTATTAACGCAATTCCAGAATTCCCCACAATTGCCCTGCCAGTAGCTGCTGTACTTGGATTGATGTTTATTATTAGTTCAAGGAAAAAGAAAGAATAAACTAAATAAATTTACGGTGATAATTGAACTATTCAATTGTTACACCTTTATTTTTTTTGTCTTTGTTTCGATTAAAATTCATTTTCAACAGTCATCTTATATTTAACTTGACATAGGTTCATATGTCAAGTTAAAAAAAATAATAATGTATGCATATTATATTCATTCACACTGTTGCTTTCCAAGCGCTCGCCCTTGCGGACGGGGTCAGGCGGCGGCTCCGCCCCCTGCTTGTGTGGCTTAACGCATGCACAGGCTTGGTGATACGCCAGTATAAGTAAATGCCGCAATGTGGCGTTTATGGGGCAAGTTGTAAAGGTGTAAAGGGATAAGTAGTTACAAAACATGGAGAAGACGAAAGCCGACATTCGTTGCCGCGATCGTCCAGGACGTTGCAGTTGTGTAGCAAGACGTTTAAATATTACGCATAAATCAATCTGCCTTTTGGCACCGGAACATCTCGTCCAAGTTCTCTGGCTGTATCTATCCACTCCTCAATGACAATAAGAACATTCCGGATTGCTTCGTTATATGTCCTGCCGTCTGCCATACAACCCGAAAGTTCTGGTACTTCCACGATATAAGCATCATCTTCTTCACTCCAATAGATGATAAGTTCGTATTTTATATCCTCCTGCATATTTAATTCATCTCCATATGGAATTTATATTTGAAAAGCAAATCCCTCACCTGCTTGACTTGATATCGTTTTGCTTTTCCATCTTTCAGTGGCTGTAAGTTTATTATTTCAAAAATATGTTCGTTAGTAAATATATAATGGTCACCTCGAATCCTCTCTGAGAAACCACAATTCAAGAGTAGCTTTCTCAAATCTTGAAATTTTATGTTAGTGTCATGTTGACCTGAAATAACCTTATCTAAAATTTTATCTTTCTTCATCCGCACCCGATCCAATTATATGTTACTACAATCATTTGCCATTATGTCACAAATAATGTTAGCATAATATCACGAACAATGTAAATATCTTTTAATATATTTTTAATGCGTTCGTCATACGGGTGAGTATTTAACACACCGCGGCTGGTGCGACTTACGTATACTCAGCCTTCGGACTGCCAGTGGTAAATGCCGCTTTGCAGCATTTTAGAGTAAGTGGTAAAGGGGAAAATAGCTACACCTCCTGAAGAAGGCGAAATCCGAGGTGGGGGAAGTGGTCGCCTGTGACTATGCTGTAGCGTGTGTCGCGTTGGGCTGACCGGCAGAATCCTGCAATGCTGATCCAGCCGCCGCCTCGCCAGACACGGTATGAATTACTACCATCTTCCCAGGCACTGCCATCAGTTGGTGCACCATCATAGTCACTATGCCACTCATCCTGCACCCATTCCCACACATTGCCATGCATATCGTACAAACCCCAAGGATTGGGCTGCTTCTGGCCCACTGGATGGGTCTTCCTACCCGAATTGTAATTATACCACGCATAATCGCCCAGGTCTGAGTCATCATTACCGAATGAATATCGTGTGGTAGTCCAGGCACGGGCTGCATATTCCCATTCAGCCTCGGATGGCAAGCGGTATTTGTCCGTACCTTCTTTCTCGTTGAGCTTTTTGACAAAATCCTGGGCATCGTTCCATGATACATTTTCCACAGGCAGGTTATCACCCTTGAAATTTGAAGGATTGATACCCATGACCTCACGCCACTGCTTCTGGGTGACCTCGTAATTGCCCAGGTAGTATGCCTTTTCGATTTTCACAGTGTGCACCAGAAATGAAGTGAGCCGGATAGCATCCACTCCCTGGAAGTTTAGTCCCGCCTCTGCCGTATGCCCCGACTCTGACAGCTCAAGGAACTCGCCCATGTTCATGGGCTTTCCTTTCAGGAAAGGCCAAACGCAGTGCACTTCCTTTGGGCGCATATCCAGTATGTGCCTCTTACCTGTATGGTCTTTATACCTGACAGTTGCTGCAATTTCTTCCCTGTGAATACAGCCCAGAGGTTTTAAGATAAACTCGGCGGTGCGGGGAACGGTAGGATTAATAATACCCAGGTTCTGGATTGTACTGCCATCAAGCTTGAAAAGAGATTCACTATAATCCAGTATAACATCTACGTCAACAATCAGGAATTAACTGTTATTGATTACCTTGACACCAAATCTGACATTGTTGTCCGGAAGTACTTCACATCCGAGGCTCTGGCATTCCAGAGTATATTCGTTATTTTTTGATTTATGAGATATTTAAGGCGTGTATTTATAAAAAATTCATTTACAAATCCTTTAATTGAAATTCTAAGTAAATTCTAACTATTACAGTTGTTTAGGTACATATTATTGCTAAAAATCCAAAAATAACAAAAAATAGGATCTAATCGTAACGTATTCATTAGCACCTATCATAAATACATTTCGATACAGTTGAATTAATTCTATTGAGTTTGTGCATATATTGTATCAAAAATTGCCTGAAATACCCTCAATCCAAACCCATATAATGAAATTTTAGAAAAACTGACACTTTATAGGTGTTTATTGGCATTTTAAAGCTGTTATATCCATTTTGCCAGAGGCTCATCCACGTTTGATTTCAATATCAGGCATTTTCTTTTTTCACCAAAGATACTTATCAGATATTTGAGTATATGACCAATTGTTAATTTCTTAATAGTTCTTAAGCTATTCATTGTGTTTTTTGCAGTTCCATTTGAACCAGAGCCCTGATCCAAATTAGAACCCGCAACACAAATAGTATATTAAGTGCAGTAAGACCATCAATACCATCCGAGGTTTACCCATGACAATGCTCTCAAAACAAGAACTTACAGCAGCACTTAACACCCAACCACCCCTGGTGGAACAAATGATAGACCCCGCCATCCAGACCCAGCCCAACGGTGTTGAAATGACCCTGCAAAGCGTACACAGCCTGCAAGGCCCGGGCTCGGTAGCATTTGACAACAGCGAGCGGCAGTTGCCGGGCACAGAGCCGCTGGAATTCGACGGCGACGGTTGGCTGCACCTTGGACCTGGCATATACAAGATCATCTACAACGAAGTAGTGAACATACCAGATGGCCTGGCCGCCATTGCCAGGGCCCGCTCAAGCCTGCTGCGCTGCGGTGTTGCGCTTGAGACCGCTGTGTGGGATGCAGGATATAGCGGGCGCAGCGAGAGCCTGCTGGTGGTGCACAACCCTGCAGGTTTCAGGCTGAAGCGCAATGCCAGGGTCGTACAGCTGATCTTTTTCAGGCTCAGCAGTGATGTTAGCGAAGGCTACAGCGGTATATACCAGAATGAAAACAAATGAGTGGGCAGGTCCGATCACGACCGCCTTCGAATAACCAGCCCTGCCGTAATCAACATTAAGAAACCAAACAAAACACCCAGTGAGGGCGAGCCGTATTCAGGAATATCCTCGAGTCCGCTGCTACCAGATGTCTTGCCACCCAACGGGTCCTTTGTCTTGATAATATAGACATCACCGCCGAATCCTGTAGATTTGGTCTGGCCTGCAGCAGTGAACCCGCCTTTGGAATTCTGGATAGCGCAATATCCAAAATCGTCATTCTCACCGCCAAATACCTGGCTCCACTGCTCAATACCATTAATGTCAAGTTTCAGGAGATACAAATCATAGGCACCATACGTGTACTGGTTAGTTTTGCCTGTCAGTATGTATCCACCATCAGACGTCTTACTGATGGATTGTGCCACCTCTTCAGTATCCCTTCCTCCAAAGGTTTTCTCCCATACCAGATTTCCGTCCAGGTCAACCTTCACCACATAAACGTCAGATGATTCCCCATGTAATTTTGTATATCCGGCAACAACATAACCGTCCCTGAGTTGTTCAAGCGAAAATGCCTGATCATCACTACCTCCACCAAAATCCCTGTTCCATTCCACATTTCCATCAGAATCGGTTTTTACAATATACACCTTATAGCTGCCGTCGGTAGTCGAACGTGTATATCCTGTAACGATATATCCACTATCAGGAGTCTGCTGAATATCGTACGCCCCGTCCTCCAGGCCGCCGCCAATGGTCTTATCCCATTCCTTATTGCCGTCAGGATCCAGTTTGATAAGATATATATTCCCTTCCAGGATATTCTGCCATGACTGGCCTGCCGCCATATAACCGCCATCCTCTGTCTGGATTATAGTTTCACATATATCGGTCTGGCTGCCGCCATACTTATTTTCCCACAGAACTTCACCTGAAGAATCCAGCTTGATAATATAATAATCAATCACACCCACATTAAAAGACCTGGTCCCTCCCCCGATTATGTATCCTCCGTCTGAGGTCTGTCGTATGGATTTTGCATAATCCACTTTTATGTCTCCGTAATTATTATCCCATTCCACCTCACCGTCAGGACTGAGCTTTAGCACGTACACATCATCACTGGAACTTTTAGAAGCAGTCATCCCGGCAGCGACATAACCGCCGTCTGCGGTCTGGATAATATCATAAATGATCTCCTGGCGGTTCCCACCCAGGCTCACTACCCAGTCAGCCTCGGGAGCCAGGTTCGCAGATACAATGAACGGTACAAATAACAAAAGAGAAATGACAATGATAATTTTCCAATTCATGGGCCTATCACCCTTATGTGGTTTATTTCACTCACTTTTAATAATTTCTTGACGTATAGGAAAGTATATACTTTCCCGCAGGCTTAGAAAATGCGAACGAAGTGAGCATTTTCTTGAATACTATTGCTTCAATCTTTCAACGATCCGGCGCTTCTTATCAATAGCTGCCAAGGCAGCATCATCGATCCTGTTACACATTTGTTTAAAGTCCATTGGCTCTTCCTCACCTACCAGTTTTTTTATCGGTGTGTATGCAGACTCCCTGAACCTGGGGGAAAAGTCCACAATTTCACCATTGATCTCAATTCTGGCACCTGAACCCTCCACGACCTCTCCGATCACATCTGCAGCAATGTCCTTTGACCTGAGCACACCGATTATGTCATCTGCAGCACCGGGCGGTGCAATGATGAGAAGTGCATCCAGGGATACACCCAGGTAATCTATCTTAAGTTCTTCCAGCATAGACAGCACTGACGGGTTTACCAGCGGCCGGATACGGTCTTCCTTAAACACGAGTTCCACTCCCGCGGTTCGGGAAATCTCCTTTGCATCACCCCGCACACCACCGTTTGTCACATCGGTCATGGCATGGATACGTTCCAGAAGCCCTGCTTCCATGATGGCCTCACATGCATCGATGAACTTGATATTGATGGTCTCATCCACAATATCATGTCTATCATAATACAGGGCAGTGGTGGAGATGGTGCCTCCTCCCGCCCCTTCTGTCATCAGTACCAGATCACCGGGCTCTGCTAATATCCTGGCAGAGATGGTCTGGGTTATACCCATTGCACCAACACCGCCTGTCATACGTTCCCCTATGACCATGTCCCCACCGATGCGCAAGGTGCTGCCTGTTATCAATGGCACGCCTGTAAGTTCAGCCACTGCTGTAATACCTGCAATATGGTCGAATATCCTGCCCACATCACCATCATCTGCCAGATGGATATCAGACAGCATGGCCAGCGGCCTGGCCCCCATTGCATAAATATCCCGAAGCGCCGCCCTGGCCACATGGAATCCTGCCAGGAAGGGGTAATCACTGAGCCTACTGTGGGTACCATCCACTGTCAGCACAAGGTACTCGCCGCTGCCTGCCTTGACCACGCCTGAATCGTCCAGGTGTGAGGAATCCACTTCGGCTGTTGTCTTGCCTATCACCCGGGCTATTTGCTCATGTGTATAGAAATCCCCGGCACCCCGGCTGCCCACGCCGAACTGTCCCATGGTAATGCCTGATGTGACTGGTTCAAGTATCTCACCCTTGGGCTTAAGGGTGGCACCAGCTTCCACCATTACAGCATGGGCCAGTTCCCTTGCACGGTGCTGGGTTACCTTATCACCCTTGATCTCAAGTATCCGCCGGGTCAGTCTCTTCTCTATCTGGCCTTCGTTCTCACCCGATAACAATGCTCGCTTTGCATAACCTTCAATGTCCATTGTCCAGAAGGATGTATATACTGATTATTAAAGTTTCGTTAAAATTTCAGGATAAAATTACCACACAAAGGCAACATCTTTCATTTCCCTGTTGCCTGACAGGTCTTTCAGAATGGCCAGTACTTCTTCTGTTGTGATATCCCCTACCTTCATGCTCATGCGGATAACCTGCTCAACCTCTACCTGGCCTGTATGCCCAAGGAGCCTGACAATACGTCGCACAGTATTCTTCTGCCACTCATATTCCCTTGTCTGGAAGGTTCTTATAGAACGCAGGAAATCTATCTTCCTGAACTCGGGCCAGTAGGGTGCACAAAAATAGGCGGCACATTCATTGCCGTTGGCCTGCCAGGGCAGGAAATTAGACATCCTCTCATCGCCACCGGTCCTGATGATCAGGTCAACATCAGGAACTGCCAGGCTGGTAGAGGGATACAGGTGGGATGAGATGATCTCCTCGTTAATATCAGACACATCAAGTTGGCCGCTTTTTACCTTTTGGGCAAGTACTCTTGCGGTATCCACGATCTCCTGGCGGCCTCCATAGGCAATGGCAATGTTCAGGTACATACTATCGTAATTCCTTGTGATGGTCTCGGCCTGCCTTGCTGTTTCCCTTAATCCAGCAGGTAACAGGTCAATATTTCCCAGTATCCTAACCCGCATCCTTCGCTCATGAGTACGCTCATCCTGCATTAGTTTCTCAAGCTTGATACCTATAATCTCGAAGATTTTTTGCTTTTCCTTATCTGAGCGGTTCTGGTTCTCTGTGGAAAAGGCATAGACTGTTATTTGCTTCACACCCAGTTTATAGCACCAGTCAAGGACGTTTTCTGTTGTGTTTGCACCCAGGTTGTGCCCCTGCCAGACAGTCATACCCAGCTTTCGGGCATACCTGCGGTTCCCGTCCATGATTATGGCTATATGTCCGGGAACCCTGAACTCTTTTATTTCCTTGGTGAGCAGGTATTCATACCCAGAATAAAGAACTGTATCAAGTGTTTTTTTTAATGTAACAAGACCATTATCCATATTATCAGTTATATATAATCAGTTATACAAATACTTATTTATTGACAATAATTTATTAAAATGATTATACTGTAGTTTAAATCGGCAGTGTTAAAATTTATGGTGCTGCCACTCAGGGCCTCCAAGCGATGATGGCACAGCCTCTATTATACTATACAAAAACTATTCAAGTAATCAATTCGTTTATTGAACAATGAAACACGAGCTGGTAGTGGGCATATCGGGTGCATCCGGTGTCATATACGGCATACGGCTGCTTGAGGTGCTAAGAGAAAATACAGATATTGCAGTCCACCTGGTAGTTTCTGGACCTGCACAGCAGATCATCGGTATTGAGACTGATTATTCAATTACCGATGTAGAGGCCATGGCAGACCACTTGTGGAATGAGCAGGACTTCACCGCACCAATTGCCAGCGGTTCACATAAGACCGCCGGAATGGTAGTGGTTCCATGCAGCATGAAGACCCTTGCAGGAATTGCAAATGGTTTCTCTGATACACTAATAGGACGCTCAGCCGATATCTGCCTGAAAGAGGACCGCAGGCTTGTGCTTGTTCCCAGGGAGACGCCGCTGAGCCTGATAGACCTTGAGAATATGGTGAAGGTCAGGCTGGCTGGTGCTGCGGTACTACCTGCATGTCCGGGGCTGTATCCAAAACCACAGTCAGTGGATGAGATGATTGATTTTATTGTGGGCAGGGTACTTGACCTATTGGATATAGAGCATGGGTTATACCGAAGGTGGGAATGAAACGGGTAGGTGAGAAACTTATTTTAGAAAATATCAACCTGAAAGGAAATCAATTCCCTTATTGGGTCGAATCTTAAATTTCATCGGTTCTTCCGGGATTTGGGTATTTCTCATTTTCACGACTTCGAGACATCGCTCGTGTTTATTTGTATATGGGTTTTCCTTATTTGACATTCTGATTATACCATAAACAGAATAAGATGCAATATTTTCAGTTCTTTTATTCGAAGTTTCATCTATAGTAAAAATAGTAGTGTAATTCCTTTTCGATAGCATATGATTCAAGGCATCAAATTGACTCCTGAATTCACTTAATAAAATATTAGGTGTAAATACTCCGATATTGTCTATAACCACAACATCATTTGTCCCAACAATAATATCTTTCAATTGTATAATGTTAGTCGACATTTTACTACTTTCGGTACCCCATTCTACATTACTGATGGCCTCATATACCCGTTCTTCATACACCCGCTGAATTACCAAATTCCCATCATCATAAAATGGTCTTAAATCCAGTCCAAGTGATTCGGCCTGTAACAATATATCTTCTGGCGTTTCTTCAGTAGCAATGAACATACAGTTTTTACCATTTTTGCAGGCCTGATACAATAAATGCAGTCCCAATATGGTCTTTCCTGAACCAGTGTTACCTGTTATTAAAATCCCTTTACCTTCAGGATATCCTCCCTCCAGTTTGCTGTCCAATTTTGGCAAGCCAGTTGAAATTCGTTCCATTATAAATTATCTCCTATACATAATACCTTAAAAAAACAATAATTATCTCCAACAGCTATGGTTTTTTCAATATCAACACTAATATCACTGTAGAGCCGAAAACCTACTCTTGTTAAAATTGCCTTTCCTAACATGCAAAACATAGGATTTATGTTGGTATCACCCCATGGACATTTAGTATTTGATAACATAAAACCTTTATCACCCATTTCATCAATTGAGAAAGTTGCTCCCAGTTTGTTTATTAAGATGCAAAATGACTGGGCCATTTCTAACATATTTTCAGGCTGTTTTTGAATATGTTTTGCCCATAGGAATAATTCCACCTGTTCACTCATCTGACGAATAACTTCAGTCTTCCTACTTGAATCAATACTTCTAAAAAGGAAAGGAAGAAGATTAGTTAGTATGGCCCTGAAATCATTTTGTGCCTCTATTATTGCTTTGCTTTCAACCAACTGGTCATGAAAATGTTTTGCCTTCAGCAAGGATCTTGTGCGGGTAATTAACTCTTGAGTGTTTATCGGTTTTGTGAGGAAATCATCAGCATCTACCTCTATAGCTTTAATCCTGTCCTCCACATCGGAAAGGGCTGTAATCATTACCACAGGTGTAAAACGGGTGGAATCTCCCTGTTTAATTCTTTTACATACTTCATATCCGTCAATTCCCGGCATCATGATATCCAGCAGCACAATGTCCGGGTTCTCTGAATCTACTTTTTCAAGAGCTTCTTCCGCACTATAAGCCGGTATTATTTCATAGTCTCTTTTAAGGATGGCTGTAATGAGTTTTACATTTGTAGGCAGGTCATCCACCACCAGGACCTTACTACGTTTCATATTTTCCTTACTCTCTAACATTGTCATTCACTTTGCACTTCTCCATAATCTATCGGTACATTGAAAGTAAATACACTTCCTTTTCCAAATTCACTTTCAGCCCAGATCCTGCCTTGCATGAGGTTAACAACTTTCTCACACAGGCATAGTCCAAGACCAGTACCTCTTGATTTACTTTCCAACTTTGAATATATCTGTGTAAATGGTTCAAATAACCTGGGAATATCTTCTTCCTTAATGCCTATGCCTGAGTCCTTAACACTGACCTGGATCTCATTTCCTGTATTATTACCTGTTATTTCAATAATTCCTGAGTTCGTAAACTTTATTGAATTACTGACAAGGTTAGTTAAAATCTGGGTGAACCTTTGTTTATCATGGAACACGTGGATGTCTGGTGGGATGTCAACCTTGTATTGCAGCCCCTTCCCTATTACTGCGCCTTCTAATTTGGATATTACCTCGTTTATTACATCATCCAGCAAAAACGTCTCTGGAACAAGTTCGATCTCACCTGCTTCGATCGTGCTGATATCCATAACATCATTTATGAGGTCTAACAGGTCCTGGGCACTTTCATAGACCATAGTGAGTTGTTCCTGTTGTTCATCTGATATTTCACTGGTCTTGTCCTCCAAGATCAAACTGGTAAAACCCAAAATTGAAGTAAGTGGTGAACGCAGTTCATGACCCACAGATGATAAAAACGTGCTGCTTAGCATGTCTTGTTCAATAGAGGAGGCGCTTCTATCCAGTGATTCTCCCCCCTGGTTACTTGTGCTCCATGACTTTCTGCTGAAGTTTTTCATACTTTAGGAAATTGTTTAACGTAACTGCGAACTGCATCCCGAATTTTTCAAGCAGCAACATCTCATTATCGCCTAAAATCCTGTAAGGTGACGCCATCAGGTCAACCATACCGATCAAACTGCCTTTCAGCCTCAATTGTAAGCTGATTATGGATGCCTCCACATTAACCTGCTCTGATTCGGCCAGTCCCGGGATATGTGCAGAAAGTGGTGAAATGGTCACTGGATTATCAGGGTCAAGGACCTTTTGCATAGCAGGGCTGTCCAGGGACTGCAGTTGTAACAGTTCCACAAACTTTGGCGGCAATCCCACAGAGCATTTAATTTCAATCTTATTTTCTTTTATTAAATATATTACTCCGCCTTCCAATTCCATTATGTCAACGATTTGCTCAAGAGCGCATTTGATAAGTTCATTAGAATTCACACAGTTGCTGAACAGGTTGCCCATTTCATAGAGTCTGGCAATCTCGCGGTTTTTCTTTTCAACCATTTCCTGTATCCTGTTTCGTTCTGTAGCATCACGGAACACCCCAATATGGAATGTAAGATCACTACTTTCATTTTTTACAGGAGATACAATCCCTTCAAGATGAACTATGTTGTCCTTTTGAGTGGTCTGCTCGATTTCAAATGGTTTATGAGACGCATATACTATATCTGGTATGCACGGTGAATGATGTTCATCAGGGGACATTGTTCCGGGAGGAATTTCACATTCTAAAATATCGTGCATCTTCTTATTGCAGTAGATGACATTCAAATCAGGGTCAGTCACCATCACACCGTCCCCCATGTCACTAAGTACAGTATCAAGGAAGTTCTTTGTATTTTCAAGTTCACTGATCTTTTCCTCAAGTTTCCTGAAGATACGGTCACTGTACAGTTTCAGGTATTCTTCCTCGCTCTTTATAAGGGGATTTACAGGTGCTGTCACCCCGATCTCATATTCTTTTAGGGTGGTTCTAATTTCATGGAGCAGGTCCCTGGGCTCTGTTGGCTTGATCATGAACCGTGATGCACCCAGGGAAGCTGCAAGTTCTTTGTCCTTTTCGCTTACATAATGTGCAGTGTAGAAAATAAATGGAATATTACTCAAGTACCCACTTTTTTTTATTTCACGCAGCAGTGTGAAACCGTCCATCTCAGGCATCATAATATCTGATATTATCATGTCTGGTTTTGATTTTCTTAAATACTTTAGTGCATCAATACCACTCACAGCTTCAGCCACCTCATATCCATTGGACATAAGAATTGTCGAAACCAATTTCCTGTCTGTCTTCCTGTCATCAACTACCAGTATTGTCATTGTTCCTCAGTTTTTCAATTTTTTCTACAATAGTCAGTGGATCAATAGGTTTTTAAAAGTACCCGTCAAACCCCACATCAAGTATCTTTTCCCTGTCACATGCCATGGCATATGAAGTTATGGCAATGATCGGGATTTCCTGCATGTCATCCACCATACGAATGCGTTTTACAGCCTCTATTCCATTGATATCCGGAAGCTGGATATCCATCAATATTAAATCCAGCCTCTCCGCTATTGTTTTTTCTACGCCTTCCTCCCTGGAAAAAGCTTTAATTGGTTCGTACCCATGTTTTTTTAATACTAAACAGATTTGTTTCATATTATTTTCATTATCTTCAACTGCAAGCACCCGCTTCATTTTGATTCAGCCTCCGTGTCATGTTTTTCCAGTTTAACTGGAATGTTTATGGTAAATGTACTGCCAGTACCATACTCAGATGTTACTTCTACTGTGCCTCCAAGTACATCCTATGTGAGTTTTTTTGTCAAATATAGACCAAGCCCTGTTCCCTGTGTTTTTGCGGAAAGGGATGATCCAAGCCTTACAAATGGTGCAAATAATTTTGGAATATCATCAGACATTATCCCAATACCAGTGTCTATGACAGATATGTTTACCATACTGTTTATAGTTTTTGCATGTAATGTAATCATACCTTTGTCTGTAAACTTATTGTACTAAACCGCATCTATTTTTTATAACTTTTATATACTATGACTACATTATATAGTATATGAGAAAAGGTGAACCATTTCAACGAGTTAGCATTTCAGATGCAGAATATGAACAACTTAAAGTTGCTGAGCCGAAAACCAAGTCTGTTAAAGTGCTGAAGCGCATTCAAGCATTTAAGCTCATCTATCTTGGTTGGAAATATTCAGTTATTGCTGAATTCTTATCAGTTACGAATAATACTATCACTAATTGGATCAATTACTATAAGGAAGGTGGAATCGACTCTTTACTCTTGCTCAACTATAAAGGCGGACAAGCAAAATTAAGTGAAGAACAATTATCTGAACTTAAAATCGAAGCCGGTAAAGGTGCATTTGCTATTGCAAAAGACGTACGGCAATATATAATGAAGAACTTTGGTATTGAGTACAATTTGAGTCATGTGCAACTCTTGTGTAAAAATAACTTCAATTATCCTTTAAGAAAACAGGATTGATTCCAGGCAAAGCTCCAACCGAAACAGTACAGAAAGATTTTATCCGCCAGATAGAGTACTATTCCCAAGAAAAAAGAACGGTCTCCGAAAATCGGAAGTATTAATGGTAGTTTACTGATTAATAACTAAGGTATTGTATTACAACGAAATATATTATATTCTAATAATCCAGTTAGGATACCATGCTCCCTTCAAAGGTAAAGGACTGGATGGTAGCTGGTTTATGGGAAGATATGGACCAGGCCATCTACTCAGTTAATAAGTTAAAACTGTTAAACGGAGCCTACTGGTTCTGGCTCATGTCAGATTATGACCAAAACAACCCCAGAATGCTTCAGGTACTTATCAGCCGCGGGGCTTTTGATTATAAACTGAACGATAAACATTTCATCAATAATCAATCCAGTGATGAAAAATTTACATGTTATTGCGGCATCTGGGAATATAGGGACGGTAAGGTATCAGACCTGGTACATGACAGTTGTGACTGCATTGTAACCGCGGGCCAATTCCTGTGTGTTACCGAATCAGGGTATGAAATCTCAATCACCAACTCATTCCCGACTTATGACATGATAGTCAAGAACAGGAATTCTGTAGTTACAAAGTTCAGGTCGGTCTCCTCGAAATTCAAAGGAGGATATATACAAAATCCACTGGTCAGTTATCCGTCCGGAATAGCCTATAGTGAGGATTTCGATGCCTATGCCCGCAACAGCAGGGGGTTTCAGTATTTCGTTGCTAGTAAGATGAGTGACCTGTTCGCAACATGTGGGGGGGAATTATTCGGACGGGACTTCCAGGGCAGTTTCTGGCTGGAGAGGTCCCTGGGTTTTGGTTCCACGCTGCCGTGGAAGATCGTCATGATCAATTTCAGCGATAAATCCAGGTTATGGTACCGTTATTTCCCCTCTAAAATCCTTAATTACGGGTCGCCACTCGAGTTCATTTTCGATGATATGGTCACTAAAAAGCGCTACCATTTCAGTGAAATGAAGTTTGAGTATACAGGCAGCAACCATGGACCCACAATGAAATTCGGTCCGGATGTGGATACCATACATCTATCAGCCTCAGGGGATCAGGGTGAAAAAATACACCTTACTGCAAAGATACTGGACAGGCACCTATACAGGTACGATGTGGCCAGGATAAAGTTCAACTACAACCAGCTCGTGCTGGAAGTAGAGGATATTGAAGCAGTAGTGGACGGCACAGACCTGATGCAAGATAAGGAGCAAACATTGAGCTACGGCGAGGATGCCTATTTCAGCTTACAGGATGGCGTGAACTAGGCTTTAATGGACCGGGATGGGATGATCGAAATGGGATAGACCGGAATGGTTCATTTCCCGAACCTGCGCTGGCGTTTCTGGTAATCCCTTAGAGCACGCAGGAAATCCAGTTTTCTTAAGTTGACCCAGCTAACATCAGTGAAATATATTTCTGAATACACTGACTGCCAGATCAGGAAATCAGCCAGGCGTTTTCCTCCTGAACGTATCACCAGGTCAGGTTCATACTTGATAAGCAGGTGTTGTTCAATGGCAGACCCGTCAATATCCCCTGGTTTCAGCCTACCCGCCCTAACCTCGGACATTATCTCCCTGAATGCTTCTGTTAGTTCTTTTTTGCCGCCATATCCCAGGGATATGTTGATCTGTATCCTTGAGGTTTCACCTTTCCTGAGATTTTTAATCTTCCCTTCAAAAGACAGCAGGTCAATCCCAGCATCAACCTCCAGCAATGTATCAGTTAAACATGTTACCAGCTCATTGTAAACCTGGCCCTTGATAGCGGTATCCAGGTCTATCAGGCTGACATAGATTGTGAGGATATTGATACCATATTCCCGGCACCATGTGATAAAGTCAAATATCCTCTCGGGAGAACCGGTCTCAAGCAGGTCACTTTCTGTAATGATAAGCACGATATGGGTGGGAAGTGAAGAAACATCCTTTCGTATAACCTTGTCAAGCTTTTGCTCATAGAGCCGGGAAAAGAATTTCATTGTATATTAGTAATACCTGTAGGATAAATTATTTGCCTTGTGAGGTTGTCTGGAACCCTTGATATCAATGTCTGTTGAAGTATGCAATGATGTGTCTTTCAAATATATATTGCCATTCATACTGTTAGCCATACTGCTGCCCTTTTTCCCATTGATATACATTGTGGTTGCACTTATTCCCATTTTAGCTGTCCATTTATTGAAGTCCAGGCAACACAGTGCTCTTCCGTCATCACTGTCCGGCATGTTACTGGGTGTATTTATTATGGGGTCCCTGGCCATTTTAATGGAGTATTTAGGGTACGAATTTCCGCTGTATATCATAGGTGCTTCTATTTCTATCACCTGTGCCGGTAGTGCAGCAGCATGCGTAATCCGTATGAGGGGAGGTCGAAAACCTGAACTGGACGATAAGTTTATTTCAGCCACATCAAGTATCGGCCTTATCGTGATTGGTGCATTAACAGCATGTGTAATGGCATACTGGATCATTAGCTGGCTTAATGTTAACGTAACACTGAGCCAGTTGTTCTTCCTTGCACTCATTGGTGCCGTTACAGGTGCACTGCTGGAATCCATACCGTCCAGGACAGATAAGAACCTGACAATGATACTGGGTTCGTTCATGATCATGTGGCTTTTTGCCGGTTTCGGGTATTATGTGAACTTTGACCACTTGTCGGCCATCTTCATATTCTCATTATTTTTAGCATATCTGGCATACCGTTTTGATATTGCAGATGTGTCAGCTATGCTTTCGGCCACCTTGCTGGGTGTACTGATCATAGTTTTTACCAACTTCAACTGGTACCTGATACTGATCACATTCTTCCTGCTGGGGGGGGCTTTTACCAGATACGGATATGATTATAAGCAAATTATGGGGGTAGCACAGGACAAAGGGGGGGTCAGGAGCTATGAGAATGTACTTTGTAATTCTATTACTGCACTTATACTGGCCGTGGCCTATGGCATGTATCACGAGATTTATCCCCAGTTCGGTGCAGTGCTGATGTTCGCTTATCTTGGTGCAGTGGCAACGGCTACCGGGGACACTCTTGCAAGTGAGATAGGGGAGACATATCGGGGGAAACCTGTGATGATCACTAACTTCAAACCTGCCAGACCAGGGACAGACGGGGCGGTTTCCAGGCTGGGTGAAGTGGTATGTATTGCCGGGTCTGTCATCATCGGTGTGCTGGCCCTGGTATTGGGTGTGATAGACCTGCCTGCTTCAGGTCCTACTACCTATGTTTTCTGGATGGTGATCGTGGTACTGGGCGGGTTTTTGGGTACTAATTTTGATAGCCTTCTTGGTGCTACTTTCCAGCAAAGAGGCTGGCTCTCTAATAGTGGGGTGAACCTTGTAGCCACAATGGGTGGCGCCTTTATATCAGGAGCTGCTTATTATGTTCTGTCTGGGCATGTAGTGTAGAGGATATCACTCAGGCCTCCGGAGCCTGGAACTTGGGTTCGACTCCCAGCATGCCCGCTTACTCACCTGATAGTGCTTCCCCGGTGTCTGTGAAGGGGTTTGTTTTGACCCCATACATATCCGCTCATTTACATATAAAAAGTTCCACTTCAGGTTAAATTTAAAAAAGAAAAAAAAGAACCCTTTGCAGGGCCAGAGTTGTTTTAAATTTTATCAACTATTTCGATCTGAATCTTCTTCACGTTAGGTTTCTTGATCTTGTCTGGCATCCAGCTTGGTTTGTTCTTTGGAGCAGAAACCTCTTCTCTCCATCCATTATACTGGTGGAGTTTCTTTGTACCTCTTTCCCTGAGAATGATTAGTTCTGGCTTCTTCTTGGTTCCATTTCCCCTGTTAGCTGCTTTGAGGGCAGCTTGTCTGGGCTGTTTACCAGTAAACACTCCATGTTCTTTGCCTTTCTTATCTCTCAATACAAAATTTCTTGTTTCTGTCATAATCAATACCCCTTTAATGGTTTACTGTTACCGCTCATGTTTTTAAGTAATAGTATTTAAACCTATTTTATAAGTTATGTCGAAGCATGTTGATTTTTCGTTATAGATTTTTTATTCGTATTAGATATTTGCATCAATACATTTTCATTTATAACGTCAACAGATAGTGATTCTTAAATACTTAATAAGAATAATCCATATTTTTTCATTATCAATTCATTATTTCATGTTTAGAAATTTATCTATTATGTTCTGCATTTTGTCTTTGTGGGCACTTTATATATATTTTTATTGTATCCTGGGTTAGACAATCGATTTTAAAAAGTTAAATCACCCTCTCATTTGAATCTACTTTAGTATGTAGTGTTTATTCTATGCACTTACAAAAAGGTTAAATGGAAAAACAATTATTAAGAATCATTCTACCATCTGCTCCGATAGTGTAGCACGGCCAATCATGCAGGACTCTCACTCCTGCGACTGGGGTTCAAATCCCCATCGGAGCACTTAAAATTTTTTTATACTCATATCATCTGATGCTGGTTTTTTGGTAAAAATATCTTTAATCGTATATACTTTTTGGTACTATAGTGTCTTTTTGATTTTACCCTTAGCTTGCGGACCGGTTTTGTGAAGATGATCTGCAAGGGTTTCTATTTTCTGCGACGCTTGCGTCGTATGTACTTTCCAGATTTTAAGCATAAATGATATTAGATATTGAATATTTTATTTATATTCAATGAAAAAAATATGCACCGATTCCCATTATTCCCAGCATCTTGGCAGTGGTTGATTGCCTTCTTTTTGCCGAAGTAAGAATGCCGCAGCTAAGGGCATAAATCAGAACTTGGAATACGGGTCATCTGGATCAATGGCATTTCTGTCCATTTCCTACAGAGCGGCCCTGAGGCGTCCTTGTAATTTTATGCTTTTATTGAGGACCTATGAACAACACCAAGAAACACCCTAAAATAACAACTATGCAGGATCAGGGATTTCCACATAAACAAATATCTCTCAATTTTCAGAAAAATCAACAAATAATCGGATACTATTGCCCCATCTTGCCCACATTTCTGTAACTTTTTATGTCACTAATCAATTAAGCCAGACATCGCATACAAAAATACCACTGTCATTCTCGCCTAAACCCAAGCATATACCTCTAAAAGTCAAAGGTGAAAATGAAAGGTCCATCCTGTCCAGGCACCCCAGGGTACAACACTCCACCTTGTGCGCCGCCTCCCAGATCATCACGAACACCTTACCGCAGACCGGGCAGTGTTTTGTCACATATTCCATAACACACCATAATTATTGATTTTTATACGCAATTGTGTCAAAATTGCAGATATACTTTAATATTTTTTGTGGCTGTTAGATATTTTAGTGCTATAACATTATCAGGTATTGTGTTCACTTGCCTGAAAACTAAATCTGCGTTAGTATGAGCGTGTCGCCCCGGCCCGAAGGTTTCAGCAGCCTTATCCTGCGGCCTCTCAGGCGAGCCAGGGATATGCAGGGGTGTGGTGGAGCTATTGATTATTTCCATAATGCAAAGATCACTTATGACAAATATCATATCATTAGGATTATGAATAACATTATTGATTAAATCAGAAGAAATAAATATAAGACCAATAAATTATTTACTAAGACCAAGTTTATCTGGTTGAAGAATCCTGACAAGTTATTTGGTGTTGAAAAGAGCAGATTGTATTTTATCAAGGACCTTGATACGAACCAACTGTATATATTACAGTAATTACTAACTATAAAAACTTAACATGAACATAATACAAACCATTGACCTCACAAAACGGTACAAGATAAACAATATCGCCATAGATGCCCTTCAAAATGTGAACCTCAAAATAGAGGAGGGAGAATTTGTAGCCATTAACGGACCCAGTGGTTCAGGCAAGTCTACCTTGTTGCATATGCTGGGCTGCATCGACCGTCCCACCTCTGGTAAAATCTATATCAACAATACAGACACTTCAACGCTATCATCAAAGGCACTGGCTAAGCTCAGGCTAAGGCAACTGGGGTTCGTATTCCAGCAGTTCCATCTCCTGCCCACTCTCACCGCTTTCGAGAACGTGGAACTTCCGATGCGTGAGGCAGGTGTACCTGGGAATAAACGAAGGAAAAGGACCAAGTCATTGCTGGAATTGGTGGGGTTGGGCAGCCGGACCAGGCATATACCCTCCCAGTTGAGCGGCGGGGAACAGCAGAGGGTGGCCATTGCCAGGGCACTGGCTAACAGGCCGGCCATCGTATTTGCTGATGAACCGACCGGTGAACTGGATTCCAGTACAGGGGAACGCATCCTGGACATATTTGAATCCATAAACCGCAAATCCCTTCAGACAATTATTATAGTAAGCCATGACGAATCAGTGACCTCCAGAGCACACAGGGTCATTCATCTCAAAGACGGGAGAATTGTGCAGTGACATACCTGAAGATGTCGTTGGAGAACCTGCGCCGACGTCGATACCGGACACTCTTTACCATAACAGCCATCGGTATTGCCATCGCCCTGATGGTACTACTGACATCTGTAAGCCTGGGACTAAAAGAGAACAGCGCCGCCTCCGGTTCCATAGATTTCTGGGTAGTGCCCGCTGACTCGGACATCCTGGACCCGGTATTGGGTTCGGGGCAGACCATGCTGGGTGATGTCCACAGTGAGATAGAGACCCTGTTCCTTGACCCAAGAGTCAAAGGGGCAAGTCCTGTGCTAAACAGGGTGGTATATGCATATACCAACGATCCAAATAAGACAAGTGTGGTGCTTGCAACGGGTGTGATCCCTGGCGCAATTGATGTTATGCCGGCTGCAGCAAGCGGTTTTAAAGGCGGTGACCCATACTTTTTTGGGGGAAGATGGACCGATGAAGCTGTTATTAACAGGCAGATGGCAGACCTCCTTGGACTGGATGTGGGTGACCGGTTGAACCTTGACATTTCCACCGGAATCTTTGCATCTCCAAAGGGCTTCAAGGTGGTCAATGTCATAGACACTGTGGATTATTCCGGAATTCCTGTTATAGTGATCCATCTATCTGAATTACAGTATATTACCGGAAACCTGGAAGGTGACAGGGCAGACCAGATCCTGGTCGAGGGGCCTGATGCAGGACCCCTGCTGGAAAAACTCTACCCTGACCATCTTGTATTATCAGGCTCTGAATATACTACTTTCAAGATAGTAAGTGACAAGCGCATCCTTGCAACAGCAGCAGCTACAGCCCTTGTCTCTTTTATCCTCGGAATGTTGTTTATCGGCACGACTATGGTAATGTCGGTCAGTGAACTGGAGGGGGATATGGCAGTAATGAGCGCCATCGGCATCTCAAGAATTTCCATTCTAAAATCAGTATTCTATGAATCATTGTTCCTTTCGGCAGGGGGAGGTCTCACAGGAGTACTGCTGGCCGTGGTCGGAAATATGTTTTTGAATAATATGCTTACCAGGGTTATCGGTCTCAATGTCAGTCCCGCTATCGAACCCATGTTGCTGATCGGGGGTTTCACCGTATCGGTGGGTGCAGGAATATTCACTGGTATAATGGTTGCCCTGTTAATGAAACGGCCTGATATGACCAGGGCATTTTGAACTAGGTTTTCAACACTCCCCTCATATCTAATACCTCCTGAGCTTCCCCTACTGTCCTGGGAGTAGCCTTCCTCTAAACCAGTTCCACCACTGTCCTGAGATGGAAGGGTATGCACCCTCCAACATACTTCAATCTTATTTCCTTCTCAAATATACTGCCATCAGTATCCCTATCCCTATAATCCCAAGCAGTATCTCGAATATTGGTGTCCTTTTGATGGATGTCGAAATAGCTTCAGGCGTGGGATCAGCCACTGTACCAAAATCCGCTGTAGCAATAGGCTGTACGGTACCTGACTCCTCAACCTTCCCAAGTATCACAAATGTGCCGAATCCCGGGGTCGGTGATGAATACTGGTAGTATTCACCTTCCAGTCCGGTCATCGTGGTCCTAAGGGGCTGCCATTCGCCGTCGTGGTGCCTATATAGGGTAACTGATGCCGTGTCGATGTTGTACTCCTCGAACCAGCTTACAGGTACCTGGAAATTAACAACGGAATTAGAGAACTTACCTTCAGACCATCCAAGGTTTCCAACAAATATGTTGAAATATTTATATACGATACCAGCAGGCAGGTCAGTGGTTATACTGGCTGGCTGGACGCGCAGGACTTCGATTTTCGCTCCCACCAGACCATAGGTTTTGTATGGTGTAACTTCAATTGATGTTACTACATTGTTGAAGTTATAGCTCGAAGAACCACCATCTCTCAGGTAAATCCTTAAGAAGACTGTTTCTTCTACATTCTCAGGCTCATCGCTGATGCCTACACCACCACCGCCACCACCGCTTGGAGATTCTGGGTTTGTGACGCTCACCGTGGAATTGTCTGTAGACGTGTTGAAATAATTAGTTAAGTTATAGAACCGAATAGAGAAATCATATGTTCCTATTGTGGATTCTGTCCAGTTGAAGGAGGCATTTCCATCTATTACCGCTTTTGGTGCACTCACCACAATTCCGTTTCTTACCAGAGTCGCATTGCCGATGAAGGTTTCACCATATTCTCCTTCTACAGTAGCGTATATCCAGAAGGTCGTGTCAGGTTTAAAAGTTTGAGTAGCAGGCGGATGATAAGATGTGATGTTTATATCTCGCTTTGTTATATTTAACAGGAACGTCTCAGTGTCATTAACTGCAGATGTATTTGTCGAATTCACATTAATCCTGACCGTGATGTTCTGCATTGTCGAGTTTGAGCACGTCTGGTTGTGCCACTTTGTCTCGTCCTTTGCTATCGTTCCCATGGTGCTGTCTGTGATCCATGGGACGTTGTAGGTCACGTTCACGTTGCTTGCGGTTGCGTTGGTTACCCTGACCGAATGGTTTAGGTTGAAGTTAATGCCCCAATCGCTGGTTATGGTAACAACATTGCCGAGAGTCAGGTTTGGTCCGACGACCGTGGTCATAATGTAGCTCGTGTTTGCAATCTCGCTTCCTGAGTCCGTAGATGTGACATTCACAGTGACATTGTACCATCCTGCGCTTGCATCAGTGACGTTTAATGTGACATTCTGAGAAGATCCACTGGCAAGATTCGTAATCGTCGTCAGATTCAGAGTTGCAACATCTGCAGTATCGTGGTTAGTGACTGCAAGCTCAAACGTGCCAGAGAAACCACCTGTGTTCGTGATCGCAAACGTGTAGGTTGCATTCACGCCAGGATCGGTTATCTGGTTCTCAGGCTGTGAGATTGAGGCACTGTATGATTCTTTTGAGATCGAGTGGTTCTGGTGAGTGATATTGCGGTTTAATGAGTTATCATACATCTCAACTGTCACGTTGTACCACCCGTTCGCTGCGCTTGCATTTAGATAGAAGCTCTCGCTTGCGGTCATGAATGTTCCACCGGTTACGGTTGCATTCGTGATCGAGTTGATGACTGTAGTTGCGTTTCTTATCGTGACCGTGTAGTTCGTAGGATTCAGTTCAGTGTAAGTGAAGTTGACATAGAACTGCCTGCCTCCTGGTATGCGAACCGGTACGGACTTGGTTGGCGTGTCTATCGTGATTGTGTGTTGTGGTAGGAGCTGAATGTTATAGACATAAGCAGAGCCCGTAAAAGGGCCTTTGTCGTCATCACCGATTGCGCCCACGACGACATATTCGTCTGAGATCGAGACAGAATAGCCGAAATTGTCCTCCTTTACGCCGTCATTGGCATTGATCTTTGTCTGCTCGTTCCATGATGTGCCGTGGCGCTTGAATATGTATGCAGAGCCCGAAGAACTGCCTCTGTCGTCATCACCGATTGCGCCCACGACGGTATATTCGCCTGAGATCGAGACGGAATGGCCGAAATAATCAGCCACTGCGGCGTCATTTGCATTGATCTTTGCCTGCTCGTTCCATGATGTTTCGTCGCGCTTGAATATGTATGCAGAGCCCGAATTTTCACCTCTCTCATCATTATAGTATGCGCCCACAACGGCATAATCGCCTGAAATCGAGACGGAATTGCCGAAATTGTCATACTGTGCGGCGTCACTGGCATTGATCTTTGCCTGCTCGATCCATAATGTGTTGTCGCGCTTGAAGATGTATGCAGAGCCCGAATTTTTGCCGCTCTCGTCTTTACCGATTGCGCCCACGATGACATAATCGCCTGAGATCGAGACGGAATGGCCGAAACTGTCACCCTCTTCGCCGTCACTGGCATTGATCTTTGCCTGCTCACTCCATGATGTGCCGTTGCGCATGAAGATGTATGCAGAGCCTGAAGACGTGCCTCTGTCGTTATCACCGATTGCGCCCACTACGACATAATCGCCTGAGATCGAGACGGAATGGCCGAAACTGTCAGCCGCTGCGCCGTCACTGGCATTGATCTTTGCCTGCTCACTCCATGATGTGCCGTTGCGCTTGAATATGTATGCAGAGCCCGAATTTTCACCTCTCTCGTCTTTACCGATTGCGCCCACAACGGCATAATCGCCTGAGATCGAGACGGAATTGCCGAAATAGTCAGCCAATGCGGCGTCACTGGCATTGATCTTTGCCTGCTCTATCCATGATGTGTCGTTGTACTTGAAGATGTATGCAGAGCCCGATTCAACGCCGTTGTCGGCATCAAGGTATGCGCCCACGATGGCATATTTACCTGAGATCGAGACGGAATAGCCGAAATTGTCACCCTGTTCGCCGTCACTGGCGGTGAGTTTCACCTCATCAGCACTGGCACAGGAAATTATAGCCAGAGCCAGTAGCACTGAAATATGTATAAATACAGGTATTCTTCTCTTCATTTTCTTCCGAATGTTTATAATGGCTTTCATCATGCTTCGCCCCAGTTTGAAGTCAGGCTGTTTGTAATTGGTGTTATATCTGCTATCGTTTTATCCACTCTATTACTATACCTGAATTTCATAGTTAATACCTCTACCGCATCATAATGCTAATAATTATAATGATGAGTATATGTATCTTTTGTTTTCATGGGTAATAAGTATTCCTATAGTTTCAATTTGATCCCTTTACTAATAAAATTTGACTGACACGTATTAACATTCTAATTCTACATGTCATTAGACTCATCCTCAACAAGTACAACAAATTTCCAAAGGATTTCAGGTCTTTTCACATCAAATTTAATCTTAGTCATTATATCCCGCAGCTCTGCTTCGGTTGGGTGTGCCGGCGCAACGTTTGAACTCTATATGAAATATTTTAAGTGCATTGGTTGCACCCAATTTAAGCAAAGAGTCCGCTGGTTAGGATGTCCCAAAACTAATCCACATTATATTATCTGGCCGTATTTTATCCGGATTAGGAAATTATGGATTATGATTTAACATTATTATCCTAAGTAGAGTACAGATTATCTAATTTATACACATGCTTTTAGTTTTGGGACCACCGGTGGTAAAATCATTAATTTTATGGATTAACTGATATATGTAGATATATTATGATGAGTTGGATTGATGATTTATAGAGATTATTCTAAAAATTTATAATTATCAAGACATATATTATTTAATATTTGATGTTAATTAATCCAAATAGTATTATACAAAAGTATTTATCTTATATAAAACTGTTATTCTTAGAGACCGTTACATTATATGTTGGTGCAATTAATTTAAGGCAATTTTATGAAATCAAACATCGAATCTGAATTAATCCCCACGGTATGCATTATATTTTTATCTTTATTGGTCCCGAAGAAAAGAAATGAAAATTTTTATAAAACATAATTGTCCTGAAAAAGTTTCCAACCCCCGATGAGAAACTCTTACCTGCATCCATAATTGGTTGAAAAATCGAAAAAGTTTGTTCAGCTTGATTGGATGTCTTAGGAATATCATGATCAAGATATTGAAATAATCCTTCGATTTTACTCACTAACCTGTTCACAACACCTTGAGCTGATGAAGGTAAAGTATGTCTTTTTTCAACTAAAATTGCTAATCTGCGAATTGCTTCATCACTAGTATCTGCATTAAAAATATTCAAAATCTCTTCTTTAGCTTTGATAGCTTCATCTGAGAGTATCTTTTCCCGAAATAATTTCCCCTTCCGATAATTTTTCAACAGTTTTCATCTAATTCACCACTTAAACAGCTTTGCAGCAAACCCAAACCACACTTTTGGCCGCATCTTTCTTATGAAGGCATCATTTGGTGTTTCAGCCCATCTTAAATTAAGCGATCCATGCAGGCTGTCCAAAAATCAACTTTTTACGACACCTTGAAGTTCTGAGAGTTTCCAATACACGAAGTTAACATCTTAATATCCTTAAATTTTGTGCATACATACATGGAAATCCACATATTTCACAGTAGGTTCACCAAAAACGTGTTTTAAAGCACTAATTAGAACATTTTTCGTGTCCACAACAAACAGATTTGCCCCCTCAATCCCGTTTTTCAGTATTTCTTTCCATTTTTTACCTTCCCTTTTCACAAACCCATCAATCTCCCCAATATTATGCACAATACACATCATCAGAAATTCCACATTTGCTTTTTCCTTCCCCCTCAAAAGAAACTCCCTAAATCCTCTATTTTGTTTCATCTGGCCAAAAACAGATTCTGCCG